>ERZ772932.671-NODE-671-length-18032-cov-3.933526_pt1 | contig 18032 bp, 18 predicted proteins | sample MGYA00511684_ERZ772932 | MGnify/ENA primary metagenome ERZ772932 (study PRJEB29015, sample SAMEA2738078) | human oral metagenome | biome: human oral; feature: human-associated habitat; material: saliva | place: China | collected 2210 ...
AGGTCTGCGTCACGCACCTTAATCATTCCCGGATTTGCCGGAAGAACTACATTTTCACCCGGTTTATCCTCCTCTGCAGGATTTCCGAAATGAATATCAATTCCGTGTTCTCTTGCAAAAGCAAGCTGTGGCTGTATGTGTTTTCCCGCTCCTGTGTATTCGGTTTCACTGATTACAATTACTGCATCTTCAGGCAGCTCCTGTGCCAACGAAAATGCTGCCGCAAGGGCTGTATTTCCCGCCGGTCCTCTTTCGATACCTTCCAGATTGGCCAAAGCCTCTGTCATATACATTACCTCGCCCTGCGTCACTGTAACATAGCGATCCATATAACGAAGGGGTCTTGCTGCACTTCTCGGTACATCCGAATGGTCAGGATCTGTAGCGTAAGGAACACCAAATCCGGTGTGACCTGTGGTACACGATTTCAGGTTAAACTGCTTATCGGATGCCATTGACAGACCTGTCAAATCAATTGATGCTGCTACCATCTGTGTGTCCACTGCGCCTGCTTTCTGAAGGCCTCTTGCGGTACCTGTCATCATTCCTCCGCCTGCATTGGTGCAAACCACCATTTCAGGATCTTTTCCCACAAGTTCTCTGCACTGCATTGCAATCTCATAACCGAGTGTTTCTACACCTGCAATTCCAAACGGGGAATAAAGGGATGCGTTGAAGTAGCCTGTATCTTCCAAAACAGACAAGAATGTGTAGAAAAGTTCAGGACCGACTGTAAGCTGAATAACTTCAGCGCCATACGCTTCACATTTTCTTGCCTTTTCAACGATTTCAGGCTGACCGATCTGTTTTGAATCATAACATTCCTGAACGATTATACAATCAAGCCCCTGCATTGCTGCCTGGGATGCCACTGCTGCACCATAGTTTCCTGAAGTTGCTGCAATTACTCCCTTGTAGCCCAGTTTCTTAGCGTGTGCCACTGCACATGCCGCTCTTCTAGCCTTGAAACTTCCCGAGGCATTAGCCGCTTCATCCTTTGCAAAGATTCTTGCACCATATCCCGGCTTTGCATATTTTCTTGAAAGTGCCGACAGATTTCTCAGCTCAATAAGAGGGGTGTTTCCAACAGCTGTTCTTCCCTGAATCTTACTGATTTCCTCCAAGGTATATCCTGTATCTTTCATTAGTGCTTCGTAGTCAAATGCAACGGAGCCGGACTCATAGCCTGCATAATCTAAACCTAAGGCTTTTTTCTGAATTTCGTTTGATCTTCCCATTACGGAAGCATAATCTTTTGCCGGTGCCATTATTTGTCCCCTCCCTTCATGATTTCTCTCAGCTGTTTATCAATTTCAATAATTTCCGGAACAAACACTCCGTAGCTATGGGTATAATATGGGTTAACTTCCACAAGTTCACCCTTTTCTCTACGACCAACGATAGTTTCAATTTCTACTTCATCGCCGATTTCTGCATCAGACAGCAAGGTACCCTTTGTCCACATTTCAAGATCGCACACCTTTGTATCTTCAGGCAGTTTTGCAGTTCTTTCTTCTGCTTTCAGTACTACTTTGTGGATTCGTACCCAATCACCTTTCTTTGCCATTTTCATATCTCCTTAAAAGAATATTCTGAGCGAAAGAACCTCCGCCCAGAAAAAAATTCATATTTAATCAGTTTCAGTCAATTATTTAACCAGTTTTTTATCTTCGTCAATAAGATCTCTGAAGTCTCCCATGATTGCATGAGGCACCGGAATATCTATCATTGTTCTCAGACCCGGCTTTGCATTTATTACATGAGGAATACAGTTCATAATCATAGCCATAGTTCCGATACCACCTTCAATTTCAGGACTGTTAGCCATGTTTACAGGAGGGACTGCATCCAGAATCACATAATCACCCGTATCAATGCCAACCTGTTCAGGTTCAATCTGCTGTGGGTGATCCATATCCAGCTTTCTTTCGCCGTCAACGATTCCCCAGCCCTTCATTGCCACACCTGCAACACTTCCGGCAGGAGCAAATCCGTAAGGCGATTTTCTATCCACATCTGTAATGATTGGCTCCATATCCTGACCAAAGTCTTCTAATTTCCAGCCTAAAGCTTCGCACATCATTCCTACCGACTCAGCAAAGCCCACATGTCCTGCCATTGTTCCTTTGGCTTTTCTTTCGTTAAAGTCCTCAACTGACATTCCGATTCCCTGTTCTTCCATTACAGCAGGTCCAAATGGTGATAGGGAGTTAACCCTTCTTGATGTGATATGATTAACTTCTTCACAAGCTGCTGTCCAGAGGATAACAAGAAGATCCATAATCAGCCCCGGATTGATACCTGTTCCCATCACAGATACGCCGTTCTTTTTGGCACATTCATCAAGTTTCTTAGCAAGTTCAGGTTCCTGTGCCTGTGGATAAGCCATTTCTTCAGCAGAGGTGATGACATTCATTCCTCTTTCCATAACGAAAATCAGTTTATCAAATACATCTTTTGTAAAAGAGTTTGTGCAAACAACTACGATATCTGCAGCACCGGGTACAATCACTTCGTCAGGAGTGCCAACAATTACATCAGCACGATCTCCTTGAACAATACCGGGTACAACATCATATAGATTTTTACCGATTTTGTCGCCGATATCAATACCTCCGACAATATCGACACCCTTTTTCTTAGCCAGCATTTTGCCGATTCCGCCACCCATAGCACCTAATCCCCACAGGATTACTTTTACATTTTTCATTTGCTTTTCTCCTTTTCATAACAAAATTAGATTAGTTATTTATCAAGGTACGATTTTACGCACCATGCTACATGAGTATATAATGCAAATTCTATGCCAATTATTTCCCTGTATACAAGATACTAAATTTATTCTTTTATTTTATGCAGAATCCTAAACACCTTTTAATATAGCCTTTTCTCTGCCATGTAAAAATTAAAAAAGGATTATCAATATTGACAATCCTATAAATTACCATTTCTTCTGTCTGATGTTCGGATTATATGCAAAAATATTTGCCCGTTTGATGCAAATATTTTTGCAATATTACATTATGAAACTATGCTCTTATAGAAATTTTATAAGTTAAATTTTCATTTCGTATTTCTTTAATTTATGTTGAAGAGTTTGTCTCTTTATCTGTAAAATTTCTGCGCATTTTGAGATATTTCCGCTCGCCTCGATCATTGCCGACCTTATCATTTCCTTCTCAATTTCTTCAAGATACACATTTAAAGGTTCTTTCTTGTCCCACCGTTCCACTTCTTGTCCCAGTTTAACAATATTCTTAGGCATCTGCAAAAGCTTTTCGGTAAGAACATGTTCAGATTCTGCCATAAACATCGACTGCATGATTATGTTTTCCAGTTCTCTGACATTTCCGGGATAGCTGTACTCCATCAAGCTCTTCAGGGCTCCCTCCGATGTCATCCAGAGTTCTTTTCCGAATGCCTTGTCATGCTTCTCCAAGAATGATTCCACCAACAAAGGAATATCGTCTTTTCTCTGGTTCAAATTCGGAATAGAAAGACCAACCACATTTAACCTGTAGTACAAATCCTTCCTGAGTTTACCTTCTTCTATTAGTTTTTCCGCCGGTTCATTTACCGTAGCTATAATTCTCACATCTACAGGAATATCCTGGCTTCCTCCTACACGCCTTATATAATCCTCCTGCAAAACCCTGAGCAATTTACTTTGGAGTTCATACGGCATAGCACTGATTTCGTCAAGCAAAAGCGTGCCACCGCTTGCCTGTTCAAATAACCCGGCTCTGTCAACTGCACCTGTAAATCCTCCCTTTGCCGTTCCGAACAAAATCCCCTCCAGCAGCGATTCCGGAAGAGCTGCACAGTTTTGGGCAAGAAAAGGTTTATCAGCACGCTCACTATTGTAATGTATACTTTGGGCAAAAAGCTCTTTTCCCGTTCCTGTTTCTCCGTAAATGAAGACTGAAGCATTATTTTTCGCAGCCTGCATTGCCTTGGACACCACCCTTTTAAATTCAACATTCTCGCCAATAATGTCTTCAAAAGTATATTTTTTAATTCCGGGCTGTACAAGGGGTTTGCTTTCCGGCAACTTGTCTTCCTGAAGTTTTAAAATAGTATCGCTCATGGATCTGATATTTGTTATATCTCTTGCAACTTCAATAGCTGCAATGGTATGTCCATCAAGTTTGACCGGTACTGTACTGTTTACCGTAGTTACTTCCTGACCGTACAGATTGGTGTATGTCTGCTGTTTATTCTTAGTAGAAATTCCTTTTCTAAGAGCCTGATACATGGTACTCTCATTTAAAGCAACCTTAGGAAAAGCGGTGTTAAAAGGCTTACCGATTACATCGCTAACTTTAATCTGCTCATTTTTTGCCATCTCTTCACTATAAAAAAGACCTATCCCTTTTTCGTCTACTATATAAACTCCCTCTTGGATTAAATCTACAAGCGCCTCAACTATTTTTTTATATCCGTCACTATCCATTTCATTCCTCCGTCTCCTGTATTTTACTACATCTTAGAATGAAATGCAAATATTTTTGCAGCGAATGACGATATTGTAATTTACGCAAATTACAAAGTATTAAGTCTTATTTCTTTCCCCGAATCAGCTCATATAAAATCTTTATATTTCCGTATTCTCTGAAAGTCTATCCAAATATTTGTACTCTTTTATCAGCAAGACTATGGCAATAATAAGTATAATTATGTCATTTAACGGCAACGCCAGCCAAACACCTAAAACGCTATTATTTAATAAAACCGGAAGTAAAAGCACCAGAGGAATTACAAGTACCAATTGTCTCAACAATACCATTAACCCTGCCTGTTTTGCTTTTCCTATAGCCTGAAAATATGTAATTATCATTATGAGAAGACCATATGTCGGAAATATAGAGTACATGAGGCGAAAATTATCCACTCCTGCAGAAACTATTCTTGAATCTGTAATAAACGCAGACAATATCTGTGCAGGGAAAAGTTCAATGATGGCAAAAAAGATTCCTGCAAGACAAGTTGAACCTATGATGAAAGTATTTGTAACGGATTTCACTCTTGAATATTCTTCAGCTCCGAAATTAGTTCCAACAACAGGCTGCAAACCCTGACTCATACCCCAGATAGGAACAAAAGCAAGCTGCAGAACCCTCTGTGCCGCACCCATAAGTGCAATTTGGGTTTCACCGCCAAAACGAACGGCTGTATTATATACGACTGTCATCTGAATAAGTGCCATTACCTGCATAAACATGGCACTGGTTCCCACTGCAAAGATCTCCGGCACCAATTCCTTCGCAATCCTTATACCATGAAAGCGTACAATCGGACTCTTCTTTAAGAAATAAATTAAAGTTACCAACGCCTGTATGAACTGCGATACCACTGTAGCAACTGCAACCGCCTGTGGACCATATGACGATGGCAAAATTATAATAAATATAGGATCCAGTACTATGTTGAGAATCGCACCGCCTGCCATAATCCCCATGGCAGTTTTCATTCTGCCCTCAGCCCTTATAATCATATTAGCGCCCTGCATAAAATTCACGAAGATAGAACCGATATATACGGTCCTCAAATATGAAACGCCCATATTCAGAACTTTTCCCTCGGCTCCGGCAAGACTTAAAAATCCGGGGGCAAAAATAAATCCCACTATCATTACTATAGATGAAAGCAAAATAACTAAAAATGCAAGATTACCCATGATTTTATCCACCGTCACTTTATCATTTTTTCCAATAGCTCTGGAAAGAATTGAACCGGAGCCTATACCTATAAGAACCGCTATGGCATTATTGATGAGTATGAAAGGTGACGCTGCAGATACAGCACTCATCGCTTGCGTTCCAACCATTTGTCCCACATAAATCGAATCCACAAAGGCATACAACCCAACTACAAACTGCCCCAAAATTGCCGGCGCACTGAGACTGAACATCAATTTCCACGGACTTTCTACTAATAATTTATCACGTACATCCACTACAATACCTCCTTATAAAGTTCCCTAACATAATATAAAAATATAGGATTCTCACTTCCTATCTGTTCGATTTTTTTGCAAATAGTTATAAATAATGTCCCTAAACAAATCACTCTTATTCAAAAATGTATCCCTGACATCTATAAACTCCCCTGCAATATACATTGAGTCCATAAGTTTCATAAAATCATCATTTGTTAAAGGTTTAAGATACTCAAGATTGTTTTTCTCCAAAAAATCTAAAAACTCCAATGTCAGATTTGATTTCATTTCATCTCTGAGCTTCCTCAATCGACTGTTTTCTTTACATTCCATAAGAAACATGGCGTATATCGACATAAAGTCATTTTCATCGAACATCTTTGCAATTACCAGTTCTACTGCCATTTCTTCAAGTGACATATCCGGATTTTTCTCAATGAAATCACTAACTTTATTAAATCTATAGTCATTTCCTTTAAGCATTATGTCATACAACATATCTACTGTAGACTTATAATGATGATAAACGCCTCCTTTGCTCATTCCCACCTCTTTAATAACATCTTCCATGCCGGTTTTACTAAAACCTTTAGCTAAAAAACATCTCTTGGCAGCTTCACATATCTCATTCTTTCTTTTCTCCGCAACCTTTATTTTTTCATGTTTCAAAGCTTCCACCTCTTTTATATTATTTATTATTAAAAATACCGACGCTTTCGTCGGTATAATTCTATCATGGGATTTAGTTAGTGTCAACTAACTAAATAAATTTGTTGTTATTCTGTGATAATTTCACCCTATGAACTAATCAGTGAAAAATGTCACCCCCGTCTTGTTAGAAAAGGCGGGGAATTTCTTAATATGGTCTAGAGAATATCTCGTTAATCATTTGCAATATCTCATCCCAGCTTTCTTCGTGGGAATGTTATATCGGGTTAATCCTGTTAAAAGGATTATCAGATAGTGGCTTATGTGGGGTTGACTTAGGTGTTTTTTAGTCTTGGCTCTTCTCTTAGGAGGAACACATGGAAGAACCTCGATTATGTGATCGTCATGCTCTGCACAAATTATGTAGCTAGGGTGAGTATATACTTGAATCTTGGTTCCTCTGTAAAGATTCATGGTATATTCATCATCGACAATTTTGTATGACTTTCCGTGAAAGGAGAAGACTCCTCCGGAATCTAATACTCTAGATTCTTTGGTTGTGATTATCACTTGATAATCACATAAACTTGCAATGTTTTCTTGAGGATTAAGGCATAGAGTGCTATAATGTTAGATGAGACTAACTGCTTGCAAATTATTGTACGTATATGTATGGTGTTTGACTGTAATTTCGTTGATATTGTTGATTATATTAAAGAGGAAGCATGCGATGAAAAAATATGAACACTTACCCATTTATGGTATAGGACCTGTTTATGTTGTTTCTATTTTATTGCCAACAATTGTTGCTATTCTGTTAAGAAGTATTCCTGTATTTACATCAGGAAAGTTGATCATTCTTCGTATACCGCTTGCAGTTATTGGTGCACTTTTCATCATTTTAGCAGCTTTTATATGGATGCAGGCTGTCATAGTATCAAGGTTGGATGAGAATATTAAAAAGAATCATTTGGTGACATCGGGAGTTTATGCCTAGGTTAGAAATCCAATCTATTCTGCTTTTATGATTCTATGCACAAGGATCCTTCTTGTTGCCGGCAATGCATGGTTTTTTATACTTCCTTTTTATTACTGGTGGCTGTTGACCGTGCTCATAAAGCGTACTGAGGAAAAATGGCTGCAAAATATGTACAGCAATGAATACATAGAGTATTGCAAGAAAGTAAACCGCTGCTGGCCTTGGATACCTAAAGGAGTAGAAAAAAGGAAGGGGAGGACATGACGGTTTATAAATTTGGAGAAAAAATAAACGAATAATTGTCTTACTTCCTCCACTGACGGTTCTGTGGGATTATTTCGATGAGGGCTAGAAAGTGCCGACTATTATACTATCATGAAGGGTATTTCATTATTTTATGGAAACGAATATTCTGAAATTCATCGAAAACTTAACACTGGAATTTTTTAAGCAGGAGCTTGTGTTCGATGCAATCAATACAAAAGGGATGAAATTTACAAATTAGTTCATCAAACGCACCGGGAATGCAGCATATGAAATCATAAAAAACAGATTGGAAGAATGCGGCGTAAAGGTTATTTCGGAAATCGGAGATAATTTGTATCACTGTTACCCATTTTTTCCTGTGGTAAAAGAGGCGAAACTAGGTTGGGAAAATATGTATGTTATCCGGTTTTGCCGGAGTGATAGCAGTATTTATATGGGCAATAGTTACAAGTTTGTATGTATATAAAAAACTTAATTTTTGTACAGAAACGATTTTTAAGCAAAATATATATTAAAGAAAATTTAAACTATAAAATTTTACTAAGGAGAGAGTTTTATGGATGTAATGCAAGCGACTCTGAACGGAATTACAATAGCTGCAATCTTTAACGGTGCGATGAGTAGGTTTGTCTATAAAAATGCACTTCGAAATATATTTCATAGCTGAGCTAAAGTAGACTTTGAAAATAAGTGTCTATGAATAATAAGTAGTACAAATAAAGCCTATTACAAAACGGTTAGTTGACTCTAACTTAAAATAGAATTATAATAAAAACTGACAAATTCGTCGGTTTTTGTTTATAAGGAGATGAATTAATGAAGAAGAAAAAATATAATGATGAATTGATTTACTCTACTTCGGACAGTAAGATGTTCAAGCAAAATGAAAATTTAATAAAAGAGGTAGAGAGCCTAAGCTTGGATGTTCCTGATGAGATTATGCAGCGAATCGAAAATGATGTTGAACAAAGTGAAAAACAACCTAAAATCAGTATGGGCGGTTTAAACGAAGCACTTATGAGTGTAGCTCCGGAGTATAAGATAAAGATGCGACTTTCTGTTATTTTTGCCTGCATTGGAGAGCTATTCAGTTTTTCTACTTATTTCTTCAGTGCTTACGCGGCAGGATGGCTTATAAAAAATGCTGGTGGTAACTTAGTCGGTTTTGATGTGCTACTGAAATATGCTTTTTTTGCAATAGGTTCATTGCTCCTTTACTTTATATTTACCGGATTCAGCACAACCATTTCACATAAAACCTCATTTTCTATACTTGCAAAACTTAGACAGACTTTGTTTGAAAAATTAAAGGTAATTCCAATGGGGTACTTGGTGGATAATCCTGTGGGTAAAATTAAGGTGATTATCATGGATCGAGTGGCAGATATGGAAGACTGGGTAGCCCATCTTATGCCGGAACTACCTAGCAGGCTTTTGCATCCAATACTTTGCATAGTTATTTTGTTTTGTTTAGATTGGCGTATAGGATTATCAATATTTGTGCCACTGCCAATTGCCCTTGTTGGGATGGCTACAATGATGTATAAATACCGTAGTAGGATGGCTGTTTGGCTATCGAGTTATGCCAATGTTGCTGATAGAAGTGCTGAATATGTTCGTGGAATCCCCGTAATCAAAGCTTTTGCACAAGACAAGGTATCTTATGGTAAATTTGCAGATGCGGTAAAATTCTATCATTTTTCAACGATGAAATGGTGGAAGCAAAGTTGGTTTGGCAAAGCGCTCACGACTGCAGCAATGATGACGCCGCAGATAGTAAGTATGCCTTTAGCATTTTATTTATATGGGAAGGGGCAAATAGGTATCGAAACCCTGCTTTTATCACTTATCCTGCCGATTGCAATTCTTCCACAAGCTTTTGCAATCATGATGAGTTTTGAACTCTTTCAGATGGCTTCCAACACCTGGGTGTCCATACAAGAATTGCTTGATATACCTGCCCAAAAACGTCCTGATGTAGAAAATAAAGCTGCTATAGATAAGAATGAGGGAATAGAATTTGATAGGATAAGTTTTTCTTATCATGATGGGACTGAGGTATTGCATAACATCTCCTTTAAAACAAGCCCTGGGGAAGTAACTGCACTTGTCGGTCCTTCCGGTGGAGGGAAATCCACGATTGCAAAGCTTTTGGCAGGCTTTTGGGATCAGTCATCGGGTACAATTTCTATTGGCGGGATAGATACAAGGAATATTTCATTCAAGCAGCTTGCTGAAGAGATTTCTTTCGTTTCACAAGACAACTTTCTCTTTGATGTAAGTATTAGAGATAATGTAAGGCTTGGCAAGCCCGATGCAACTGAAGATGAAATTGTTGCGGCGGCAAAGGCTGCTCGTTGTCATGATTTTATTATGGCACTTCCTGATGGGTATGATACCAAGGCAGGAGAAGCGGGAGACGCAATGTCGGGTGGTGAACGTCAACGTATAACCCTCGCCAGAGCAATTCTAAAGCCTGCGTCAACAATTATTTTGGATGAAGCAACCGCTTATGCCGATCCGGAAAATGAAGCACTCATTCAAGAAGCAATATCCAATCTCATAAAAGGGAAAAATGTTGTGATAGTTGCCCATAAATTAAATACAATCAAACAGGCACATCAAATAATTTTAATTGATAAAGGTCAAATTATAGCTAAGGGCAAACATGATGAGCTGATAAAAGAACCGCTATATGCGAGTCTTTGGAAGCAATACTTAGGAGAGGAGTAAGATATGGAGTTTATCAAATTATCATTCAAATTAGCAGGACAGTATAAAAACCGCCTCAAAGCAGGAATGTTCCTTATTTTTCTACAAAATGCTTCAATGTTATTTGGATTTTTCGCTCTCTTCCTTGCGTTCGGTTGGATGAATGAAACTACCGGCAAGCATATTTGGACGATTTTCGGAGTGCTTTTTGCTTCTTTTCTTTTCAATTTTCTGACAGGCTGGGCGAAAAGCGGTCTTAGTGACGGTGTTTTCTTTAGTATTTTCAAGGATTACCGACTTGCAGTTGGCGAAAAACTTAAAAAAGCTCCTATGGGATATTTTGCAGAACAAAGCTTATCAAGAATTATGGCAGCCTTTACCAATGTTATGAAGAGTCTTGAAAGCTATTCTGCAATGAATATAGACTTTGCTGTTTCCGGCATTTCAATATCCTTTTTCCTCTTGATTGGGATGTTAGGAGTAAATGCTAAAATCGGAATTTTAACCTTAATTTGCTTAATTCTTATTTGGTGTTGTGTATTTCTTATGGTAAATCAAGCAAAGAGAGAAATTGCACGTGAACATGCTGCCATTACCAAAGTAGGTGATGCCCTTGTTAACAGTATCAGCGGCATTCCTGTACTTCGCAGCTTTCCCCTTACGGATGAGGGAGTTGTGGAAGAAATTCATTCTAAATTGAAAAATGCTTCCGAGGAGCTTAGACTTTCTCAAGTGCATTTTGAGATCGTTTTTGTTATTTATACGAGAATTTTTTCTACTATTATAAATCTTTCGAGTCTGCTTGTTACACTGTTTTCTTGTTATCTTTATACAAAAGGGGAAGTTCTATTACCACAAGCTCTTACTGTTTCGGCTGCCGGCTTTATGATTTTTGGCGGGTTAAAGCAACTTGAAAATGCGGCAATCCTAATGGTTAAAAATCCCGCTAACATGCAATATTTGGATGAGGTATTAGATATTCCCGAAATAAGCGATGGGACTCTAGAAGTTGTGGAAAACCAAAATATTGTCTTTGACAAGGTGAGCTTTAGCTACGACAAAAGAAATCCTGTTTTAAAAGACCTTTCATTTTCTATTCCGCAAGGGTCAAAGACAGCTATCGTAGGACCTTCGGGTTCAGGCAAAACTACAATTATCAATTTGATATCTCGCTTTTACGATGTTGACAGCGGTGAGATAAGATTGGGGAATGCGGATGTACGAGAGTATAAAGTTGAAAAATTATTAAAAAATCTTTCACTTGTTTTTCAGGACGTATATCTTTTTCAGGATACTATAGAGAACAATATCCGCTTTGCAAATCCTCATGCAAGCCATGAGGAAGTAGTGGAAGCTGCTAAAAAGGCTCGTTGCCATAATTTTATAATGGAACTTCCCGATGGTTACAATACTATGGTAGGCGAGGGTGGAAGCTCTCTTTCCGGCGGAGAAAAGCAACGAATTTCCATTGCCAGAGCGTTAATTAAAAATGCACCGATTATTCTTTTAGATGAAGCGACCAGCTCCGTTGATCCTGAAAATGAATACGAGATTTTGGCTGCTATCGAAGAATTATCGAAAGGGCACACAGTGATTTCTATAGCTCACAGACTTTCAACCGTGAGAAAAGCTGATCAGATCTTAGTGATTGATGATGGCAGATTGGTGCAAGAGGGGAAACATAACGATTTGATAAACAAAAAAGGTATTTATTCTGCATTCATTAAGACAAGAGAGCAAGCAGCTAACTGGAAATTGTGAAAAAGTAACCAACATACAGAAAAAGAAATTAAATTAATACAAAATAGCTGATGGACTCTCTGACAAATTTAACAAAGAATATTCTGTCCTCATCATCTACTCTAAGCTCATTCATCAGGCTATCTATCTTTTTATCACCGTAAGTTGAACATGTTAGAAGTTGTATAGGGAAATTACAACAATTGACACAGATAAAGAAAAACGAGTTAGCCTATAAAACTAAGCGAAAAAATGGTATAATATTGCAAATGTTGAGTGAAACAAAGTAGAGTTTATGAGGATTGAATATGCGCATTAGATTTGAAAAAGGGGTCAATAAAGACAATATTGCACTTTTATGTCAATGGTCCAATGAACGAGGAGCAGAGTTTCAGGAGCAATGGATGGGTTCACAAGTTCCTTACCCATTGACCTATGACGAAATTGAAAAATTGGGAAATAAGTTTTCAATTTTCAATGAAGAAGAGTTCATTGGAATGATACAAGAGATACGAATTGAAGAAGACAATATTCACATAGGGAGATTTGTATTAAATCCCCAAAAAACAGGATTGGGGTTTGGAACAGAGGCATTGAAAGAATTTATGTATTTTATTTTCAAAGATGAAAATATTAGAAGCATTTCTTTAACCGTTTTTGACTTTAACCAAAGTGCAAAGAGGCTTTATGGTAAACTTGGGTTTAAAATTGATGAAGTAGTTGAAACACCAAAACGGAGATACATTATGAGAAAACACAGATAACTACCAGTTTGTCTAATTGAATATAATAATTACGGAAGGAGCATTGCTCACTGGAGGCAGTAATGGGATATATAAAGTCTAATAAACTGCAATTTAAGACAAGTATATGCATCAAAACACTGTACAACTACATTGATAGAGGATTGTTTCTTAGAATAAGGAACAAAAAATTTGTTGCACAAAAGGAAGAAAAGAAAAAAAGCACATAGAGTAAGAAGTGTAGCGAGAGTGTGAGAGAAAGTCTGTAAATAAGTATAAACCAATAGCCTTCTATGATAGAATTATCAAAGGAGGCTATTTAAAATGGCAAAAAAAGAAGTAAAAAAAGTAGGATCTTTAACGGAAGGTAAGAAAGAAATTATCGCAAGGCTCATTGAAGAGTATGATATTGAATCTGCAACTGATATACAAGATGCCCTTGCAGATCTTCTAGGTGGTACAATCAAAGGAATGATGGAAGCCGAGATGAATGAACATCTAGGCTATGAGAAAAGTCAGCGTTCAGATTCTGATAATGCTCGAAATGGTTACAAATCCAAGAGAGTACGTAGCAGTTATGGGGAATTTGATATAGATGTCCCGCAAGATAGACACAGCACGTTTGAACCAAGAATAGTGGGGAAAAGGCAGAAAGATATATCCGAAATAGATCGTAAAATCATAGCCATGTATGGTAGAGGAATGACCACTAGACAGATCTCCGAAGAAATTGAGGATATATATGGGTTTGATGTTAGCGAAAGCTTCGTATCTGATGTAACTGATAAAATACTCCCTGAAATTAAAGAGTGGAAAGCAAGACCGTTAGATGATGTATACCCGATTGTATTTATTGACGCTGTTCATTTTTCAGTTAGAAAAGATAAGTCGATACAGAAGCTGGCTGCCTATGTGGCATTAGGTATCAATGTGGACGGAATAAAGGATGTGCTAGGTGTTTACATAGGAGAAAATGAAAGTAGCAAGTATTGGCTTGGAATACTTAATGAGCTAAAAGCTCGAGGAGTTAAGGATATTCTGGTAATGTGTGCTGATGGGCTTACCGGGATAAAAGAAAGCATTGCCGTAGCCTTCCCTAATGCAGAATATCAACGCTGCATTGTTCACCAGGTTAGAAACACACTTAAGCATGTGCCATATAAGGACAAAAAAGCATTTGCAAATGATCTAAAGACAATTTATCATGCCGATACCGAAGAGAAAGGTTACTCAAATATGCAGGAAGTAACAGAAAAATGGAATAGTAAATATCCTAATGCTATGAAAAGCTGGGAAAACAACTGGGATGCTATAGTTCCAATTTTCAAGTTTTCAAAAGAAGTTAGGAAAGTTATTTACACAACAAATGCAATTGAAAGCTTAAATAGTACATACAAGCGTTTAAATAGGCAAAGAAGCGTATTTCCGTCCGAGACAGCACTACTTAAGGCGTTATACCTGGCAACAGGAAGAGCAACAAAGAAATGGACTCAGCCTCTTAGAAATTGGGCTCGTGTTTATGGTGAATTTCAAATAATGTACGGCGAAAGAATGCCTCAGTAATAATAAAAAAACAGCATGCCATAGATCCTGAAATTTCAGGCATATATTGACATGCCGTTTTTATGATTTTATACTGTGGTTGTAAAACCGAGAATTCCATATATGAATTCTCAATCAAAATTTAAAAATCATAGAAGGCTATATAAGCTATTTACAGAGATTTCCTCACAGGCTCAGTGTATAGCATTAAAAATCAGTATTTCCAGGATCCATTTTCAGAGCTCTCTCCACTTCAGAAAGCTGCCTTTAAACAGTCCTTGCTTCTTTATTTACTTCACGGAGAGCCTTATCCAGCTTGGTAGTATCTCCATTCAGTTCTATGGTAATTCCCTTTATATTACCTGCCATGCTTTAGCTCTCCTTTCCGCAAGAAAAAACACCCCTTTCGAGGGGTTTTCTCTTGTTAGCTTATTAGTTTACATAAAGATTAGATGTTATTTTTATTTAGCAAAAGGTCTGTATACTTTCCCAGTAGTAGGAGATTTATATTTGTAATCTTTGATATTTGCTTCTCCATTGCCGGAAGTCCATCCACTTTCCTGCTTATTTATTAATTTATCAAGACCCTTCTCGTCGCTTATCGTTTTCTTATACATTTCATTTACTTTTGTTACTTTTTTGTCTGCTACACTATAGATATAGTAAAATTTTCTGTCTTGAGGGAATATATAGATTTCCTTATTGTCTTTACCTGTATCTGCAGTAAATGTAACATCTCCTTGGAAGTTCAATGGAATTTTGCCAGCAGATTCTCCCTCCTTAGCGTACTCGCTATCCATAATGGCAAAGCCTTCTGAGATTTTCTTCTTCGTTATATCGTAAGTAAACACTCCTTGTGTTGTATAAAACACTAGTTTATCCTTTGTCTCATAAAGCGTTCTCGGTAAAGTTGACTCTACTTTTTCTCCATCATTATCAAAATTGGATATTTCTTTCACTTGTACAGTCTCTTTTTTAGTTGGTTCACTTTCATTAGATTCCGTGTTTTTGGTTCCGCAAGAAGCAAGCATCACAGAGACTACCATCAGACACAAGAAAGTAGTAATTAATTTTATTTTTTTATTTTTCATAGTTACACACCCCTTTTTGACAAATCAGTCATAATATCCTTTAACTAAAATATTCGTTGTCCCTGACGTTCCATATCTCTTTATGAACTTCCCTTTATAATTTGATGTATGTGCGGTCACGTACGGATCATTCATACCACCTTTATAAATAACTACGGTATGATAATTTCCAAGTTGAATCAAATCTCCACAAGTTAAGCTTGAACGCTTAGAAACTTTTTTACCAAAAGGTCCGGTGTATGTGTTTTTCAGCAGATAATTTCTTAATTCAACGACTCTAATCCATGTAGTATTACCAGCATACCATCTCAATTTACCGGTTTTGTCATAAGGTGCTCCGCCGGCATGTAGAACTTGTGATGCATAATTTGTGCAATCACCTCCTATAGAATCGCAGTTTTGATACTTAGGGTTACGCTTATTCCACCATTTATTTTGATAGTTTCTAAGTGGTTTTGCATACATTTTATGAAATTTACCATGCCTTTTAACCGCTACTACTTTGGATTCAATACTGCCTTTTTCATTGATTTTATCCTAGTCTTTTTTGGAAATTTCACCTTCTTGCTTTCTGCGTTCTAGAATTTCTTTCAGATTATATTCTTCTTTTTTCTGCTGAGACTTATATAATGACTTTACGCTATTCTTTTTAACATTTGCTGAATTTCCCCACTCATTTGCATCGTAAATACATCCAGGAAACATAACTCCTGCAGTTAAATCGTTCGACTGCACATCCTTAATCTTCCATATTCTATTTTCTTTTAGCATGTTTACTTTATAGAACACCTGAATACCAGAAGTCAAATCCTCATTATCTTCCGCTTTTACATTTGAACCTTTTGCATACTCTTCCTTATACTGGTATTCTGCTTCTATAAACAGGCTTGCAGAATTTTCGTCTTCGAAAACTACTTTTGGCTTTTTATATTCTTCACTAATCAAATGTTCCTCAGTATTAAAGGAAACATCATCTTGTTCATGAATATATTTTCTGTCTTTCAGTAGTTGCTTAAAACTTCCTGCCTTCTCTGAAACTTGCTCTTGTATTGCCTTATCAAAAGCATCGTTATCTTTAATAGTTCTGAAATCCGAATACACAGACTTGATAAAATCAATAGCAGCTTTTTCTTTTGATACATTTTTTGCAGTTTGTGCATTAACCACAATTGCATTCTGTGTAGAAAACATGATTGACATTACAACAAAAACTATTAAACTAATCCAAGTAACAACTTTTCGATTTCTAGTACTCATTTTGCGTCTCCTTTCCAACACTACAGTTAATTATACTTAACTAACTATATATCATATTCTTACGCATAGTTCAACAATTTTGTTGAAATTCAAACAATTGATTTGTTCCAAACTGCATTTTATATACAAACATCCATGATAGCGACGTATCAAATTTCACATTCTTACCATCAATTTCTATTGTTTTTATCATACTTTCCTTCCTCCTATACTCCCGGTTTTGTTACTAATGTTGGTTCATATGGCGTAGTCCCATACCAAGAGGAATATGCTGTAGACTTGGCATCCGAAATGCTTGCCTTTACAAAATGATTATCCAGCCTTGGTACTGCTTTAATGGAAATCTCTTGTGTGTAAGGTGCGACAATTAAACTTACAATCCACACACACGGTTATCCTATCTTTCTTTTCTTGAAAATATGTAGAATTTAAAGTATAATTAACGACGCTTGCCCTATTAAAAGGTAGGCTATTTATATATTTTATATATTTACAGACAACACTTATTTATTGCATGTCTTGCAGGGCAGGCAAGGAATTATTGAGCAGTCATTATTTAATATACAGGAGGTTTGACAATGCGAATTAGAAGAGACAAAGGTGTTAATCAGGAGCTGCAGGGAATAGAAACAGAACTAATTGCCGCCGTTTCCGATGCCCTCGCCCATCCGGTTCGCCTGGCACTCTTTAGATATATAATGCACTGCAATAAGGAGATGAAACCGGTTTGCACTAAAGATTTAGTTGAAGTATTTGACTATGCCCAGGCCACCATATCTCAACACATGAAAAAACTCGTACAATCCGGTCTTGTTGAAATAAATAAAGTTGAGAAATTCAGTTATTTTTATGCAAACTTAGGGATTTTAGGGCGATATATAAACGCAACAAAAAAGTTCAGCATACTTTAGTACTGAACTTTTTTAAAAAGTTGTTCTAATTAAAAAATAGAAAAATGCTAAATTGAAATATTTAATAAAAAAGGTGATGAGCAGAATAGATTTTCTATTATGCAACATCACTTTTTATATTATAACTTTATTCAATCCATTCTGCATTCTCTACAAATAGAGTAAAGTTCTCTCTGATTTCTACAAACCCGCCCTTCACTTCGG
>ERZ772932.673-NODE-673-length-18016-cov-9.716497_pt1 | contig 18016 bp, 12 predicted proteins | sample MGYA00511684_ERZ772932 | MGnify/ENA primary metagenome ERZ772932 (study PRJEB29015, sample SAMEA2738078) | human oral metagenome | biome: human oral; feature: human-associated habitat; material: saliva | place: China | collected 2210 ...
CCCCCCCCCCCACACGCAAAACACCAACCACCAAGCAACAGGCTAAAAGGCGACAGCCCTCCCCCGCCCCACACGAAAAACACCAACCACCACGCAACAGACCAAACAGGCGACAGCCCTCCCCCGCCCCAGTTCGCTAGGCACGGGGCGCACACACGGAACCACCGCGCACCCCAACGAACCGGCGGGATTCCAAGAGCCCCTGAACCACAGATGCGCAGAGGAGCCGGGGGGGGGCACGTCGGTAGCGCGCCGCGTTTTCCGCCAAGCGCCCTCAGGGTGTCACACGGACGCTCTTCCGCAGCGAAGCAAGGAGGGGCGGAGCGTCCGGGTGACGGGTGCCCCTGCGTAGGCGCGGAGGAAACATGCGGCGCGCACCATCAGAAGTGAAGCCGACCCCCGACTCCTCAAGCCTATAAACTGCATTTTCAGAGGGAACGCAAAAATCCCGCCGATTCCGAAGAATCAGCGGGATTTCTTGTGAAGTGCGCCCCCTGGGACTCGAACCCAGAACCCATTGATTAAGAGTCAATTGCTCTGCCAATTGAGCTAGAGGCGCTTGTTTGTTTTTCAAGGTTTCCCTTGCAACAGAAAAATACTATACGCGAGTTTTTGTGGTGTGCGCAAGTTGATTTGGGGTGAGCCTGGACACATTGTTTGGGTGGGGTGTGTGGGACACTAGTGTGTGTACTGTGTGGGGCGCGTCTGCCCCGTCCCCTATTTTTGTTTTGAGGAGTTTTTGATGAGTGTTCGTCTTGAGCCGGGTGTTCCGGCGCCTGCTTTTACCCTTACTGATGCGTCGGGTGTGGAGCATAGTCTGAGTGATTATGCGGGCAGTAAGGTGATTTTGTATTTTTATCCGAAGGCGTCGACTCCGGGTTGCACTAAGGAGGCGTGCGATTTCCGCGATAATTTGGCGTCGTTGAAGTCGTTGGGTTATGTGGTGTTGGGTGTTTCTCCGGATTCACCGGCGGCTATTGCGCGTTTTGTGGAGAAGGAGTCGTTGACGTTCCCGCTGCTGTCTGATGCTGATCATGCGGTGGCTGAGGCGTATGGTGCGTGGGGTGAGAAGAAGAATTACGGCAGGGTGTATGAGGGCCTGATTCGTTCGACGTTTGTGATTGATGAGCAGGGTGTTATTTCTGTGGCTCAGTACAATGTGCGTGCGACGGGTCATGTGGCGAAGTTGCGTCGTGATTTGGGTATTGATCCGAAGTAGGGTCGTGCTTTCTGCGTGTGTAGTGTGAGGGGCGGCGGCCCTGCACAAGGTTACTGTTTGGCGTGTTTGCGGGCTTTTTTCCCTGTGGGGACTTCTTTTAAGGCTTGGAGAACCTTGGTTCCTGGTGTACACTAATTTTTTGTTGCCTCAGACGCATGCATCTTCGGATGTGGGGGTGACACTGCGCGCGAGTGGTGAAATTGGCAGACACGCAGGATTTAGGTTCCTGTGCCTTATGGCGTGGGGGTTCAAGTCCCCCCTCGCGCACACACACATTTACATTGGGCCCGCCGTCACGGTTTTCGTGGCGGCGGGTTTTCTTGTATGTGCCTTGCCGGGTGGGTGTGTCTCGCCCGGTTGGGTGTTGAACCGTTATCCTGAGAGGTAAGCATCCGCGACGGAAGAGAGGACCCTCCCGTGCAGCATCAGCCTTATGCATCGTCAGCTGTTGGCAATTCTGATGCGCTGCTGCGAGCCACTGCCAGTTCGAGTGGCTTGAGTCGACGCGCCGTTTTGCGTTTTGGCGCGCTTTTTAGTGCTGGTTTGGCGCTTTCTGCGTGTTCCGATCAGTCTTCTGCTGGTTCGTCTGTTGCTTCTCCGGCGAGTGCGTCGTCTGCTGATGCGCGTCGTGTGTTTCGTTTTGCGCAGGGTGCGGCGCCGTTGGGTTTGGATCCGGCGTTGTTTCCTGTGGCGAGTACGTATCAGGTGACGGCGCAGGTTTTGCAGACGTTGTTGGTGGCGAATCATTACACGGGTGATCCTGAGGTTCAGGATTCGTTGTGTAGTGACTGGAAGGTTTCTGATGACCGTTTGACGCATACATTTGTGTTGCGTGAAGTGCATTTTAGTAATGGCGTTGCCTTGACTGCGGATGCTGTGGTGCAGAATTTCCAGAGGTGGCAGGCGTTGGCTACGGGCGAGGGTACTGCTGCTTTGGCGGTGCCTGCTCAGCCGTTGTTTGCGTGGGGTTTTGGCGTGCCGAAGCCGGGTTCTGTTGATCCTTCTGCGGTGGAGCCTGCGCCTGTTCAGGCGTCTCCATCTGGTATTGCTACTCCGGGTGCGGCTTCTGCGAGCGCCTCCCCGAGCGCCTCCGCTACTGCTTCTGAGACCGCCGCTCCGAGCGCCTCCCCGTCGGTTTCCACTTCTGCGAGCGCTTCTGATGCCGCGCGTCCGGGCGATAAGAAGCCCGCACAGAATGATTCTCAACCGTATGCGGTGCAGTCTTTTATGCCGTTGGTTTCGTCGGTGGTGGCGAAGGGCAACTCCGTGGTGGTGACCCTGTCGCGTCCTTCGTTGGCGTTCCCGCGTATTTTGACGCAGCAGGCGTTCGGCATTATTGAGCCTTCGCTTTTTGGTGCTGATCAGAAGCTGACGGGCAACCCGGTGGGTACGGGTGCGTTCCGTGTGGAGTCGTTCGAGGGCGGCACGGTGCGTCTGCTGAAGAATACCCATTTTGAGGGTCAGGCACCTGAGCTGGATGAGATTCAGATTTCGACTCTCACTTCGTCGGATAAGCGTTATTTTGCGCTGATGGAGGGTCATATTGATGCCTGTGATCAGGTGAATTCAACTGATCTGGGTCAGTTGGCGCGTGATGGTTATCAGACTCCGGGTCGTGACCCGTTCTCGCTGGTTTATTTGGGTTTGAATACGGCGCATCCGGTGTTGAAGAATATTTCGGTGCGTCGCGCTATTGCGCATGCTGTGGATCGTGGCGCACTACGTCAGTATTACCCGCAGGGCACCTCGGATGCGCAGACGCTGATTTCGCCGTCGTTCCGCATTAAGGCTGATGACGCGAAGGATTACACGGACCGCAATCAGGATATGGCGCGCTCACTGTTGGCGGCGGCAGGGTACGACAATCAGGTGATTGAGTGCTACTACCCTGCCGATGTTTCTCTGCCGTGGATGGATACTCCGCAGAAGGTGTATTCGGAGATGGTGGCTTCGCTGATTGAGGTGGGCCTGAATATTAAGCCGGTGCCTTTGCCGTGGGCTGAGTATCTGCCGAAGAGCCGTGAGGTTTCTTCTGAGCGCGGTATTACGCTGGCCGGTTTCTACGGCATGTACCGTGACCCGTATGCGTTCTTTGGTCCGGTGTTGGCGCCACTGATTGCTGAGCATCAGGTGCGTTCGTTGATTACGAATGCGCCATCGGATATGACGACTGGTTTGACGAAGAAGAGTTCTGATGTGCCCTCGTCGGGCGGTTCAGATTCGAATGTACGGATTTCTGCGACTCCGAGCCCGCACCCGAGCTATTCGCCGGATCCGTTGACTCCTGAGGAGGAGGCTTCGGCTTCTGCATCGCCGAGCCCGTCGGCAACTCCTTCGCCGTCGCCTACTGCTGCGGCTGTGGCGCCGTCGCCTCGTTTTACGGAGATTCTGGAGGCGATTCGTACCGCAGATTCTGCCGATTCGGTGGATTCGCAGCGTGAGTTGTACGCGAAGGTTCTGTCTCAGCTGGGTCAGTTCATGCCGGCGGTTCCGCTGCTGAATGTGACGTCTAAGGTGGCTGTGAGCCGTGAGGTTCAGGGTTATCAAACGGAGCAGAATGCGATTGAGCTGTTCAGTAAGTTGCGCAAGTTGTAGACAGTTCAGGTTTGAGTATTGCGTTGCATGTGTGTTTGGCGTGCCTTAGAGGGTTTTTACCTTCCAGGGAAGCCACTATGTGAACTGCAACACTCTCCTGTTATTTGCTGATTCTAGCTATGCCTCCCCCGCCAAAAGGAGTAGGCTAGATGATGTACCCCACAGTCATTGTGCCCAAGGACGGGCACCCTCACCCCAAGGGAGAATTCAGTGGTAGCACGTACTGAACGAACCGACGTCGTCCTGGTCGGCGGCGGCATCATGAGCGCCACCCTCGGCGTGTTCCTCAAGGAGCTCGAACCGACCTGGAATATTATCCTGCTCGAACGCCTCGACAAGGTTGCTCAGGAATCCTCCAACCCCTGGAATAACGCAGGTACCGGCCACTCGGCACTGTGCGAGCTCAACTACGCCCCCGCTGGTCCCGACGGCACTGTCTCCGCCGCCAAGGCGCTGAACATTAACGAGCAGTTCCAGGTTTCGCGCCAGTTCTGGGCATCCCTGGTTGAGAAGAATATTCTGACTGACACCAGCTTCATCAACCCGGTACCCCACATGTCTCTGGTCTTCGGTGAGGACCACTCCAAGTACCTGGCTGCACGCTACGATTCCTTCCGCAAGGAGAAGCTCTTCGAGCGCATGGAATTCTCCGCTGACCGCGACAAGATCGCTGAGTGGGCACCGCTGACCGTCAAGGGCCGTAAGGGTAACGAGCAGATGGCCGCAACCTGGTCCCCCGAAGGTACCGACGTGAACTTCGGTGCCCTCACCGAGCAGCTGGTCGACTACCTGCAGACCAAGGGCGTTGAGGTTCGTTACGGCTACCAGGTCACCAACCTGAACCGCGAATCCAACGGCTCCTGGACCGTTGACGCGATTAACCGCATCAACAAGGAAGAGCCGCTGACCATCAACGCGAAGTTCGTGTTCCTCGGTGCCGGTGGTGGCGCCCTGCACCTACTGCAGAAGTCCGGCATTGAAGAGGGTAAGGGCTACGGCGGCTTCCCCGTTTCCGGTCTGTTCCTGCGCAACACCCACGAGGCTACCGCAAGCCAGCACAACGCTAAGGTGTACGGTCAGGCTTCGGTGGGTGCGCCTCCCATGTCTGTGCCCCACCTGGACACCCGCTACGTGGACGGCAAGCGCGCCCTGCTCTTCGGCCCCTACGCCGGTTTCAAGACGAACTTCTTGAAGCAGGGTTCCGTACTGGATCTGCCGAAGTCCCTGCGCCTGCACAACCTGTACCCCATGACCCGTGCAGGTCTGGACAACTTCTCCCTGGTCAAGTACCTGCTCTCCGAGCTGGTCAAGAACAAGAACGCTCGCCTGGAGACCCTGCACCAGTACTACCCCGAGGCTGACGGCGGCGAGTGGGAGCTCATCGAGGCCGGCCAGCGCGTCCAGATTATGAAGAAGGACGCGAAGAAGGGTGGCATCCTGCAGTTCGGTACCGAGGTTGTTTCTGCAGCTGACGGCTCCATTGCGGCTCTGCTGGGTGCATCCCCCGGTGCTTCTACCGCGGCTCCGATTATGCTGAACCTGCTCAAGCAGTGCTTCCCCGCCAAGATGGCTGGCTGGGAGCCTCGCCTGAAGGAGCTCATCCCCGGTTACGGTGTGAAGCTCAACGATAACCACGACCTGGCTGATGAGGTTATGGCTCACACCGCTAAGGTTCTGGGTATTCACAACTAGTTTTCAGCTAGTCGATAACAGCATCCGACAAGGCTTTTTGAAGCTTTTTGGGGCGGCGACCCTCTCTAATTGACCAACAGGTCAAGTATCTGCACTCGCAGAAAAATGCGGGAGGGTTAGAAAACCCTATAATGTCACCGCAGGGGCGGGAAGGACAGCTCATTGTTCTTCCCGCCCCTTCTGTGCGCCCGCACGCTCTCAACCGGGCAAGCAGGCAATCACATGTGTACACCTCACCACTCATTCAAGGAGCCCCATTGGCTGCACACACCGGCTCTTCCACGGACACCTCCTCAACCACGGTGTCCTCCGGAGCTCGACGCGGACTCTTCTCACGCAAGCAGAAGCCCGCAACCCCCAAGTACGTCAGCGTTAAACTACGCGACTTCCCCAAGGGCAGCATCCTCTACATTCTGCGCCGCACCCTCTTCAGGTTCTCCGCCAACGGCGGCACCGATATGGCGGCGGCCCTCACCTACTTCACCGTACTGTCCGTCTTCCCGGCACTGCTGGCGATCGTCTCCCTGCTCGGTATTTTTGGTCAGGGCGAAGACAGCGCCAACGCCATCCTCGCTTTCCTCAAGGACAACGCCCCCACCCAGATGTACGGCATTCTGGAAGACCCGATCAAGCAGCTCACCAGCGGTCATGGCGCTGGCCTGGTACTGCTGACCGGTATCCTCAGTGCCCTCTGGTCCGCCTCCGGATACACCGGCTCCTTCGGCCGCGCACTCAACCGCGTCTACGGCGTGCGTGAAGGCCGCCCCGGCTGGTTGCTCAAGCCCATCAATGTGCTCGTCACCGCTGTGCTCATCATCCTCGTGGTACTCATGATTCTGATGATGTTGCTGGGCGTAACCGTCCTTGATTTGGTCGGTCAGTACGTACCCGAAACCGTGGACATGGAGCTGATCAAGCTCATCTGGCTCAACGGCCGTTGGGTGCTGATTCTGCTCATGGCAATCGGCCTAATTACCCTGCTCTACGCGGCAACCCCGAACGTGCGCCGATTCAAGGCGTGGAAGCTCTCTGCCGGTGCGGCACTCGCCCTGGCGGGTATGGGTCTGGGTGCTTTCGGCTTCACCCTCTACGCCAATAACTTCAGCAAGTACAACGCCACCTACGGCCTGATCGGTGGTGTGATCGTGATGCTGCTGTTCATCTGGATCATGAACAATATGCTGCTCTTCGGCGCACACCTGGACGCCGAAATCATGCTCATGCGCCAAATCATTGCCGGCGAAGACGACCATGGCCACTTGAAGATTCAGCCTCGTCAGACTTCCGCTTCCCGCGCAATGAAGGCACGCCAGGAGCGGCTCATGTCTGCAGGACGCGAACTGCAGCAGCAGGCGGTCGGCCAGGGCATGCTCCCCAAGCCGAAGGGCCCCTCCATTGCGGATCGCGTGCAGAAGGCGGTGGACACCAACACCACCATGATTCGCACGCTCATTGCCGATGGTAAGGAACGCATCGAAAACGGCAAGGAGCAAAGCGGCAAGCAGCAGCAGCAAAAGCAGGCTAAGGCAGACACCACGGCGGAAGCCACCGAATCTGAGGCGAAGGTTGAGCCTCAGCAGGAGGCGCTCTTCGACCCGAGCACCGATACGTCAACCGGTGCGGCACGGAAAAACTAAGCGGCAGCTCAGCTGAGCGCGTATCGCCTCAACCTTTCAAGGGCGCGAGATAGAAAAGGGCGCAGGACAGAAACCCCGCGCTGGTCACTAAGATAGACATATGACCAGTGCAGAATTCTCTCCCGCGCCCTTTGCCGTACCCGGCGTTACCCTGCCCAACCTCGAGTACACCCTCTACCAGCCGCAGCAGCTCACAAGCCGCGTGCCCGCCCTCATGATTCACGGCTTCGCCACCCGCGGCGATCAGCTCTACGGCGGCACCAGTTGGATTCGCCAATACCTGCGCGCCGGATACCCCGTGCTGGTCGTTAACCTGCCCTACCACACGGACGGATACCTCAAAGACCCGCAGTTCACGGTTGATTGCAAACTCCCTGCTCATACGCAGGTGATGAGCGGTGAAATCCCGTTTGATTCGGTGCCCTCTGTTGATGCGGCAGATGTCGATTCTGCGGGTGTCGATGCGGCGGGCGTCGATGCGGCGGGTCAGCCGCTGCCCCCCATTCACCTGCTCACCGGCGCACTTGCCCAGCTGCTACGCACCGTCGCCACCGAGAACGACCTCGGCGTTGAGCTGGCGCCCCGCGCGCACGTTATCGGCTTCTCCTTCGGCGCGCGTATCGGCTGGGAACTCGCCCTCACCCACCCGGAGGCGGTCGCATCCCTCACCCTGGGCGGCCTGCCCCTGCACGACCACCTCATCACCCTGCGCGCCATGCTCGAAGCGCACGAGGGTACCAGCGCCTCCGCGAGCGCAGAAACCCCGGCGGCGGACTCCACCGACGAGGCGATTGCCTCCTTCACCTCGATTATTGACAACTCCCCCATTCAGCCCGACGCGCTGCTGAAGTTCGTGCGGATTCCCTTCGGCCCGTTCTTCGACGTGCCTGCCCTGCGCGCCGGCTCCCCGGATTTGCCGGCGGGGCACCCGGGTGCGCATCCGCGCGTACCCATTGCGGTGGTGCTCGGCGACGCGGACACCATCGCCGCCGACGGCGCGGAACTCTACGACATGGTGCGCGAGGATAACCCGCTCAACCGTTTCATCTCCCTGCCCGGCCGCGACCACGTCAACGCGCTGACCTCGGGCGCGTTCCGACGCGGTGCGCTCGCCTTTGCCGCTGAGGTAGATGCGGCGACGTCATAAAACGTCAAATTCGCGGGGGCGCTTCACTATCAGCTTCATCGTGCGGCGGGTGCACCATTGCTCGTAGAATGGAACGTATCAAAAAACCTTTATCTGCGGTTGAACCTCATCTGCTGTTGAGCATCAACCGCAATCCCCAAGCAAAGGAACAGCATGCACAAGGTTAAGGCTGTCGTAGCCCTCGCCCAGGACGCACCCGTCACCGTCACCACCATCAACGTACCCGACCCCGGCAAGGGCGAAGCACTCGTCAAGGTCCTCACCTGCGGTGTCTGCCAGACCGACCACCACTACGTCACCGGCGGCGTCGGCCAGGACTTCCCCTACCTGCTCGGCCACGAGTCCGCAGGTATCGTCGAGGCTGTCGGCGATGACGTCACCGACATCGCTCCCGGCGACCTGGTCATCCTCAACTGGCGTGCTGTCTGCGGCGAGTGCCGCGCATGCCGCAAGGGCCAGCCGCAGTACTGCTTCGCAACCCACAACGCAACCCAGAAGATGACCCTCGAGGATGGCACCGAGCTCACCCCCGCACTGGGTATCGGCTCCTTCGCGGAGAAGACCCTCGTCGCAGCAGGTCAGTGCACCAAGATCACCGCTGACATCAGCCCCGAACAGTACGCAGCAATTGGTCTGCTCGGCTGCGGCGTCACCGCAGGTCTGGGCGCTGTGCTGAACACCGGTGAGCTCAAGCGCGGCGAATCCGTCGCAGTTATCGGCTGCGGCGGCGTCGGCACCGCAGCAATCGCAGGCGCACAGCTCGGTGGCGCAACCACCATCATCGCCGTCGACATCGACGAAGAGAAGCTGGCACGCGCACGCAAGCACGGCGCAACCCACACCGTGAACTCCTCCAAGGTCGACCCCGTCGAGGCCATCAAGGAACTCACCGGCGGCTTTGGTGCAGACCTCGTCATCGACGCTGTCGGCATCGCCCCCACCTTCAAGCAGGCCTTCGAAGCACGCGACCTGGCTGGCCGCGTCGTCCTCGTCGGCGTGCCCGCACCCGGCACCTCCTGGGACATCCCGCTGGATGAGGTCTTCGGCCGCGGCGGCTCCATCAAGAGCGCATGGTACGGCGATACCCTGCCCTCCCGCGACTTCCCCGAATTCGTGGACCAGTACCTGCTCGGCCGCCTCGACCTGGACGGCTTCGTCTCCGAGCGCATCCGCCTCGAAGACGTCAACGAAGCATTCGAAACCATGAAGACCGGCCGCGTGCTGCGCTCGGTCGTGGAACTCTAGGAGCGTAGCGTGAGCGAACGTATTGAACGAGTTGTCACCTCCGGCACCTTCTCGCTGGACGGCGGCTGCTGGGACGTCGACAACAACGTCTGGATTATCGGCAATGACTCCTCCGTGATCATCATTGACCCCGCCCACGACGTCGACAAGATTTCCCGCACCGTCGCAGGCCGCACCGTGGAGAAGATTCTGCTGACCCACGCCCACGACGACCACATCCGCAGCGCCAAGGAGGCGGCAGAACGCTTCGGCGCACCCGTCTACCTGAACCCCGCGGACCGTGTACTCTGGGAAATGGTGTACCCCTCCTGGGACTTCGACCACGAACTCGCTGACGGCGACGTACTGCGCATCGGCGACACCGAGCTGAAGGTCCTCGCAACCCCCGGCCACTCCCCCGGCTCCGTGTGCTTCTACGCACCCACCCTCAGCTGGGAGAACAGCGAAGGCGTCGTCTTCTCCGGCGACACCCTCTTCAACGGCGGTCCCGGCGCAACCGGACGCTCCTACAGCGACTTCGACACCATCATCGAGTCAATCTCGACCCGCCTGCTGACCCTGCCCGAGTCCACCGCGGTCCTCACCGGCCACGGCGACAGCACCGGCATCGGCCTGGAAGCACCCGAGCTTCCGGCATGGATCAAGCGCGGTCACTAAACCGGTAGCCTCACGCTGAGGCCCTCACGCTGAGGTTCTCGCACGTAGGCTCTCATACTGAGGCTCACCGCAAACCGCGCACGGTACACAAAAGGCGGATGCCCCACCACCCACAGAAGGTGGCGGGGCATCCGCCTTTTAAACATGCGCTAATTACGTTCCAGCTGATCCCAAGGAGCCAGCTGCTCCTCACGCTCCTCACGCCACAAATAGCCAAACAAATGACCCAACGCAAAATACAGAGTCGCAATAATCACCGGGACCATAAACGCATTACGGTAATACGGGGCGTCACCCATATAGCCGCCCCACATACTACCCAACGCCATGCCAACGCCCAGCATCGAACGAGTAAAGAAGCTCGCCTGAGCATCCGGAATATGCTTCATCGAACGGTTCAACGACAGCTCATGACCCGCAAAAGCCACACCCAGCACCGCACCACACAGCACCAACGCATAGAAAATCGTGGACGTATCATCGCTCGCCGGCAAGTACAGCGCCGCCATAATCAGCAGAACGCCACTCGCCAGCCAGCCATGCCACGGGTTCACCGAACGGGCACCCAAAACCACGGGGAAAGACACAAGCACCATCGCGCCGGTACCGGTCGCAACCATCGCCATGAACAGGTTCATCGAACCGTGAATCAGCGAGAAGCCCAGCAGACCCGAACCGACCGCGCCCATACACGCACCCAGCAGCACCAGACCAAGAATCAACACCACCGTCTGCTTATTCGGACGGACCAGGTTCTTCGGCGGAGACATGCGAATACGCGAAATATCCGGCAGCCACATCGGCGCGGCCAGAACCACAATGAACAGCAGCGCATCCAGAATCATCGTGATCCAGAAGCCCGCATACTCATGATTCGGGGTGAGGTACGCATCGCCCAGCCACACCAGCAGAGCAGCCAGCGGGTGCATCGACAGATTCGCCGTCGTACCCCACGAAACAGCCGTCGACAAGCGAACATCACTGTACTTATAGTTGCGGCGATACAGCGACTCCAACGCGAACGGCGTCCACGGCGGAGTCGTAAAACCCATCGCCACGCAAGAGAGCGCATGGTACGTCGTACTCACGTTATTCGGGTCAACCGTCAAACGCCAACCGATGACCAGCATATTCAGCACCGCAGCAATATTCAGCACCGACGTAATCGCCAGCAACGCCCTCAAACCCAGGGCACGCACCAGCATCGGGCCGAGCATAATCTGCACCGAATACGCGCCAGCAAACGCCGCCACCGCATAGCCGCCGTCATGCACACTACCCAGGTGGCTCGCCAACAGAATATACAGCGCAAACGCCGAAGAAGCCGCCGGAATGTGGAACAGAATCGTCAACACATTACGGGCCAACCCCTCATCGCGGAGCACACCGCGCAGATGGTAACGCTGCTCCTTACCGTTACGCAGGAACAACGCCCAATGCTGACGCAAAATATCCGGCAGCGAGGCGTTCGTGTTCACCTCATCCGCAGCCGGCACCGGTCGCGGCGGCAACTCCTGCAACACGTGGTCGTTACTGCGCACCACATCCGTCAGGGACGTACCCGGAACCGTGGGAATACCCGTGCCCGAAGCACGCAACTTATCCGGCGAATCGGAGGCGGGCGCCACCTTCATGGTGCGCGGAGGAACCTCCGGCGCGGATGCGCTAGCGCGCGCATCAGCCGAAGGTTCCACACGATACGTTGAGTTCGGGTCCCTATCCTGAGGTGTCGAGGTCATCATCTCTTTCACGAATAAGCCGCCGGACATGCTACAACAGAGGCCCGGAAGCGAATTTATGCCTAATAGGAGTTTACCCTCACCGACGAGCCGTTCTGACCCTTTTCAACCACAATCTGGGCGGGAATACGGTTCTTCATCTCCTCCACATGCGAAATCAGGCCAATAGTGCGGCCGCTATCACGTAGCGACTCAATCGTGCCCATCACCATGTCCAAAGTTTCAGCATCCAACGTGCCAAAACCCTCATCAATGAAGAGAGTATCCAGCTCGATACCGCCGTTATTCGCCTGAACAACCTCAGCCAAACCCAACGCCAACGACAGCGACGCCAAGAACGACTCGCCACCGGACAGCGACGACGCCTCACGCGGCTCACCCGTCCACGTGTCAGTGATCTCAAGGTTCAGGCCGCCACCGGAACGGCTACCCTTCGCACGGTGATCGCTGAACACCATGCCGTAGCGGCCCTCACTCATCCGGTCCAGATGCAGCGACGCCGAGTGCAGAATCCGCTCAAACTCGGCACCCAGCACGTAACTCACCAGGTCAACCTGATGCTCATAGCCGCCCAGCGTGTCACCGCGGGCAGCCGCCGCCAGGTTCGCCAACATCTGCGCACGGTCATAACGCTGCGCCGTCTTCGCACGGAACGCCGCATACTCGCCACGCAGCACATGCAAAGAACGCAGCATGCTCTCCCGCTCACCCTCACGAAGAGTCAAACGGTGCGCCGCCGCACGCAACTGCTCAACCTGCTCACGCACACCCTGCAGATCATCCGGCGCCTGCTCACCAGCGGCGGCACGCGCCGCCACCGCAACAATCGCCTCACGACCAAAGCCCTCAAGGAGGCGGGCATGCTCCAACTCATACGCGGCAACAGCCTGCTCCAGGGCATCAACACGCTCGGGGGTGCGCACCGCCGCCTGCACCAGCTCAGCGCTCTCAAACGAAGACTCAGCCAGCAAACGCTCAGCCTGCGCCGCCGCCAAAGCATGACGCTCACGCGCCTGCCCCAACAGCAACACCGCACGAGCAAGACGCTGATGCGCCACACGGTAACCCTCAACAGCCTCAACACGTTGCGCAAAACCCACCGCTGCACGAGCAGGCGCCAACTCAGCCGCAGCCGCCTCACAGCGCGCCGCAGCATCACGGTGACGAGTCTGAGCCTCAACCGCCGCGGCCTCGATGGTGCGTAGCGCCTCCTGAGCCTTCTGCTGTTGCCCCCGCACTCGCTCAACCTTCACCAGCACGCCGTCACGCGCGGTCACGCGCGACTGAGCCTGCGCGAGGCGGGTCTGCGCCTGCTGCAGCTGGGCGGCAGTCTGCTCAACATCGCACTCGCCCTGAGCCGCCAGGGTCTCGTATTGGGTGCGGGCGGCGGCAAGCGCCTCAGAGGCTTCCTGATGTGCCTTGGTCGCCCGGTCCTTAGCCAGTTCGTGGGTGCGCGCCTGCTGGTGGGCCTTGTCTTCACGCTCCTTGGCGGCGTCCAGGTCGGCACGCTCAATCAGCTGCTCGCCCTCAGCAATCTGCGCGGGGGCGGGGTGCTCGACCGAGCCGCAGACCGCGCAGGGTTCGCCGTCCTTGAGCTCACGCGCCAGCAGGGAGGACGCCTGGGCGAGGCGCAACACCTGCAGGTTCTTGAACTCCTCCGTCGCGGCGAGCGCCTGCCGAGCTGAAGCTTGCCACTTTTCCTGTGCCTTCTGCTCGGCGGTGGCGGTGCGCTTGCTCTTCTTCTCAGCCGCAGCGACCGCGGCGGAGGCGGCATCCAGCTTCTGCTGCATCTGCTGGGCGGCGTCGTGCTTCTGCTGCGCCTCGGTGACCAGGTGCGCGGCGAGGGTGCGTTCCTCGTCGGCAGTGCTGTAGCCGGCGAGTTCTTCGGCAAGCTGCTCGGCCTGGGCGGTGAGGTCGCTCAGCATCTTTTCGGCACGCGACTTATCCTGTTCGAGGGAGTGAGCCTGCTTCAGCAGGGCGGCTGCGACGGCTTCCTCCTCGGTAAGCTGCGCGTCCTTCTTCTGCAGGGCGCGCAGGGTGTCGAGGAGCGCCTCGAGCTGGTTTTCCTGGTCGGCAGGCTCGAGGGAAGCGAGAGCGGCGAAAGTCGTCTCCTCGGGGAAGGTGACCTCCGGCGAAATGTTCTCGTCGCGGAGTGCCGCGAGCAGGGCGCGCCCGCTCTCCTCCAAAGCTGATGCGCACGCCGCCTGGTCCTGTTCCCGGGCGGCAAGCGCCTGCGATTCGGCGTGGACCTGCGCGTACTGTGCGTGCAGGGGCGCGGCGGCACGCGCCTGCGCCAGCTCTTCACGCTGTGCCTTGTGTTCGTCGGCTCGTTCGGTCAGGCGGGTGCGGCGCTCGCAGAGCTGCTCGTATTCGCGCCAGTCGGCCTGCAGCTGGGCGCGTTCGGCAAGCAGGCGGGTGTGCCGGTCGGCTTCGTCGGTGAGGCGCTGCTGTTCCTGATTTTCGCGCGCGGAGGTTTCGCGGGCGCGTTCTACCCCGCCGGCGATCCATGCGTCGAGGGTTTCGGCGGTGACGCTCTCAGCGGTGAGCTGTTTGGAAGTCTCATTCCCCGCCTCTGCGGGTTCCTCAGCGTCCGGATCCACAGCGTCCAGTAACGCCTGCAGGGCGAGCATTTCTACGCGGGCACGTTCAAAGTAGCCGCGCTGGGTGTTTTCGTCCTGGGCGACTTCCTGCTGGGCGGTTTTCGCTTCTTCGGTGAGGGCGGCGAAGAGTTGCTCGTAGTGTTCGACGGGGAACATCTTTTTGAGCAGTTCTTTGCGTTCTTTGGGCTTGGACTTGAGGAATTGCGCGAACTGACCCTGCGGCAGGAGTACGACTTTGAGGAATTGTTCTTTGGTCAGGTGGGTGCGTTCGGCGATGGTGCGGTTGACTTCGGCGACGCTGCTGGAGATGGGGGTCCAGGCTTTTTCGTCGGCGGGGTCGGCGCCGGGTGCGAGTTCGGCGAGGGTTGCTTTGGCGCTTTCTTCGCGCATTTGGCCTTTGCGGGCGCCGCGGGTGATGGGCCTATTGTAGGCGGGGGTGCGGTCGATGCGCAGGCGCTTGCCGTGGAGGGTGACATCGAGTAGTACGCGCGGTTTGGTGCCGCTGTGTGCCGCGTAGGTGGAGTGTAGTTTGGCGGATTCGCGGTCGCTGCTGGTTTCGCCGTAGAGGGCGTAGCAGATGGCGTCGAGGATGGTGGTTTTACCGGCGCCGGTGGGGCCGTTGAGGAGGAATACGCCGGCGTTGTTGAGGGTGTCGAAGTTGATTTCTTGGCGCTTGGGGTATGCCATGAAGGCTTCGAATTCGAGGTTGTGCAGGATCATGCGTTGTCCTTGTGGCTTTTGATGTGGTCGCTGAGGGTGGTGATGACGTCGCGTTCTTCGCTGGTGAGGGGGCGGTTGCGTACGTATTGGTGGAATTGGTCGAAGGTTTCGACGGGGTCGGCGTCGCGGGTGGGGGGTGCGGCGGCGGGTTTGTCGGCGGCGGGTTGGGTGCTGCGGTAGCTGAAGTGGGAGATGGTTTCGTAGCGGCTGCGCAGGCGGTCGACGGCACCGACGGGTAGGGTTTCGTCGGTGAGTTCGATGCGGCAGTAGTAGCCGTGTTCGTAGGCGGTATGTTCGGGGCTGTTGAGCAGCTGGTCCATGGTGCCGCGCAGGGTTTTCATGTGTACGCGGGTTGCCCATTCGTGGCTGCTGATGGTGGGTGCTTCGCCGGGGTTGAGTTCGATGAGGTAGGCGCCGTTGCGGTTGTGTTCTTCGCTGAATGAGAAGCCGAGGGGTGAGCCGCTGTAGCGGATGGTGTGGGTGACGGGGTAGCGCTTGTGGATGTGGCCGAGGGCTACGTAGTCGAAGCCGTCGAAGAGGGAGGCGGGTACCCAGTCGATGCCGCCGACGCTGATGTCGCGTTCGGAGTCGCTGCGGGGTGTGGTGTCTGCGCTGCCGGAATTATCACTGCCGGTGGTGTCGCTGACGGTTGCGTGGCTCATGACGATGATGCGGTCGGCGCCTTCGCCGCGGGCGTGACGTTCTGCGGCGTCGGCGCGGATGGTGTCGGTGACGGCGCCGAGGACCGCCTGGTGGGTGGGCTCTACGCCGAGGGCGGTGGCGTGGAGGCGCGGCGCGAGGTAGGGGATGGCGTAGACGTGTACACGTTGGGTGCCGTCGGTGAGTTCGACGGGGCGGGTGGCGTCTTCGAGGCTGGTGCGCAGGTGCACGCCGGAGGCTTCGAAGAAGGCGGCGCCGTAGCTGAGGCGGCGGAAGGAGTCGTGGTTGCCGGAGCTGAGGATGACTTGCACGCCGGCGCGCATGAGGCGGGTGAGTGCTTGGTCGAGCAGGGTGGTGCTTTCGGCGGTGGGGATGGTGCTGTCGTAGACGTCACCGCTGATGAGGAGAGTGTCGATGCCTTCGGCGTGCACGTAGTTGAGCAGTTCGTCGATGAACTGCTGGTGTTCGCGGGTGAGGGGGCTGCGGTGGAAGGTGCGGCCGAGGTGCCAGTCGGAGGTGTGCAGAATCTTCATGGTTTCAGTATGGCACTGCGTCTTGTTTTGCGCCTCACAGTTCGTCATTCAGGGCGTAGGTGCTCGTGCGGAGCGGGGGCTCCGTCCTCAAGGCGCCCCAGCGCCGCAGAGGGGGCACTCCCCCGCGAGCATGAGCACGAAGCCGCCTGGCGCATCCACTCCCCCGCGAGCATGAGCGCAAAGCCGCTTGTAACCCTACCCCCGCATCCTAAACGCCCGTGGGATAATCGCCCTATGAGTTTTTCTTCTGTTGAGTTCACGCGTGCACCTGAGGTTTCGGCTGAGTTTGCGGGCAGGGTGCGCGGCTTGTTGCGTGCGTCTGCGTTGGGTGATGCGCTGGGTTATCCGTTGGAGCTTCTGTCGGCTGAGCAGATTGCGGAGTGCGACCCTAAGCCGTGGGATTCGGCGTTTGGTGAGTTGCTGGTCAGTGATGATACGCAGCTGACGTGTTTCACTCTGGACGCTTTGACGGAGGTTTTGGAGTGGAATAATGAGGGCGCGGCGGCGGATGAGTTGGCGTGTCTGTGGTTGGCGTATTTGCGGTGGTTCCGCGGTATTGGTGAGGTTCTGCCGGAGTCTGCGCCGTTTTCGTTGGATCGTGAGATTGATGGGTCTTCGGAGTTGACGGCTCGTCGTGGTCCGGGTGCGGCGACGTTGCGGGCGTTGGGTTCGGGTGAGATGCAGTTGGTGTCGAAGTCGTTGAATCCTGATGCTTTGGGTAGTGGTGCGTTGGTGCGTTCGGCGGCGTTGGGTGTTTTGCCGGTGGCGCAGGAGCGTACGGTGGTTTTGTTGGCGGTGCGTGCGGCGGCGTTGACGCATGGGCATCCGGAGGCGTTGGCTTCGGCGGCTGCGTATGCGTTGCTGGTGCGTGACTTGTTGGCGTCCCCGTCGGGCACGTTTGGTGCGTTGTTGGAGGCGGCACGTCGTGTGGTGTCGTGGTGTGGTTCGGTGGCGGCGGATGATTCGATTCCGGGTGATGCTTCGCGTACGGCGGCGGCGCTGAATCGTGCCGTCGACCTGCTGGAGCGGGGCGTGGTGCCGGTTCCGGAGGCTGTGGCGGAGCATTTTGGTACGGGTTGGACGGCTCCTGAGCTATTGGGCGTGGCGCTCTGGTGCGCGGCGGATGCGGTGAAGAGCCTGCCTGCTGATGCCGACGATGCGATGGTGCGTGGCGCCTTGTTTGAGGGGTTGTGCCGTGCGGTGTCGGTGGATTCGGATTCGGATTCGGTGGGTGCGATGACGGCGGCGTTGTGGGCGGCGGCTGGTTTCCCGGTGGGTGGCGATGAGGCTGATGCTTGGTCGGAGGCGCTGGGCCGTGTGCGTGGTTTGGATCAGGTGGAGGCGGTGGCGGAACGCTATCTGCGCCAGCTGGGTCTGTAGCGGCGCTGAACCTCAACGGTGCTGAACCTTGGCGGCGTAGCCGGTCACGCGGAGCGGGCGAGGTATATCTTCGCAGACTATATTCGTAACTATCTCTTCGTAGCCGCAGGTAACCGAACCTTGATGGCTTAGCGGTCATGCGTAGCGGGGGCTCCGTCCTCAAGGCGCCCCAGCGCCGCAGAGGGGGCACTC
>ERZ772932.674-NODE-674-length-18002-cov-3.271299_pt1 | contig 18002 bp, 16 predicted proteins | sample MGYA00511684_ERZ772932 | MGnify/ENA primary metagenome ERZ772932 (study PRJEB29015, sample SAMEA2738078) | human oral metagenome | biome: human oral; feature: human-associated habitat; material: saliva | place: China | collected 2210 ...
CTCGCTCGGCTCCTGACCCGCGAGGTCCGTGAGCAGGCGCTTTCCGCACCGGTCCACGCCGATCTCACGGGCGGCCTCGCCGATGCTGGACTCGACCTTCCGGCACTGGCACGCCAAGCGCGCGAGCAGGCCGCGGCCTCGGCACAGGAAGCCGCAGAACAGGCCCCGGCAAGCGTTCGCGCACTGCCCAACCCGCATGCTCCGGCTCTGGCTGCTCCTCTCGCGTGGGATACTCCGCGAGCAAGCTTGCGCGATCAGATTGTCATCGTCGGCACCGGCGAGATCGGTACTTGGGGTTCGGGTCGTACCCGCCAAGAGGCTGAGTTCGGTGAGGACTTCGACCTGACCGCAGCAGGCGTGCTGGAAATGGCCTGGATGATGAAGCTCATCACCTGGTCCGAAAGCCCGCAGCCCGGCTGGTACGACGCTTCCGGCGCACCGGTTGACGAGGCCGAGATCTACGATCGCTTCCGCGATGAGGTCGTTGCCCGATCAGGTATCCGTCGCTTCAACGACGATTCAAACATGGTCGATTGCGGTTCGAATGACGTTCGCACGGTCTTCTTGACCAGCGAGCAGACCTTCACCGTGGACACCAAGGCTGAAGCCGAAGACTACGTCTTGGCAGATCCTTCGCACACGACGATCTGGGAAGAAAACGGTACGTGGCATGTCACCAAGTCCGCTGGTTCCCCCGTCCAAGTCCCCGCGCGAGCAACCCTGACTCGTACGGTCGGTGGTCAGATCCCGCAAGACTTCGATCCGGCGCAGTGGGGGATCCCCGCTTCTATGGTCGAGGCCCTGGACCGCATCGCCGTATGGAACCTCGTCACCGCAGTGGACGCCTTCATCTCCTCGGGCTTCTCCCCCGCTGAGCTCCTGCAGGCCGTCCACCCCGCAGATGTGTCCTCGACACAGGGCACGGGTATTGGCGGCATGGAGTCCCTGCGTCACGTCTTCCTCTCGCGCTTCCTGGGAGAGGATCGCCCACAGGATATCCTTCAGGAGGCTCTGCCTAATGTTGTGGCTGCACACACCATGCAGTCCTTCATTGGCGGCTACGGCCAGATGATCCACTCGGTGGGCGCCTGCGCGACCGCAGCGGTTTCCATCGAGGAGGCCGTCGACAAGATTCGCCTGGGCAAGTCCGACTTCGTTGTTGCCGGTGGTATCGACGATATCTCCGTCGAATCGCTGACCGGTTTCGGCAACATGAACGCGACCGCCGAGTCCGCCGCGCTTGAGGCACGCGGAATTACCCCGCGTCACTTCTCTCGCGCTGGAGATCGTCGTCGTGCGGGCTTCCTCGAGGCCGCTGGTGGCGGCACCCTGCTGGTGACCCGCGGTGATATCGCTGCGGATCTGGGACTGCCGGTCCAGGCGGTTGTCGCCTACGCGCGTTCCTTCGCGGACGGCGCACACACCTCAATCCCCGCCCCCGGCCTCGGCGCTCTGGCTGCTGCTCGCGGTGGACGCGATTCTGCGCTCGCTCACGCGCTTGCCGATCTCGGACTGAGCGCGGACGATATCGCGGTTGTGTCCAAGCATGACACCTCGACTCGCGCGAATGATCCGAACGAGGCCGAGCTCCACTCGCGCCTGTCCGCGGCCCTGGGACGAAGCGAGGGCAACCCGCTCTACGTTGTCTCCCAGAAGACCCTGACCGGTCACGCGAAGGGTGGCGCTGCGCTCTTCCAGGCAGCGGGCCTCATCGACATCTTCCGCCGCCAGGAAATCCCAGCAAACCGCTCTCTGGATTGCTTGGATCCCGACATGGCGCAGTGGATGCCACTCCTCTGGCTGCGCAAGCCCCTGGATGTCTCCGCGTCCCCGGTTCGCGCGGGCGTGCTGACCTCCCTGGGATTCGGCCACATTGCGGCAATAGTTGTCTTGGTGCACCCGGGTGCCTTCGAGGCCGCTTTGCTGGCCGAACGCGGCGAGGCTGCGCTGGCCCAGTGGCGCGAGCGCGCGCAAGCACGCCTCGAAGAGGGACGTCGTCACCTGGACGAGGCCATGATTGGCCGCGTGCAGCTCTTCGTTCCCATCGAGGGACGTCGCCTGCCCGCCGATCGCACGCACGAGGCCGAGGTTGCCCTGCTTCTGGATCCTTCCGCTCGCTTGGGTGCAGATGGCACCTACGCGGGGGCAGAGAACTGAGCCCAGCGTGACATCCGCGGCAATCGGAGTTGACCTAGTCGACGTTGCTTCCTTCGGGGAGCAGCTTCGCCAGGAAGGCTCGGTGTTTCATCGAGTGTTTACTGCTCGGGAGTGGAACGCGGCACTGCGTTTTGCTCCCGAGCAGGGGGCAGCGCCTGCCGGGCACTCTCCTTCAGGGCCGCTTCAGGAGTCTGTAACTCATCTTCTGTCTGAGTCTTCCGTGCCTGAACTGCCCACACGCGCCCTGCACTCCCTTGCCGCACGTTGGGCAGCAAAAGAAGCCTTCATCAAGGCGTGGTCCTCGCTCTACTACGGCAGAGAGGACCCACTGAAGTCCGCCGACATCGATTGGGCTCAAATCGAGGTGGTATGCGACCGCTGGGGACGCCCCGCCTTCCGCTTCCACGGCCGGATCGCCTCCGAACTAGATAAGACGCAAGAAGAACTCAAGGCATCGCTTTCTTGGCTTCTTTCTCTCTCACACGACGGTAACTACGCGATTGCGTGGGTCAGCGTGAAACAGACTGATCTGCGCGAAGCAAAGGAATTCTCATGAGTACACAACTAACTTCGCCCGCATCTGTGGGACGTTCCTCCGTTTTGGCCGATCACCTCGGTGCCGATTCTTTTGCGAAAGATGCACTGATGGTTCTTGCAGGAGCCTCCCTCGTGGGCGTACTCGCGCAGGTTTCGGTTCCGATGTGGCCAGTTCCGATCACCGGCCAAACCCTTGGGGTCCTTATTGTCGGAGCAATTTTGGGTGCGCGCAGGGGTGCTTTGTCCCTGCTGTCCTACATGCTTCTTGGCTTGGCAGGAATGCCCTGGTTTTCCGCTGCGAGCGGCGGTCTTGCTGCCCTTGCTAAGCCTTCTTTTGGCTACATTTTGGGCTTCATTCCCGCAGCATGGCTGATCGGAAAGCTCTCTGAGCGAGCATGGGATCGCCACTTCTGGCTCTCTCTTGCTGCCTTCGGCGGAGCGACCCTGATTCCCTTCATTGTTGGAATCCCCTACATGTGGGCGGTTCTGCGAATCGGCGGAGTGAGCATGTCCTGGACTGAAGCTCTGAACGCAGGATTTACGCCTTTCATCATCGGCGGGATCATCAAGGCCGCCGCTGGAGCAACCGTTGTTGGCGGTCTGTGGAAGGCAATGGGATCAGGGAACGTCTCCCGCTCATAAGCCCCAGTTTGCGCTCTCGTTTGTGACGAAGGGTGTGGCCCGCGCGTTTCACGCGCGGGCCACACCCTTATCGTTTGTTTGATCCGGATCGTTCTCTCGGATGTTTCTCTCGCAGGAGGGGATTACTACTGAGACTGCTTCCCGTGCCTCGATGCACGAGTACGCACCACTACCCCAGCGGTTCCCGGAACAAAAGCGGCGGGTTTGCGGGGAAGAACGGGGGCGGGTGCAGGAGCTTCCTGCACTTCCGGCCTCGGCAGGCGTGCCTGGAGGGCGTCGATCGCCTCGGCAGGAGAATCAGAGACAGAAGGCTCCTGCGGGGCGATTCCAGAGGGCTGCGAGGCGACTACGGGGGCTTGCAGGGCGCGCGAGGCGGACTCCAGCGCGGCGGCGGGTTCTTCTGCAGACACTGTGACTGTCGAGGCCGCCGTTGCCGGGACCCAGCCGCTCAGAGTTTCAATTTCCTCGGCGCGGTGAGCACGCGGCGGCACTCCGACGAAGGGGTTATCGGGACGGTCGCGACGGGTTTCGAAGAAGGCGCGCAGCTGAACGGTCGCTTCTTTTGCGAGAACGCCGGGAACGACTTCGACCTGGTGATTGAGGCGAGAGTCGCGCAAGACGTCGCGCAGCGAGCCCGCGGCACCTGCTTTCGGGTCCCAGGCGCCAAAAACAACACGATCGACTCGTGAAGAGACGGCGGCTCCTGCACACATCGTGCACGGCTCAAGGGTGACGACCAGGGTGCACCCAATGAGGTTCCAACGATTCAAGCGCTCTCCGGCTTCGCGGAGGGCCATTATTTCAGCGTGGCCACAGGGATCATGCAGGGCTTCGCGGCAATTCCAACCCCGGCCGATAATGCGTCCCAGAGAGTCAATAACGACTGCGCCCACGGGGACATCCCCCATTTCTCGGGCTTTATTCGCCAAGAAGAGCGCGCGGGCCATCGCTTCTTTGTACTGATCCATTGTTGTCACCCTCAAAGCCTATCGCGTAAAGGGCCCTTCGCGGGTTACTCTTGAACTATGCGCCTTCATATTGCAGATCACCCACTCATTGCCCACAAGCTCACCGTCCTGCGTGACCGCGACACTCACTCGGCGACTTTCCGCCAGTTGGTTGACGAATTGGTTACGCTTCTTGCCTACGAGGCCACGCGTCACGTCTCAACCACTGAGATCGCAATCAATACCCCCGTTGCGCCGACTGTTGGCAAGCGCATCAGCGAACCCCGCCCCATCGTTGTCCCCGTTCTTCGCGCCGGACTGGGCATGCTCGAAGGCATGACTCGTCTTCTTCCCACCGCCGAGGTTGGCTTCTTGGGAATGAAGCGTGATGAAAAGACTCTCGAGGTCGAGACCTACGCGAACCGTCTTCCCGAGGATCTCTCGGGTCGCCAGTGCTTCGTTCTTGACCCGATGCTGGCTACCGGCCACACGATGGTCGCAGCAACCAAGTACCTTTTCGATCGTGGAGCTAAAGACGTGACCTGCGTCTGTCTGCTGGCTGCTCCCGAAGGCCTGAAGGTTCTGGAAGACTTCGTGGGCGATCGTGCAGATGTGACCGTCGTTGTGGCTTCGGTTGACGAGCGCCTCAACGAAAAGTCGTACATCGTCCCCGGTCTGGGCGATGCCGGCGACCGCCTCTACGGCATTGTCGACTGAGTCTAACGACTGGTCTTAAACGCTCAAGGTGCCGCGTCCTTTTGGACGCGGCACTTTTATGTGCGTGTGAGACATGTGTTGTGGGGGCGCCGCCAAGCCGCGCCCCCACACATCAAAATAGCGATCAGTTAATCGCGAGATTCCTTGATCAGAAGGCCGGAATCACCGAGCCATCCTTCCAGGTGTCTTCGATGTACTTCTTCACCTGGTCGGAGTGCAGGAGCTCGTCGAGCTTCTTCACGGCCTCGGCCTTATCGCCTGAAACACTAGTCTTCCACACGAGGACGTTCACCGAGGGGTTGTTCTCGGGGGATTCAACGGCCAGACCATCGCGAGAAGGCGCAAGGCCGCCTTCCTGTGCGAAGTTACCGTTGATCACCGAGTAGTCAGTCTCACCCAGGTTAGAGACCAGAACGGGTCCGTCAATTTCCTTGAAGTCAAAGTTCTTCAGCTTCTTAACGGTGTAAACATTAACGTCACCACTTGCGGGGATCTCAACAAAACCGTTTGCAGCAAGAAGGCGAAGTGCGCGCTCCTGGTTGGTGACATCGGAGATCACGCCAATGATTCCACCCTTTTCAGGAAGCTCATCCAGGGACTTGTGCTTGGAGGAGTAGATAGCCAGGGGCTCGAGGTGGATGCCCTTACCGGGAGTGAAGTCGTAGTTGAACTGCTGCTTAGCCTTCTCCAAGTAGGGAACAGTCTGGTGGTAGGTGGCATCAACTTCACCCTGATCCAGCGCACGGTTGGGCAGATCGTAGTCGGTGAATTCCTTGATATTGATGTTGATTCCCGCATCCTTTGCCAGGTTGTCCTGGATGTACTTGAGGATCTTCGCGTGAGGTGAAGGGCTGGCTGCAACGGTGATGGTGGTTGCACCGTTCGAGGAGGACGAAGAGCCCGTGGAACCGCTGGAGCAGGCCGAGAGGACCAGTGCTGCTGCAACGCCAAGACCGGCAATAGTACGAAGAGAACGAGAGTGACGCATGAGAGTAATTCCTTAGATTGTCAATTTCCTACAAAGCGGGGGGCCTTGCTGACCCGGGATAATCCCGCGTATTTTTACCTAATTACCAAGCAGAGTTCGCGACCCGGCTGGTGGATGCTCAGCGGTGATCCACCAGCCGGCTGAGCATGTCGCCAATCATTTGAATTAACTGAACAATGATGATGATCGCAACGACAGAGCAGATCATCGTGTCTGTCTGGAAGCGGTGGTACCCGTAGTCGATCGCCATCTTTCCGAGGCCACCGGCACCAACGACGCCCGCCATTGCCGAGTAGCCCACCAGGGTGATCGCCAAAACCGTCACGGACTGGATAATGCCGGGCAGGGCCTCGCGAACCAAAATGCTCCAACGAATCCGATGGTTGGAAGCCCCCGCCATAAGCGCGGCCTCGACCTTGCCGTTTTCGACCGAAAGCAGGTTGGTTTCCACCAGGCGAGCAAAGAAAGGAATCGCACCGATAACCAAGGGGAAGGTTGCTCCCTGCCAGGTAATCGCACTGCGCATGACAAATCTGGTCACCGGAAGCAGCACGATGATGAGGATCAGGAAGGGGAAAGAACGGCCAACGTTGACGATCAAACCAACGATTTGGTTGATCATTTTGTTAGGAGTGAGGCCCGTCTTCGATGTCTGAACAAGAAGCAGGCCGAGAGGTAGACCAACGAGGACAGTGAAGAGCGTGCCGAAGACGACCATGAGCAGGGTCTCCCCGATTGCCGGGAGAAACTGCTGGGTGAGCGCGGGGTTCTCTCCCCATGTCGGGTCACCTTTACCCAGTGGAAGCAGCGTCAGGACTGTTGAAAGAGCCGAAAGGTTCACAGCGACCTCACCTCCACATGTGCGCCTTGGGCGCGAAGCTGGTCAATAATTGAAGAACGCTGGGCTGCGGGGATCGCCAGAGCCAGGCGACCAACTTGGACAGAACCCATCGATTCGAAAGTCCCTGCGGTGACATCCGCACCAAGCTTTGCGGCAAGGTTGAGCATATTCGAGCCCGTGGGCACACCGGGATGCGACGTAAAGATCACGTCCAGAAGAATATTTCCGTCTTCCGAGGCCTGGGTTAGGGTATCGCCTTCCGCCGAGTCGCTCTGTGCAGCGATTTCACGGTCAGTCAGCTCGCGGTTGAAGTCAGCGACATCGAGTTCGTCGACGCTGAGTGCAGGAACCAATTCCTTTGCCAGAGGTGAACCCGGGTCGGCTAGAACTTCTTCGATTGTTCCGCTCTGGACAATTCCGCCATTTTTCAGGAGGGTCACGGAGTCACAGATCTCGCGAACGACTGACATCTCATGGGTGATGATGACGATGGTGACGCCGGTTTCGTCACGAACCTGGCGCAGCAATGACAGGATCGCACGGGTTGATTCGGGGTCAAGAGCTGAGGTCGGCTCGTCACAGAGCAAAACTTGAGGGGTGTCTGAAAGAGCGCGGGCAATGCCCACGCGCTGGCGCTGGCCGCCAGAAAGCTCGGAGGGGTAGGCTCCGCCTCGATGTTCGAGGCCGACGAGGGCAAGAAGTTCACGAACGCGTTCTTTGCGTTCCTCACGGGTAAATTCTCTCTTTGCGGCGACCTTCAGCGGGAATTCAATGTTTTCTCCCGCAGTCTTGGCATCGAAAAGGTTCGCTGCTTGGAAGACCATGCCAATTTTGCGTCGCGCTTGGCGCAATTCGCGCCCGCGAAGCTGCGACAGATCAATGTCATCAACGATGATCGACCCAGAAGTCGGTTTTTCTAGGGCCGTCAGACAGCGAATGAGCGTTGACTTACCGGCACCTGACTGGCCCACGATTCCGTGAATACTGCCTGCTTTGACGTGCAGATTCACGTGATCAAGGGCAACGACATCATCACTTCCCTTCACGGGATAGATCTTCGAGACGTCGATGAGATCAATCACTGGGTCCTCCTTCCATGCAGTCTTAGACTATGAGTCCCTGTCGGAGTGTCCAAATTTTTTGTTACACAACCTCACATAGCGAAACTGACAGCAATGAGGAAACCGATAACCGCCAACACGCTTGCGCCCAGCCAGACGCCTAGAACAAGGCCCACAGCAGTGCGGTATCTCCGCTCACGAACGAGTGTCACCGCATCAAGCACAGCGGTCGAAAAGGTTGTAAATCCACCCAAAAACCCCGTTGATACCAGGAAGTAGAGCGGCGACACTGAGGCAAGCGAACCAGTAACCAGCCCCGCGCATAAACAGCCCAGCATATTGACAAGGCCAATCCCCCACTGGGGTGTTCGCTTTGCACAAGACTTTTTGAGATAAAGATCCAGCTGCCAGCGAGAGAGCGCGCCCAGCGAACCAAAAAGGCACACGAGAAGAAAGAGCAGTGGGGTCATTTCTTTGCCCCCTGAGGGCCTGACTCCTCATGTGGAGTGAGAGAGTACCCCAAAGCAGCAACCCCAATACCAACTACAAGCAATACAAGGCTTGCAAGCATTCCCTCGATAAGCAGAGGCAAGGAGTACAGCGCCACAGCACTCAACGGAGATGAAACAGCTCCAGAGAGCTCGCCCCCATCAGCGGGGACTGCTGTCATTGCTTGGACTGCATTATAGATACTGGCCATAACCATGGTGGCGTATGTGGTCAGAGCACCTGCGAAGCCACTTCCTGCGACAAGCATGACTTTTCTGCGCACAGCATCCTCGTGGAAATAGCCCTGTGCCCAGGCAGTGACAAAACCGAGAAAGAAGGCTCCACAAAGATTTACGGCTACCGTGGACCAAGAAAAAACCGTAAGTTTCCCACTACCCGTAGCTGCAAGATCCAATCCCGCACGAATCGCTGTGCCAAGGAAAGCTCCGAAAGCAACACACAACCACGAGGGAATACTCGACACCCACGCCATCTGCGTATGGGTCGCGTCACTGCTCGGGGCGCCTGTTCCCGTGCGGTGTGACGCATCTGTCCCCACGCAGCCTGACGGGTTCGTCTCGCGCGCTGAAGAGCCTTCCCCTTCCGCGCCGCGTCCGCGATCTCTTCGTTCTTCCACGTCTTCAAGATTAGTCTGGGGGTATGGCAACTGCGGCACCTTTTTCTTCTCACCCCAGCAATGGTGCGGAAAACTCCCCTTTTCCCACCTACGCAAGCACGGCCTCGGCAATGGGAGATACTGCGCTGCACACAACTGGTGTAGGACGCTTCGCTCCCTCACCGAGCGGCGACCTGCACCTCGGAAACCTCCGCACCGCGCTGCTCGCGTGGCTGTGGGCGCGCACAACCGGACGGAAGTTTGTCTTGCGAATCGAGGACATCGATCGCGTGCGCTCCGGTTCCACGCAGCGCCAAATCGACGAACTGAAGGCACTGGGAATCGATTGGGATGGCGAGGTCCTCATCCAGTCCTCGCGCGCACACGTCCATGACGAGGCCGTCACCCGTCTCTTCCGCGAGGGTTACGCTTTCGAGTGCTTCTGCTCGCGTAAGGACATTCGCGAGGCCTCTTCCGCCCCTCACGTTCCACCGGGACACTACCCCGGGACTTGCTTGCACCTGAGCGCATCTGAGATCGACCGAAAGCGCGAAGAATTCGCGGCCGAAGGGCGCCGTCCCGCCCTGCGCTTGAAAGCTCCCGTCGCCGAGTGGACTGTCCATGATGAGTATTTCGGCGATTACACAGGGCCCGTTGACCATTTCGTCATTCAACGCTCTGACGGCGCCCCTGCCTATAACTTGGCGGTCGTTGTCGATGATGCCTTCCAAGGCGTCGATCAGGTCGTTCGCGGAGATGATCTCTTGTCTCAGTCCCCCGGCCAAGCTGTCCTTGCACGATTGCTCGGCTACCCGGAGGTCACCTACGTTCACGTTCCCCTGGTGTTGTCTGCCTCGGGGGCACGACTCGCTAAGCGCGATGGTGCGGTAACCATCGAGGAACTTGCAGAACGTGGTGTGACGATTGCCCAGATCATTGAGGTCTTAGCCCGCTCGATGGGTGTTGAAGGGGTTCACTCGGCCTCGCAGCTTCTCGAATCAATGGATGTTGAGAAACTTCGCGCGCTCCCCCAAAAGCCGTGGACACCTGATCTGGTGAGGCTCTTCGCTTGATCGCTCGGCGTGACGCCTCGTCCTCCCCCCTCGTCTCTCCCCCCTCCCCCCACAATTGACACACGAAGTCGGCAAAAGTCACAGGCCATAAGCTGTGTCATTTCACGACTTCGTGTGGAGGGGGCGAGAGCCGGCAGCACACGGGCACATGCACCAGGAGCTAACGGCACAAAGCGGCAGCGGGCAGCACAAACGGGAGCGCGGATAGCACAAACGGAACCGGGTGCAGACAAACCCGGGCAGCACAAACGTATGCCGGGGGCGAAGACCCACGCCTTCGCCCCCGGCCACTCTGCCCTACTGTGAGCAGCAGCTACCTCTCGCTACTTCAGAGACGAGCTTGCCGCTTCCTGCAAGGAGTTCAAGGTTTCTTCCACACCTGCGCCGTTGAGCCAGGTGGCCTCGATCTGTTCCTGAATCTGGTCGGCGATCTTCGGCCAGGCCTCGACGCGCGGTGCCATGCGGGCGTAGGTCGTCGCGGTCTTCAGGTACTGCGAGCGGTGCGGAGCATTGAGGTACTCGCTCGAGTCCAGAGCCTTCTGAGTTGAAGGCATGTGACCGGTCGCGATCGCCCAGTCGCCGGTGTGCTCGTTAAGGAACTTGGTGAACTCGAAGGCAGCACGGTACTTCTTAGCATCGGGCTTGGCCGAAACGGGAACGGTCCACACGTGGGAGTTTGCCCAGGTTGCCTTGTCCTTGAAGAGCATGAGCGCATCGCTGGTCTCGTACTTGAAGGGAGCCTCAGCGGTGAACTGGTTGACCGACCACACGCCGTTGTACATCACGGCCGACTCGCCGCGCAGGAAGCCCTGCACCGAGGCATCGTAGTCGTGGTTGACGGTCGTGTAGCCTTCCTTAACCAGGGTGTTGATGAACTCCAGTGAGGTCTTCGCCTCGGCCGAGTTCATGTTTGCCTTGGTGCCGTCTGCGGAAATGATGTCCGAGCCCTGCTGCTGGACCAGGGTCATCCACAAACGCTCGCCCATCGGGTCCTTTGACAGGGCGATATCGATGTAGTTCTTTCCGGTCTTCTCCTTCACGGCCTTTGCGTGCTTAAGGAGTTCGTCGGGCGAAGTCGGAAGCTTGTAGGTGCCATCTTCCCCGACCAAACCAGCCTGGGAGAGGATATCCATGTTCAGGTGGCTGATGATGGCGTGGGTGTCGAAGGGAACGCCCCACTTCTTGTCCTTGTAGGTCACAGCGTCCAAAGCGGGCTTCGTCGAGCCGGACAGGTCGATGCCCACTCCATCGGGCACCTCCATGAGCAGGCCCTTTGCCGCGTAGTCGGGCAGGTTGGAGCCGTGCATGATCGCCACGTCGGGGCGATCTGACGAGGCCAGAGCGGCGTTGAGCGAGTCGTAGTAGCTGTGCCACGAGGCGCCACCCATGCGTTCAACCTTGATGCCCCACTTGTTCTCAGCGTTGAACTTGTTCGTGAGGATCGAGATGGCGGTGCATTCGCTGTTGGCCTTGGACAGGTCGGTGACTCCCTCGGTCTTTTCCTGGCAGTCGCCGAAGAATCGAGCCATGGTGATGGTGGTCCCCTTGAGGTCCTCATCGCTCACGCCGGCAATTGCTGCACCGTCGACGGTCTTTGAGGAGGATGTGGAGGACACTCCACATCCGGTGAGCACGAAGAGAGCGGTCGTTGCCAGCGCGCATGCGCTGAATCCCGCGTGACGTGCCAGTGCGCGTCCTTGTCGCATTGTCATGCCTTTCAATCTGTGTGGTGAATGGTGTGGTGAGTTTTCCTGTGTATGTAAGATCGCCATTTCCGAGGCCATCATTGAGAACCCCGGGAAAGCCGATCAGGCGTGTGGCGCAGGTGGCGATAGCCTACTTATCGCCACTGGACAGTGAGATTCCTCTGATCAGATACTTCTGAAGCAGGAGGAAAACAATGAGCAGAGGTGCAGCACCGACGATTCCTCGGGCCATGAGCGAGCCCAATTCCGTCGATTGTGCGAAGGTCCCCTGCAAGGATGCGAGGCCCGTGGTCACCGTGAACATTTCGGGCTTTGTTGCCGAAACCAAGGGCCACAGGTAATCGTTCCAAGTCTGAACGAAAGAGAAGGTCGCCAAGGCGATCAAAGCCGGTCGCGCCAGCGGAACCATGATGGAGAAGAAGACTCGAATCGGAGAAGCCCCATCAACTTGCGCCGCCTCTTCCATTTCGCTGGGCACCTGCGAGAAGAACTGAGTCATGATGAAGACCCCCAGGGGGAAGGCCACGCGGGGGAAAATCAGCGCAATGTAGGAATTCGCCAGCCCGGCCTCGGAAAACATCATGAACAAGGGGACGAACATGGCCTCTTTAGGAACCATCATTCCCGCCAAGGTCAGCCCGTAGACCACGGTGCGCCCGGGGAAGGGCAGTTTCGCGAAGGCGTATCCGGCGGCCGCGCAGATGAGGACAGTGATGATCGTGGCGGTGATCGAAACAATCATCGAGTTGAGGAACCAGCGCCCCGCGAGTCCTAAAAACGTCCACGTAGTTCGACAGGGTCGGCTCGGTGGGGACAAGGATCTGCGAGTTCGTCTTCAGTGAAGAGTTCGAGCTCAGGGAGATGACCAGCGTCCACAGCAGCGGAATCAGCCACAGCAGAGCAAGTGCCATCATGACGACGTGGTAGCCGCAGGACTTGAATTTCTCTCGCATCTCAGCGGCTCCTTTGGCGTGAAATGAGGAATTGGATGAGCGAGATGAAGACCATCAGGACGAAGAGCACCAAGGACATTGCCGAAGCATAGCCGAGCTGGGTATCTCTAAAGCCCGTCTGGTAGATGTAGCGCACGAGGACATCCGTTGTTCCACCGGGGCCGCCCGCGGTCATGATGTTGACCTGACCAAAGATCTGGAACGAGGCGATGATCTGCGTGACCAGAACCAAGACCGTCGCGTGGCGAAGACCCGGAAGGGTGATGTTGACGAATTTTTGGAAGGAATTCGCACCGTCCAAGCTTGCAGCCTCATACAGCGTCGGATCGATATCTTGTAGACCCGCGCCAAAGAGGATCAGGTTAAAGCCGACCGTCCACCATACGGTTGTTACAACGATTGCGGTCATTGCCCACTGCGGATCCGAAAGCCACGAGATGGTCCCCCACCCCATGTATTCGGTGAAGCGCGCGACGATACCGCGCGAGGGATTGAGCATGTATCCCCAGATCAGGGTGGCAACCGAGACCGGAAGAACGTAGGGGACGAAGAGCGCCGCACGGTAGAAGGAGCTTGCCCGTCCGCCTCGTTGAAGGAGGAGCGCGTAGATCAGGCCGAGGCCCGCGATGATTGGCGTCGAAACCAGGGTAAAGATCGCGGTGTTCTTCATCGCGTTCCAAAAACGCGGGTCGGACCAGGAACCGCCATCACCGGGGTGGATTCCCAAGATGATTGCCGCAGCGATCAAGGTGACGATCAACAGGATGCGCCCTGAGTTGAGGTCGCGTTCGCGCACCGCCTTGACCGCTACATACACTCCGCACACTAAGCAGAGCAATCGAACAAGCCACATCGAAGTGACGTCCCAAACCAGGCCGGTACCACCAAGCATGTGGGTGTAGTTTTCCAACCCGATCCATTCGCGGGTGCTGCCCAGCAGGTCCCAGTTGAAGAAGGACATGAGTACAGCCTGGACGACCGGGAAGAGGATGAAGATCCCGTAAAAAATCAGGAAGGGAAGCGTGAAGGCAAAGTTCACGGCCCATCTGCGAAGCACGCGAGGCTTAGGCATTGTGATCACCTTCGAAAGCAGCTGACACGACACTGCGCTCGTCGGTGCCTACCACCGCGCTGGCCTCGACAATCGTGCGGGGCCGAATCTGTCCGCTCTGCTGAGCGGAGCTGGTGACGAAACCACGAATCACATCCAGTGGGAGCTTCGGAGTGCGGTTTTCGTCAGCGAGGCCGTTTGTTTCTTGGCGAGTGTCGGTCAGTTGCGTGTAGCAGAAGCCCGCGAGGATCGGAGAGGCTTCAAGGGCCTCGAAAAGACCACTCACGCGTTCTTCGTAGGCCTGAGCGTTGGGGACAACCGCGTAGCCCCATGCGTCTTCCGCGTCTAGCGGCAATGAGATTCCGCCGAACTCCGTGACCATGACGGGGCGGTCATCGCTCCACGGCTGGCCCAGAAGGATCTTGCGTCCCTGTGGGCCGACTCCGTTGACCAGCTCTGCAATCGATTCACGGTCGGCGTAGTTGACGCGGAGTTGCTCGCCGTAAACCCCGTAGTCGTGGGTTGTCACGATCGGCGTTTCGAGCTGCTCCCACCCATCGTTTGCGATGACTGGGCGAGTTCCGTCAAGCGCATCGGTCAGGGCGACGACCGAACGAACGAAAGCCTGCTGGCGCGGCGAGGTGACGATGAGGTCTACTCCCCAACTTTCGTTGAAGGGCACCCACACGATGACGCTGGGGTGGTTGCGGTCGCGCAGAACTAGGTCGTGCCATTCCTGCGTGGTGACGCTGACCGCTCGGTCGCTGAAAGCGTAGGCCGAGGCGGATTCTCCCCAGACCATCATTCCCATGCGATCGGCCCACGTCAGGGTTCGCCGATCAGCGCTGCGTTCGTGGATTCGCACGAAGTTGAAGCCCATGTCTCGGGCAAGTTCCAGGTCCTCTTTCAGCGCCTCGGCGCTGGGCGCAGTGAAGTAGGAACTCGGCCAGTAACCCTGGTCAAGGATGCCGCGCAGGTAGGTGGGCTGATGGTTGATCTCGAGGTAGCGATGCGAGAGGTTGACGTCGCGGATTCCCACGTAGGAGACAACCTCGTCTTCACCCACACAGATGCGCGCGTTGATGAGGTTGGGGTGGGCGGGCGACCACAGTAGCCACCCCCATTCCTGACGATTTGCCAATGCGGGAATTTGTGCGACGAGGCGGAGCTGGCCTGAGCGCGCACGGACCATGATTGCCGCTAGCGTGACGCCCGCAAGGTCAAGGGTGAGGCTTGCCTCGATGGCGTTTCGGCTGCCTGTTGCGGCAGGAAGGCCAGCGCACTCCACATCGCAGGTCACTTGGGCTTCTTCGATGTCCCACGACCAAGTCAGCGAGCGGACGTAGTTTGCGGGCACGACTTCCATCCAGACATCGCGCCAGATCCCGACGACGCAGTGGTACCAAATACCGTGGGGATGTTCTTGCCAGTCTTGCTTACCGCGAGGCTGATCGACCGCGTCAAGGCGATCGTGTGCCCGCACGACGATTTCAAAGCCTGCGTCGAGGTAGTCACTGGGGTCGATCTCGACGCTGAAAGGGGTATATCCGCCTTCGTGATGGACGAGGTGAAGACCGTTGACCCACACATCGCTCGCGAAATCGACGGCTTCGAAGTGAATGAGGAGGTGGGGGCGGTGGCCGGCGTCAGTTAGGCCGGCGTCTTTGATTTCTTCAGGCGTGACGCGCCTGCGATACCAGACAACATCGGAGCGCTCTCCACTCCACTGACTGCTGGGGCTTCCGGGCGGGAAAGGAACGCAGATCGTGTGCGAGAAGTGGGCGCCGGGAAGATGCCATCCTAAGGTGAGGCCCTCATCGGTAGGATCCGTTGCGAATTCCCATTGGCCGCCTAGGTTCAACCACGATTCACGGCAAAGATCGGGGCGAGGATAGTGCGCGTCGCTCCATGCTTCAAAAGTGTCTACGTTGACCTTCATGGGATTATCATGCATGATTTTCCAGATAATTGCAACGTAGCAAATTATCGCAATCTCTTCAGCAGATTCCCCGATTTTTCAGTAGAATAGAGCCTATAGCCCCTGATAACTCCACATACTGCCGCGATTTTATCGGAGACGGACATGAAAGCTTCACGCCCAAATATGCGCGATGTTGCGCAACTTGCCGGCGTCTCACAGCGCACCGTTTCAAACGTAGTAAATAACTTTCCGCACATCTCCCCTGCTACTCGGAAGGCCGTTGAGGACGCAATCCGTCAACTGGGTTACCGGCCAAACATTGCTGCGCAGCGCCTTCGCCAAGGTCAGACACACACTTTAGCGCTCGCAATCCCTAACCTTGCGTGGCCCTACTTCGGGGAACTTGCGCACCTGATCCAAGAAGAGGCGCGACGCAGCGGATATTCGATCATGGTTGTCGAGACTGCCGGTTCGCGCGAACATGAAGTCTCGGTCCTGCGCGACTTCCGCACCAACCTCATTGATGGGCTCATCCTCTCCCCCATCGAACTCGACCTCGAAGGCCTCAACCAGCTCGAATTGGATGCGCCGCTGGTACTGCTCGGCGAGAGGATCCAGGATGCGGGTATCCCCCACTTTTCAATGGATAACGTCTCCGCGGCCTCGGAAATGATTCATCATCTCTACGACCAAGGAGCACGCAGCTTCCTGGTTCTCGGATCGACGCATACGCAGGCAACCTCCAGCGCCGGCGCACTTCGCCAACGCGGGATCGAGAAGGCACTGACTGAGCTCGGACTGGACTCGTGGGCATGGCGCAGCGTCGAAGTTTCCCCGTGGACAGCGGGCGGCGCGCAGAATGCCCTCTCGCAGTGGTTGGAGTCCAATAACCTCCCCGATGCAATCTTCACGATGAACGACCTCCTTGGGATTGGTGCACTGCGCGCGCTTGCCGAGGCGAATGTGCGCGTGCCCGAGGACGTCTTGGTCTCCACTTGGGACGATACGGTCCTTTCGCGCTTTTCAACGCCGACGCTGACCACGATCACGCCCGATACTCATTCAATCGCTCGCGAGGCCGTCCAGGGGCTGATTGCGCTCATCGAGGGACGCGGGGGCGCGGGTGGCAAGCAGGACACCACATCAAGTGAGGAGCAGAGCGACGTGGAAAGCAGCGCCTCGTCACTCGATCGCCCACAGACAGTGGCAGACGTGACGGTCTCACATACGCTTTCGATCCGCCGCTCAACCCTTCGAGCTTAAGCGCGTAAGCTCCTTCATTCCTGTTTTAGCTCGCACACCTGCGGCCTCAGAACAGCAATAGGACAGGAACCAGTGAGCTAAACCAGGAATGAGAAGGAGGAAGGAGGAAGGAGGGAGGGGGAAGAACGGCAGGCGGCCACCGCGCACACATACACGTGTGGGCAGACCCGAAGGCCTGCCCACACGAGAAACCGCGAAAGAACACTCAGAGGTTCAGCTGGATCTTTCGACCAGGAACGGCCTCGATCAGCTCGCGAGTGTAATCCTGAACCGGATTGTCGAAGAGAGCATCGGTCGTATTCGCTTCAACCAAGCGTCCCTTTTCCATGACCACAACATCATCGGCGATCTGGCGAACAACAGCCAGGTCGTGGGTAATGAAGAGGTAGGACAATCCCAACTGAGCCTGCAAATCGTTCAGCAGGTGCAGAATCTGGTTCTGCACGAGCACGTCCAGAGCAGACACGGCCTCGTCCAGGACGATCACTTCGGGGTTGAGCGCAAGCGCACGCGCAACGGCAACGCGCTGACGCTGACCACCGGAAAGCTCGTTCGGGTAACGACGCATGGCGCTTCGCGGCAGAGCAACCAAGTCAAGCAGCTCAGCGACGCGCTCTTCGCGCAGCTTCTTCTCGGCTTCGCCATGACCTTCAAGAGCGGCGACAGCCCACGGTTCAGGATCGCGACCGGTCGCCTTCGCGCGCTCCACTTCCTGCTGAGCGTAGGCCTTCGTGCCGTAGCTGTGGATGCGCAGCGGCTCTTCGATGATTCGGTAGATCGAATACATGGGGTCCAGCGAACCGTAGGGGTTCTGGAACACTGCCTGAAGGCGACGACGCAACGCGAAAAGCTGCGCCTCGCTGTACTCCGAGGTGTCCTCGCCGTCGAAGAAGATCTTGCCCGAGGTCGGCTCCAGCAGGTGGAGGATCATGTTCGCGGCAGTTGACTTACCGGAACCGGATTCGCCCACGACCGCCAGAGTCTTTCCACGGCGCAGCGTGAAGGAGACATCGTCGACCGCAAGAAGCTTCGAGGCCTCG
>ERZ772932.677-NODE-677-length-17947-cov-7.846300_pt1 | contig 17947 bp, 17 predicted proteins | sample MGYA00511684_ERZ772932 | MGnify/ENA primary metagenome ERZ772932 (study PRJEB29015, sample SAMEA2738078) | human oral metagenome | biome: human oral; feature: human-associated habitat; material: saliva | place: China | collected 2210 ...
GCAGAAGCAGACCTGGCTCCTCAATTCCTATTTTCGTGAGCTTCCTGAAGAAAAATCCCGATTTTCCAGGCTCTTATTAGAATATCGAAAAAGCGGAGAAGTTCCCTTTTCAACAGAATATCTGTCAGATCATCTGCTCGACTTTTTCTATAAAATGAAAGCTTTTGAGTTTGAAATCGCACCAGAACAAGTTCGAGATTTTCTAAAAGAAAGCCTTCAAGTAGAGCATCTCTCCTCAGCACAAGAAAGCTGGATAGAAGGAATACTTATCAACTGTATTAAACCATTTTTAGAACGATTATTGATATAACTAACACCTACCGTGGAAATTCCATGGTAGGTGTTACTTTATTATTATCAAAAGATTTATTGAAAAACATAACGAAACTTATTTATATATGTTTTATTATACTGTATAATGTGTAAAATCTATAGTTGCTTTATGTTTAAAGTAGCTTAAATCCAATATTTATAGTATAATAATATTAGATAACTAGACAAATTAAAACCTATTTTTTGTATGTGTTTAGCATTTAAATATATAGAAATATAAAATCATTCATTTGTTTCTCGATGTTTTCGATTTCGATAATAAAGTAACTGCAAAATCAGAAGTCTAACTCCTGATTAGCAAAGATTTTTCACTATGAGTTCAACAATTGTCTTTACTTATAGTTATAGTAAAACTATGTTTGAAACACATGGAAGAAACTCATCTAATTTAGTCTTATGACGTAAAATTGGAATTTTAAAACAGATTTAAGATATGTATATGTTTCAATATTTTCTTCATAAGAAAGGGGGGAATACAATGATGTATAGAAAAGTTAAAAGAATAGTTTCACTTATTTTTTCAATTTTTTCTTTAGTGTTTATGGCCCCTATTTGTCTCATTGCTTGTATTTTTATTGTTTTAGAATCAAGTGGCAATCCCATTTACATGCAAGAACGGGTTGGTATAAATGGGCAAAAATTTATAATGTATAAACTACGTTCCATGTATTTAGATGCAGAAAAAGATGGGCATCAATGGGCAGTTAAGGACGATCATCGGATTACTAAAGTTGGAAAATTTCTACGAAGAACCCGAATTGATGAATTCCCACAAATCATTAATATCATTAAAGGAGAGATGTCTTTTATCGGGCCTCGACCAGAAAGACCAGAATTCGTTAACGAATTTTTAAAGTATATTCCAGATTTTAATGATCGTTTGGCTATTCCTCCAGGAATTACAGGATGGGCGCAAGTGAATGGTGGCTACGATTTAACACCAAATGAAAAATTAAAATATGACAAATACTATATTGAGCATGAAAGTTTTCGATTGGATTGGCTTATTTTATTAAAAACTATTAAAGTGATTTTTACCGGACACGGCTCAAGATAATTTATACTAAGAAAATAAGTAAAGGACAAAAGTAAAATATGACTATTTTCAACAAAAATATCAATAGGATTTTTACTTTGATTAAGAGTAAATTTCTGTTTCTAATCCTTTTTACATTGATAGGAACTGTAGCAGTTGGTCTATATACTGTTTTTATTATCTCACCTGTTTATAGTCTTCAATCCAAACTCATTATGAAAAATGGTTCCGGACAAAGTACAGATGCGCAGACAATTGAAGCTCTTAATCTCTTTCAGAGACAAACTAAAACTTATCTAGAAATAGCCGATTTACCTCCTGTTAAAGAGGAGACGAACAAAGCTTTAGACTTATCTCCAGAGGAAATTTCAAAAATCCAGTCTGTTAAATTAACAAACGACTCAGGTTCTCAGTTGGTAACAGTGACAGTAAGAGCACTAGATAGAGAATTAGCTGATCGTTACATAAGAGAGTATATCATTCAGTATAAAAAATTTACAGCAGACAGATTAGGACGGGATAATTTATCAGTTGTTACAGAAGCATTGGGAAGTAGCTCTCCAGTTTACCCAGTTTTATGGAAGAATCTTCTTGTATCTATTCTAGTATTTTCTTTCATAGGATTTAACACTATCTTCATTAAGTATGTATTAGGTGACTCGATTGATTCTTATGAAGATTTAGAAGAGTTAGTGGGGACACCTGTTCTTGGGATGATACCCACTATAGAGAAAAAGAGGAAAGGTGTCTAACGTGTATATAGAAGTTATCCATAACAGCAAATCTCTCGTAGCTGAGTCCTTTAGAACGTTAAGAAGTAATCTTCAGTTCTCAGAATTCGGAAAAAATATCAAATTGATTGTTATTACAAGCGCCAATCCTAACGAAGGAAAGAGTGAAGTCAGTATCAATCTTGCTGCCTCTTTGGCTCAACAAGGGAAAAAAGTGATTATCATAGATGCTGATATGCGTAAACCAACCCAACATAAATTAACAGACTTAAACAATATTGAGGGATTAAGCACTTTTTTATTAAAAAGGTCAGGTGTAGATTCCATTAATCATTTAACGATAAATGATGTAAATTTAGATGTATTGACCTCAGGACCTGTTCCACCTAATCCATCTGAGATGTTAGCTAGTTCTTCTATGGAAGAAACACTAAGAGCATTTGAAGATTTTTATGACTATGTCATTATCGATACACCTCCTTTGCTGGCAGCAACGGATGCTCAAGTTTTAGCCAGCATTGCTGATGCCACCCTTCTGGTAGTAGACATCAAGAGCTCAAAACGGCGTCAAGTGGTAGAAGCAAAACGACGATTAGATCACGTAGGAGCTAGATTACTCGGAGTTGTAATGAATAAAATAGATTCACATAAAGACACCTATTATTACTATTATTAACTAACTATTTGAAAGGCTAAGGATAAAGAAAAAAATGACAATCTATCTTTTAATGTTCGTCTATATCTCTTTCCTGGCCTTTTTCTCATTAAAATATGAGGATAAAGAACAAGAGTTAAGATTTCTTGTTATTCCTACTTTCTTCTTCTTTTTAATCATTGCAGGTTTTCGTACTTCTAGTGTAGGAGGAGATTTAGGAACCTATATCCATATTTTTGAATCAAATGACTTACAACTTCCGGATTTATCAAATCTATTTCGTTCTCGATTTGAAATTGGTTATTTAGTAAGTAATATTTTTCTAAGAAACTTCAGTTCTCACTATACATTTTTATTGTTTGCCTATGCCTTTATAACCTTATTTTTCTGGTTTTTTGTTCTTTATAAGCATTCTAAAAATGTTTACATGAGTTTATTGATTTACCTCAGCTCATTAGGACTCTTTTTTTATTCCTTATCAAATATCAGACAAGGTCTGGCGATTGCTTTAAGTTTTTTAGGATTTCATTACTTAGTAAAAAACAAGAAGGTTTTAGCATCGATATTTATCCTACTAACTCCCTTATTTCATACATCTGGTATCGTCTGTTTCTTATTTTTCCCCCTAAAAAAAATCGTTTTAAATAAAAGAACATACCAATTTGTGTTCATTTTATTTCTTATCATCTTTCCTTTTATCAAACAAATTGCCACTACCTTTATTTCTTTCTTTTCTCAGTATACTTCCTATCTGGAATCATCATGGTTTTTGGAAAGCAATAAATGGGCACCAATATTTTTAACAATTTGGTATGGTATAGTTCTGGTCTTTGGAGAAGTAGTGATTAGAAAGAAAAAATTATCGACTGAAGAAGAATATATAAGAAGTCTGTTCTTTATCTCCTTTTTACTTACCGCGTCAACTTTGCAAACAAGTCTTTTTGGTAGATTTGCACACTATTTTACCCCCTTTATTTGCCTATATATCCCCATGATTTTATCTAAAATAGGTGAAAAAAAAGTTCAGTGGATTTTATTTTATTTGGTGATATTGGTTTATGCTTCAATCTTTCTAGTCATTGTTTACTTTAAAACTGACTGGTACCATGTCGTTCCCTACCGTTCAGTTATTGTAGATTGGTTAATTGGGAATTAGGTTTAGGGGTTATAAAATGAAATTTTCAGTTTTAACTACAGTATATAAAAAAGAAACTCCTAGAAATTTAAGGAAAAGTTTACTAAGCTCTTATCATCAGACCATTAAGCCAACAGAAATCATTTTAGTTTGTGATGGTGAATTGACAGAAGAGTTAGGAATAGAAATTCAAAAGTTGCAGAGAGAAATCCCGAGTTTAAAGGTTTTTCATTTACCTAAAAACCTAGGTTCTGGACCAGCCTCTCTCTTTGGAGTCAATCAATGCCAAACAGAATTCATTGCAAGAATGGACAGTGATGATTATTCTCTAGAAACAAGATTTGAGAAACAAGTAGCTGCCTTTGAAAAAAATCCCAACCTCATTATGGTTGGTTCCAATATTTTAGAGAAGAATTCAGAGTTTACCGCCTTAAAGAAAGTGCCTGAAACTACGGCCGAAATCCGTCGATATTCGAAAATGAGAAACCCCTTTAATAATCCATCGAGTATGATGAAAAAAGAGTATATCTTGAAGGCTGGTAATTATCGTAAATTCCGTTACCTAGAGGATTATGACCTCACAATGAGATTGTTACATGATAATCCAACTAAGGATTTTTTAAATATCCAGGAACCTTTAGTAGTCATGCAGACAAACGATTCTAGCTATCTGAGGAGGGGCGGTTTCCTGTATGTAAAGACTGACTTTATGCTCCAATTAGATTTTTATCGCAGAAGAGATATTACTTTAGTAGAATTTCTTAGAAATATTTTCCTTCGTAATGTGATTCGAATTCTTCCGAATTCAATTAGGAAATGGGTCTATAAGAAAAAAATGAGAGAAGAAGTAGAGGTGATTAAGAAGATATGAAGAGAGTCATTACATACGGAACATTTGATTTATTGCATTACGGTCATATTAATCTTTTAAAAAGGGCAAAAGCTTTGGGAGATTATCTCATAGTCGCCCTTTCTACCAATGAATTTAATAAGCTAGAAAAGAATAAAGAATGTTATTTCGATTACGAAAAAAGAAAATCGCTATTAGAGGCTATCAGATATGTGGATCTTGTTATACCAGAGGAAAATTGGGATCAAAAAATCTCAGACATCGAAAAGTATCATGCTGATGTGTTTGTCATTGGAGATGATTGGCAGGGAAAATTTGATTATTTAAGTGATATGGGGATAGAAGTTGTTTACCTATCACGAACAAAAGAAATTTCAACCTCTAAAATAAAGAATGATTTGAATCAAGGGAACTAGGATGAAATATCAGGTCATACATGTAACAGGTGGTGTAAGGAATACCATGAGTGGGGTACAAAGTTTTATCAAAAATCATATCCCAAATAATGATCAAGAGTTTGAATATATGGTCGGAGAGTCAAATGGAGACGCTCATTTCCCATTTAATCAATACCTAGATGAAAAAAAAATCAAACGCATTGTTTTTCCTTGCCTAAAGATTTCTAAACTATTTGCCTATGCGAGAGAGTGCCGACAATTTTATGAAAATAATAAAATTGACATTCTACATGTTCATAATCCTATAACCGCTTTTATACATAATTACTATGCTCGAAAAAATGGTGTTCCAGTTAGGATTTACCACAACCATAGTAGCCAATTTTCAGACACTTGGTTAAAAAGTATTCGCAATCGATTTTTGGTCTTTTTAGCTTTGAAAAATGCGACCCATCGTATTTCTTGTGGCCAATTAGCTGGTCTTAAAATATTTGGAAAGAAATCATTTAAAATCCTTCCAAATGCAATTGACATCAACAAGTATCGGTTTTCTCCAACTTTTCGAGAAGAAATTCGCAAAGAGTTTCATATAGCTGAACATCAAAAAGTAGTTGGGATGATTGGTATTTTAAATCCCTTCAAAAATCAGAGGTTTTTGATTGAAGTTGCTAAAGAATTACCTGATGTTACTTTTTTCTTTGTTGGTGAAGGACCAGATCGTTCAATTTTAGAAGAGAAAAGTAAGGAAGTGAAGAATATCATCTTTACAGGAAAAAGAGAAGATGTTCATAAATTTTATTCAGCCTTTGATATTTTTGCCTTTCCTTCTTTGTATGAAGGTTTCCCAATCGTGCTGGTAGAGGCTCAGTGTTCTGGAGTCGATATTCTCATGAATGAAACGATTGATCCAACAACTCAGATCGTTAGTGAACTCTGCACAGCCATTCCTCTAGATAAGGCTAAATGGGTAAACTATATAGAAAAGGCGCCTTTCAAGGAGAAGCAACGACAGCTGAATGAACACCTAAAGCGATTTGACATCGAAGAAAATGTTCAAAATTTAAAAGAAATTTATAAGCAAGGTTTAAAAAGAGAATGATCAACTATTTAAAACCCTTACTTTTTAAAGTAAGTGATTTTACTTATAAGATAAATAAAATTATTCCAAAGAAAAGGAATAGAATTGTTCTGTATTCTAACTGGGGTTTCAGAGATAATCTTAGAACACTCTATCACTATTTGGTGGATAATGGCTATCAGGAAACATATGAGATTGTTTGCGCTTCAAATGATTTCTATCACTTAGAAAAAGAGAAGAATGTAAAGTATGTTTCTATTTATCGAGGTTTCTTTTATTTTTTAATATCTAAATATTTTTTCTATTCATTTGGCAAGTATCCTATTAAGCCTGCACCAAAGCAGATGGTTGTCAACTTGTGGCATGGAATGCCCTTGAAAAAAATTGGGAATCTTGAAGTTGGCATGGAAAAGATTGACTATAATTTCTTTACAAAATTAGTCTCCTCTTCAGAATTATTTACTCCAATCATGAAAGCTGCTTTTAATGCTAAAGATGAGCAGATGCTTCTTGTTGGTAATATTCGAAATGATGAGCTCTTTAAAGAGAAAAAAGAGAACAAAATCATCTGGATGCCAACATACCGGAATTCTAAAAATTATCATGACAGCCAAGCAGCATTGATATTTTCTTTAGAAGAAGAGGACTTTCAAAACATTGAAGAACTACTCTCAAACTATGGGTATCAACTTTATATTAAACTTCACCCTCTTGAGGAATCTCAGTTAAAATTCGAAATGAATTATTCGACCATTCATCTATTAACAGAAGAGATTATTAGTGAGCAGTATGAGACTTTATATACCTTTTTGGGCACAACCAGTGCATTGATTACAGATTATTCTTCAGTATTTTTAGATTATTATTTATTAAATAGACCAGTTGCATTTACCATTAATGATTATGAGGAATACAAAGACAAACGTGGTTTTGTATTTGAAGATATCAAGAGTCTTATGGTGGGAAGTGTCATTCGTGATTCGCATGATTTATTAGAATTTCTAGAGAGTGTCATGAGATCTGAAGATCCTTATATTGACGAACGAAAAATAGTCAATAACAAGGTTAATGCCATTCAAAAAGATTTTACAAAGACACTTTTGGATGAAATTGGATTAAGGAAATAAGGTTAGGATAAAGAATGATTAGTGTAATCGTACCGGTTTATAATGTGGAAACTTATCTGGAAGAATGTTTAGATAGCATTCAAAACCAAACCTACACAGATTTTGAAGTCCTTTTAGTAAATGATGGTTCAACAGATGGTTCACAAGCTATTTGTGAGTGTTATTGTCAAGCAGATAAGCGTTTCCGATTAATGAATCAAACCAACCAAGGACAAAGTGTTGCACGAAATACCGGTGTGGCAGCTTCAAGAGGGGAGTTTATTGCATTTGTAGATAGTGATGACATTATCCTATCGAATTATTTAGAAACCTTAATGCAACATATGGGTGAAGACGTAGATATTGTAGAAAGTCAATTCACCGTACATAAAAAGGAATTCTTTGCAGAAAAGTCTCAAGATACAAAAATTCTTTTTGAGGGAAATTCTGAAGAAGCAGTGAAAGTTGTCCCTAACCACCTACTAAGTGTCAATCCAGTCACAAAGCTTTATAGAAGAGCGATTGTCGAAGCTGTCCCCTACCTAGAAGAGCTCATTTTTGAAGATATTTATAGCGGAATTGGTATGCTTAAATATATCCGAAAGATTGTTAAAATCGATTATGTAGGCTATTATTACCGTCAACACGCGACTAGTACCATGCATCGAAAATTTACCGAGAAAAATCTAGATGTATTTACTGTCAGCGATAAATTGATAGACTTGTATTCTGATAGAGAAGAACTTCTTCCTTATATTGGTAAATACCTCGTTCATGTAGCGACCATGCATTATCAAGATTATATCGAAAAAGGAAATCCATATACAGAAGTCTATAATCAGAAGTTGGCCGACTATGTAACTATCACCAAGAAAAATCCAGACTTAGCTAGATCGTCACGTTTGATTAAGCTCTATAATGTTTGCCCAAAATATTATAATTCAATTGTATTCCCGCTCTATTACGCAATTTGGAAATTCAAAAATGGCATTAAAGAAGTAAAGCTAGATGAATAAACATAAATGAGAAGGAAATTATTTTATGATTAGCGTTATCGTGCCCGTTTATAATGTGGAAGAATATTTAGAAGAATGTTTAGAAAGTATAAGGCAGCAAACTTTTACAGACATTGAAGTCATCTTAGTAAACGATGGTTCAACCGATGGTTCAAGAGAAATCTGTGAACAATATTGCGAAAAAGATAGTCGCTTTAGATTGATTAATCAAGAAAATCAAGGACAGAGTGTTGCCAGAAACCGAGGTGTTAAAGAATCTGTTGGGCAATATATTATGTTTGTGGATAGCGATGATGTGATCAATATAAGCGTGTTAGATGTATTACTTCCTTACATGAAGATGGATGTAGATATCGTAGAATGTAGAATGACAAGAAATAAAGAAGAGTTCTTTCTTAATAGAACTTCTACAATTGCATTCGAAGGAAATGCTAAAAAAGCAATTCTTAATTGTATTGCGTTTAAAGAAGTGAAGTTTTGTGCTTTTACGAAATTATATAGAAGAGAAATTGTTGAAAAAGTTCCATTTTTAGAAGGTTATATTTATGAAGATGTCTTTACAGGAATAAATTATTTAAAACATATTCGAAAAATAGTAATTGTTGATTATATCGGTTATTACTATCGTGTTCGTCCCAATAGTACTATGACAAAATCCTTTAATGAAAAAGATTTAGATATTTTTAAAGTGGGAAATCAGTTAATAGATTCTTTTAAAGATGATGAAGATATGCTTCCTTATATTGGATATTTTATGTTTTATATAGGTCATGGACACTATTTAAAAGATGGGATAAATAAGAAGAATCCATATGTCGATTTATATGAAGATTTTATTCGAAACGCTGCTTTTATAGCAAAGCAATCCAAGGAAGTTGTCCAGAAATATCGTTTATTGCGACTGTACTTACTTGCTCCAAAATATTATACAACGATTACTCATCCCATTTATACAAGTATACAAAAGATTTGGATATCTACTAAAAAAGTAATGAATCATCTAAATGATAAATTACATATAGGAAAAAATTGATCTCCTGAATATATAGGGTAATACACTAAATTTTAAAGGAGATGTCAGAATAAAAATGATTAGCATTATCGTTCCAGTTTATAACGTGGAAGAATATCTGGAAGAATGTCTAGAAAGTATTCGAAAGCAAACCTATCAAGATATAGAAGTTATTTTAGTCAATGATGGTTCTATCGATGGCTCCCAAGCTATTTGTGAGCATTTTTGCCAAACAGATAAGCGTTTCCGATTGATCAATCAAAAAAATCAAGGTCAAAGTGTAGCCAGAAATCATGGCGTAAAAGAATCTATTGGTGAATATATCATGTTTGTCGATAGTGATGATGTTATAAGTCTTGGTCTGTTAGAACAACTAATGAAGTATATGTCTGATGGAATTGATATTGTAGAATGTAATAGAACCGAAGATATTCAATATTTAAATTTAGAAAAAAAAGTAATTGATGTTAAAGAATTGGATTCAAATGAAGCGTTATATGAATGTTTTAATCATGGAGTAAGTTGGAGCCCTGTCGCAAAACTCTATCGCCGTAAAATAGTGGAGAAAGTTCCATTTTTAGAAAATTTAATTTATGAAGATTTTTATACTGGAATCGTCTCTTTAAAATATATTCATAAAATAAGAAAAATTGACTATATTGGTTATTATTATCGATATCATCCTTCTAGTACAATGAATCAGACATATTCAGAAAAGAATCTTGATATTTTTAAGGTTGGCGAAAAATTATTAGAGGAATTTAGAGAAGATAATTGGTTACCTTATGTAGGGAATATGTTATTTTTAGTCGGTATTGGACATTTTAAAAAGTATAACATAAGAGTTGGACATCCATATTATCAGTTATATGTTGATGCAATTAATAACTATTTTGAAATAGCTAAGAAATCATCAGATATTTTCAATTCTAGTAAACTATTAAGATGGTACAGTTATTCACCAAAATATTTTTTTAGTTTATATTATCCGTTGTATTTAAGATATTTAGAAATTCGAAAAAAATGGAAAATTTAATAGGAGCCTATTTATGATTAGTGTCATTGTTCCTGTTTATAATGTTGAAGACTATCTTGAAGAATGTTTAGAGAGTATTCAGTGTCAAACTTATACCGATATAGAAGTGATTCTAGTCAATGATGGTTCAAGAGATGGATCAAAAGAAATTTGTGAAAGATATTGTCAGCAAGATCCTCGTTTTCACTTAATCAATCAAGAAAATCAAGGACAGAGTGCTGCGAGAAATCATGGAGTTAGTGTTTCAACAGGTGAATTGATCACTTTTGTGGACAGCGATGATGTCCTATCCATAAAATATTTAGAAATTTTGAATCGTTACATGACAGAAGACATTGATTTGGTAGAATGTCATTATAGAACCACTAGAAGTGTTTTTGATAAATTAAAGGAAGTAGAGAATATTCAGATTGAGTTTGAGGGAAATTCAGAAGAAGCTGTTATAAAGAGTTGTAATTACGGTTTGTCTTATTCTCCAGTCTGTAAATTATATCGAAGACATTTAGTGGAAGATTTTCCATTTTTAACGGGAGTTATTTATGAAGATATTTATCACGGTGTAGGATTATTGAAATTTATACGAAAAATGGTAAGACTTGATTATGTTGGCTACTATTATCGAGAACATTCAAACAGTACCATGAGAAGACGATTTTCTGAGAAAAATCTAGATTTGTTTACTTGTTGTGATAAACTAGTGGATTTGTTTGCTTTAGATGAAACATCAATGCCTTATATTGGAAAGTTTTTAGTTCAAATGGTAACGACTCATCATAAGGATTTTATCGAAAAGAACAATCCCTACCAAAATTTATATGAAGAAAAATTAAAAGAATACATAAAACTTGTAGAAAAATCTCCAAAAGTGGCAAGAAGTAGTAAAATGGTTAAACTGTATCGACTTGCACCAAAATTCTATTTACGCTATACGTTTCCAATTGTAAATAGAACCTGGAGATGGTTGAATTATTTGAAAGAGCTCATTTCCAAAGGAGAATAGATTTTGGAGTACGATAAATTGATAAGTGTAATTGTGCCAGTTTTCAATGTTGAAGAGTATCTGGAAGAATGTTTAGATAGTATTCAACATCAAACTTATACCGATATAGAAGTGATTTTAGTCAATGATGGTTCAACAGATGCTTCAAAAGAAATTTGTGAGGGATATTGTAGGCTGGACAGTCGCTTTCACTTAATCAATCAAGCAAATAAAGGATTAAGTGGCGCTCGTAATCGTGGTATGACTGAATCTAAAGGCGAATTTATCACTTTTGTAGACAGTGATGATGTCATTAAAGACGATATGTTGGAGCAATTATTAAGGCACATGACTTCAGAAGAAATGGACATCGTAGAATGTTGGTATACAAATGATAAAAAAGAAATAGAAATCCCTTCTCCCGAGAATGTCAAAATAATTTTTCAAGGAAATGCTAAAGAAGCTTTAGTCTCTTTATGTGAAGATAATATTGTCCGTTTGAATGCAGTCGCTAAACTTTTTCGAAGACAAGTGATTCTCAATTTTCCATTTTTAGAAGGTCTATTTTATGAAGATGTGTATGGCGGAATGGGAATCTTAAAACAGATACATAAAATAGTGAAAATTGATTATACAGGATATTATTATCGCGTGCGTTCTGGTAGTATTATGAATCGCGAATTTAGTTTGAAAAATTTGGATTTGTTTACTATTTGTGATAAAGTGGAGCAACTATATGAAGGAAATGCTGACTCACTCCCATACGTACAGCGTCGCTTATTCCATTTAGTTTTGATGCACGTTGTCGACTATCGTATATTTGAGGGAAATCCCTATCAAGAAAAATATGTCGAGTATCTGAATCGTTACGCTAAAAGTTCAAGCAAATCATTATTAATGCGAGCCTATCGATTATTCCCTAAAAAGATTGTCTTTATTTCAAGAGTTGTTGGAGCCATTCAATGGAGATTTGAAAAATATATTGTAAAAAGATTTTGGAGAGGGTTGAAGTAGTATGAATTATTACTTAAAAGAATTTTACGCAGAAGCCAAACATGCAGGATCTAAAGCAAGATTAGATGCTGAAAAAATAATGCTAGAAGCAGGATATCAACCTTTTTCCCTAAATAATGATTCAAATCCCATCACTTTGAAAAAGGAAGATGTGATAGTTCTTCAATTTCCGTTATTATGGCATTCCTTAAAAAAACAAATTTTTACGAGATTTTTGAAAAATAGAACATTCAAAGCTTATTTGCTGATTCATGATATCGAGTCCCTGAGAAATAAAACAATCAAGTCATTTACAGATTTCAAATATTCTATTATCCATTTTTTACAAAATAAAACCGTTCTTGAAAAAGTGGATGGTATTATCGCTCATAATGAAAAGATGAAAGCAGAACTAGTGCGATTAGGAATACCGGAAGAGAAGATTGTTTCCTTAGAAATATTTGATTATTTGATTCCAAATTATGAAGAGAAGAAAGCTTATGAAAAAGAAACTATTTTGTTAGCTGGAAATTTCGATATTCGAAAAACAAAATATGCTCGACAATTACCTGAAAAACCAGATTTTTCTATTTATGGCATTAACTTTGAAGAGGAGAATCTTCCGCACAACGTTCATTATCAAGGTGCTTTTTCTCCTGACAAACTTCCTCATCACCTTCAAGGTGGTTTTGGCTTAGTCTGGGATGGAGATAGCCCCCATACTTGTAGTGGGATGTATGGAGAATATTTAAAGATGAATAACCCACATAAAGCCTCTTTATATTTAGCATCAGGTTTTCCAATCATCGTGTGGAGACAATCTGCTTTAGCGGATTTTGTAAGAAAAAACCATTGTGGAATACTTGTTGATTCATTATTTGAAATTGCAGATTGTTTAAACTCGATTGATGAAGAAGATTTTCAAGAGCTGATTAAAAATAGTAAAATAGTAGGAGAGAAACTTCGTAACGGATATTTTCTAAAAACAGCTTTAGAAAGATGTGAAAGGAATTTGTAGAGTTTATGAAACTACAAATCTTACAAAAAAAAATGGCTCGCTATCGTCAAATTTTAAAATATTATGGCCTTAAACTAACATGTGTTTACTTTCTTGCACAAAAATCTGACAAGATGTTTTATGATTTTCGTAGAAAGATTCTTTTGGATTTTGTACTAAAATTAAGAAAAGAAGCACAACTAGTTGATTCGAGTAATGAAAAAGAGGAAGAAACAACAGAATTTCCGAAAATAATTTGGACAATGTGGCAACAGGGAGAAGCTCAAATGCCTGAGACGGTCCAGGCTTCAATGAAGACCATAAAAGACTTCGCCAAAAGAAATGACTGTGAATTCTACTTGTTGACGGATGAAAATCTGGCGGATTTCATCAATATTCCAAGAGGCATCACCGAAAAATACAAGAAAAAAGAATTATCAGCTGCGCATTATTCCGATATTATTCGTTTTAGTCTCTTATACCAATACGGTGGAATTTGGATGGATGCAACCTTATTTGTATCTCTCTATGCAACTTTAGAAATGTTTGAAGGGGACTTTTTTAGTTTGAATCATCCACCTATACGATCTGAACAAATAGAACGAACTGTTGGTGATTTTAAATGGGCAGGTTTCTTTCTGGCAGGAAAAAAAGGCAAGCCTTATTTTAAACATATTCGGGATTTATATCTTTACTATGTTCGTAAATACCCAGTTTTTATTCATTACCTGATGATGGATTATTTTATTTTATCCGAATATGAATCAAATCATGAATTTAAAGTATTAGTGGATAGATTACCTATTCTAGCACCAGCTGAGCGTGTTTGGTTTTTAAGAGACCATGCCCATAATCTTTTTGATGAAAAAGAATGGGAAGAAGTATTAAAAACAACACCGATTTTGAAAACGACTTATAAAATCAAGAAAGAAGTCCTTCCAGAAAGTTATCTCGATCAACTTTTACAAGGAAAATTAAAGGAATAGATGAAATACACGAAAAAAAGTAGAACAGAATTTGCCACCTTAAATACAAGTATTGCTCTGGCATTGCAACCTTTTCAAGTACTTCTTGGCTTTATCAATCGAACTATTTTTATCAATTTACTTGGGGTAACCTATCTAGGATTAAACAATTATTTGTCTAGCTTAGTTTCTATCCTGTCTTTGGCAGAATTAGGGGTTGCTGGAGCCATGAGCTATGCACTATATGGACCCTTAGACAGAGAAGAACATGGAAAAATCAATGCCTTTATGATTCTTTTCAAAAAATTATATAGAATCATTGGCTTTTCTATTTTTATACTGGGCGCTATACTTTCTTTATTTCTTCCTTATATGATAAAGGATTATACGGTAAATAGTGAATTATATTTGGTTTTTTTCCTCTTTGTATTTAATTCTGCTTCAAGCTATTTTTTCTCCTATAAACGAACCTTACTTTATGTCGATCAGCGTAATTATGTGATGACTTTGATTGACTTTGGATTAAATACGCTTCGTGTATGCTTGCAAATCGGAATTTTATTCTTTACCAAAAATTATATCTTTTATCTATTGATCAGTATCATGATGAATTTTATAGGGAATATCATCATGTCGCGGATTGTAGATAGATTGTATGGTTACTTGTTTAAGAATGAGATAACACCCATTAATCAGGAGGAAAAAGAAAAATTTATCCGAAATATCAAAGGAAATATAGTCGGTAGTATTGGAGAAACCATTGTTTTTCAAACAGATAGTATTCTAATGGCAAGTTTTGTCAGCTTAGCAGCTATAGGTATTTATGGGAATTATACCTATGTTTTAGGATTTCTTTCACTGATTTTAAATACTGTGATCAATTCAGTTGTTTCTTCCGTAGGTAACTTAGTCCATTCGGAATCTACGACAGTAGCAGATATGGTTAAATTCCTAAAAAAATTCCAGTTTATTACTTTTAGCCTGATTTATTTTGCTAGCTTAGGTTATTTAATGTTCATTCATCCATTTATGACTATCTGGTTAGGCGAGAGTTTTTCATTTAATCGTACAATTGAGATTTTGATTGTCCTTCATTTTTTCCTAACTTTTTATAGAAGACCGATTCTAACGTTGATTTCAGTTTATGGCTTAAGTTATGAGCAAAATAAAAAAACTCTTGCAGAAATTATATTAAATATAATTCTTTCACTATATTTTTTAGCGATTTTAGATTTAGGCGTAGCTGGAATTTTATTGGGGACCATTTGTTCAACAGTCTTGACTTGTACATGGTATGAACCCTATAGCGCCTTTAAGTATGGATTGAAAGTTTCCTCAAGGGACTTTTTTAAAACAATGTTACAAGATTTCTCAGTTGTAGGGATGAGTATCCTACTTTTGAGTTTACTGGATAACTACCTCTTAACTCAGCTAGATTTCATTCTCAGTTTGGCAATCAAAATCGTCCTTTATTTGACAGTATTGGGTGTCTACGTTTTCCTATTTAGAAATCATGAAGGTGGAAGACAAATTATACTAATGATTCAAAAAGTATTAAAGTTAAAAAATAAGGTGGTAAAAATATGAAACGAATATTAGTTTGTGGTTTAGTTCCAGATATCGGTGGACTAGAAAAAATTGTGGTAGATTTTTATAATCATATCGATACCTCTGAATTTGAACTGGAATTTTTACTACAAGGTTCTGAAGATGTTGAATTTAGTGAACATTTTAAAAAGCTTTGCCACAATCCTCTCGTCGTTCATAGAATCCCTAAGTTAAGACCTCATATGAAACAGGCATTAAAAGAATGGGATAGTTTCTTTAAGAAGAATGCTCATCGTTATGATATTTTATGGTCCAATCAAAATGGTCTGACTCATCTAGAATTTTTAAAATTAGCAAAGAAATACGGAATCGAAAAAAGAATTGTTCATGGACATTGTGCAACAGCAGATAAATTTTACCGCTTTGTTCATCCAGTCAATCGTCTTTTTGTCGGCAAATATGCGACCGATTTTTGGGCCTGCGGAACAGAAGCGTTAAACCATTTTTATCATGGAAACGAAAGAGAAAAAGCTTTAGTGATTCATAATGCCATCGAGGTAGAAAAGTTTTTATATAATCAAGAAATGCAAGCCCAACTTCGAAAGGAATATCATATTCCAGAAGATTGTTTAGTCGTAGGACAAGTTTCTCGCCTATATGAAAAACAAAAAAATCAAAGTTTTTGTGTTAAGGTTTTTTCTGAAATCGTCAAAAAAGAACCCAATTCTCGCTTAGTATTTATCGGAAGAGGAGATACTTCTTTTTTAGAAAATGTGGCAAAAGAATATGGAGTAGCAGACAAAGTCATCTTTACAGGCTTGACCACTAATGTCGGAAAAATGCTAAATCTTCTAGACGTGTTCTTCTTCCCATCTCATTTTGAGGGCTTGCCAATTGTACTTATTGAAGCGCAAGCCAATGGATTACCTGTTGTAACAGCAAATCATCTACCAGATGCTAGAATACTAGGTAACTATGATAACAGCCTGTCTTTGAAGGATTCTCTTGAAGATTGGGCAGATAAGATTTTGTTGGTCAGAGATCATCGGGAGCTTGATACAGAAAAGGTGAAACAGCTAATAGATGAAAATGGCTACGAGATTGAATCAGCAACCAAACAGTTGGAGAAATTATTTGATGAGCCATAAAAAGTTGATGGAGAGGACAAACATGTCTTCTCTAATTTTTTATAATGATTTAATAGTTTGGAACACTATTTAATCCTGAAGCAAAAGCGGACAAAATAAAGAAGTCATGATATAATATAAAGTAGATTTCTATGTTATAAAACAAGAACTGTTTGGACATTATTCATTTGAAAACTTATTTATGTTCAAATGATAGGGGTTCTAAAACCCTTGCTATGAAAGGAAAAAAACTCAATGGCTACTATTCAATGGTTTCCTGGTCACATGTCTAAAGCGCGTCGACAGGTTCAGGAAAATTTAAAATTTGTTGATTTTGTGACGATTTTGGTTGATGCACGCTTGCCTCTATCTAGTCAAAATCCTATGTTGACTAAGATTGTTGGTGACAAACCAAAACTCTTGATTTTAAACAAGGCGGACTTGGCCGACCCAGCAATGACCAAGGAATGGCGTCAATATTTTGAATCACAAGGAATCCAGACGTTAGCTATCAACTCCAAAGAGCAAGTGACTGTAAAAGTTGTAACAGATGCGGCCAAAAAGCTCATGGCTGATAAGATTGCTCGTCAGAAAGAACGTGGGATTCAGATTGAAACCTTGCGTACCATGATTATTGGGATTCCAAACGCTGGCAAATCAACTCTCATGAATCGTTTGGCTGGTAAGAAAATTGCTGTTGTCGGCAACAAGCCCGGTGTTACCAAAGGTCAACAATGGCTCAAAACCAACAAAGACTTGGAAATCTTAGATACACCAGGGATTCTCTGGCCTAAATTTGAGGATGAAGCTGTTGCATTGAAGCTAGCCTTGACTGGAGCTATCAAAGACCAGTTACTTCCTATGGACGAGGTGACCATTTTTGGTCTCAATTATTTTAAAGAACATTATCCAGAAAAGTTGGCCGAACGCTTCAAACAAATGAAAATTGAAG
>ERZ772932.679-NODE-679-length-17915-cov-9.964670_pt1 | contig 17915 bp, 15 predicted proteins | sample MGYA00511684_ERZ772932 | MGnify/ENA primary metagenome ERZ772932 (study PRJEB29015, sample SAMEA2738078) | human oral metagenome | biome: human oral; feature: human-associated habitat; material: saliva | place: China | collected 2210 ...
ACGTACGTACAATTGTTCCAGGTTCTCCTGCTGGTGTTATCAACACTCACAACTATCAAGCAATGTACTATCCTGATGGTTCATATGCTGGTATCAATGAGATTGTCTTCAACTTCCAACCATGGCTTGACTGGTACTTGAAAGAAACAGGCCAACGCTTGGTAGGTGGTAGCGGACCATTTGCTCCTGCTGCTGGAGGTCATGGTGATGCAGATGCTACTTCCGGAGCTTCTGACTCAGCCGATGGTGGCCATGGCGATGCAGACGCTACTTCAGGTGCAAGTAACTAATAAGTAACAAAAAGGAACCAATAATGGTTCCTTTTTAATATTAGAAACCTCGATTATCATTCACTAACCGAGGTTTTGTTTTTTTTATGAATTTGGATTGTCTAGACTACGACCATGCAAGCCTTTTTCACGTTGCACTTGACGAAGTTTTTCAGGAGTTACGTCATTTCCTTCCTCATCTACGATTTTAATGCCTTCAACATGGTGACGAACTGCACGACGATAGCCTTCGATATACTCTTCACGAAGTTTGGCTTGTTCTACTTTTTCTTCTTCAGTCAAACCTTCTGTTTTTTTCTTTTTAGCAAGCTCGTTAATTCGAGCAATTTTTTCTGGTGTCATATTTGAACCTCCAATTTAATTTTTAATTTCTATTTTGTATTAAGACGATTAAAAGCAGCTACTGTTTTTGCTTTATTCACAAGTTCGACAAGAATAGCCAAACGATTGTTCTTAACATCCACATCCTCTGACATAACCATGGTATTGTCAAAGAATGCATCAATAACTGGACTAAGAGCAAATAATTGTGCTAATTTATCGCTAGCTGAACCTTTCAATTCAAGACTTTCTATCGCTTGAGCTAGTTCCTTTTCTTGTTCATTTTCAAAGAGACTGGCATCAACTTTAACGGAACCTTCTGCCTTTTCTGCTAGGTTAAAGGCACGAGATAGAGACTCAACTGATGATTTGTAATCTTCAGTTTTTGCAGCTTCCGTTAAAGCTTCTGCAGCTTCAATCATATCAGAAACAACAAAGTTAGAACTTGCTAGAACAGCTTCTTTAATATCTTTTGAAGTAGAACCCATCATCTTATCAACACGAGCTTTGATGAAGTTCAGCACTTCTTCTTGGTTATCGTAGGTTAAACTATCAAACGATAAAGCATAAAGGCTCGCAATCAACTCGTCCATTGGAATATTCCAACCGAATTCTTCTAAGATACGAACAATCCCTTGTGTTGCACGACGGAGGGCATAAGGGTCGTTTGAACCAGATGGAATCAAACCAACAGAGAAGAAAGATAAGAGAGTATCTAATTTATCAGCTAGTGCAAGAATAGCTCCAACTTTAGATTCAGGAAGAGCTCCCTCAGCTGAATCTGGAAGATAGTGCTCACGAATAGCTTGCGCCACTGCAGCATTTTCGCCTGCAAGAAGAGCGTACTTCTCACCCATGATTCCTTGAAGCTCATCAAACTCACCAACCATACCAGTTAAGAGGTCAAATTTATAGATGGCTGCAGCACGAGCAAGATCAAGTGTTTCATCTACTGATAAGCCAGCTTTTTCTGCTAACAGGATAGCAATTTGCCCAGTACGAATCATATGCTCACGAAGTGAACCAATCTTTTCATGGAAGGTTACGTTTGAAAGTTTAGCAACTAAATCCTCAATCTTCAACTTTTGGTCTTCACGCCAGAAGAATTCTCCGTCTTCCAGACGAGCAACTAAGACTTTCTCATTTCCTCGGATGACATTTTCCAAGTGTTCGGCATTCCCATTGCGGACAGAAATGAAGTTTGGTTTTAGATTTCCTTCAAGGTCACGCACAACAAAGTAGCGTTGGTGAGTTTCCATTGAAGTCACCAAAACTTCTTCTGGAACTTCTAGATATTTAGGATCAAAATTACCCATAAAGGCCGTTGGGTATTCAACCAGATTTAAAACTTCATTCAAAAGCCCTTCATCAATCTGTACTTGAACTCCTTGTTCTGCTTCAATAGCCTTGATTTGTTCACGAATCATATTTTCGCGCTCAATGCTATCAGCAATGACATAGACTTTGCGTAAGTCTTCTTCGTAACTATCAGCATGACGGATTTCAATTTCATGTCCAAGGAAGCGATGTCCACGGCTAACTCGTCCAGAGTGAATATCCAGAAAATCCATATCAAGTGCTTTGTCATCCAAAAGCACCGTCAAAGTGTGAACAGGACGGATGTATTCAAAGGTATTGTTTGCCCAGTGCATGCTGACAGGAAAACTTAAACTAGCTAAAACTTCTGGAATTCCAGCTAAAACTTCCTCAGCTGGTTTTCCAGCTTCATGTTTGGTTACGTAGACATATTCTTCACCTTTAATTTCACGGAATTCAATGTCATCTACCATCAAGCCTTTTCCACGGACAAATCCTTGGGCAGCTTTAGAGAAATTTCCTTCTGCATCCAAAGCAATTTTCTTAGAAGGTCCTTTAAAATCTTCTGTCAAATCGGTTTGTTTGTCCGCCAACCCAAGTACACGAACTGCCAAGCGACGTGGCGTTGAGAAGGTTTGAATTCCTTCGTATGAAAGGCGGTTCTCATTCAAGAAGGCGACCATTTTTTGACCCAGCTGTTTTTCACTTGGTGTGACAACGTAGGCTGGTAACTCTTCAAGTCCTAATTCTACTAATAAGTTTTTTGTCATGTTTTTTCTCCAGAAAATATCTTTTTTCCAGTTTGCCTTATGTGATTGGCACACAAGCAACCGACTACGTCGTTTCATTGCTAAAATTGGAGCCTAAAGTCTCCAATTTTGCCTGGTATCATTAGTTTCCCTAATGATACTTCAATCACTGCGGCAACTGGTTCTGTAGGATTACTCTATAATCCAATCCTATTAATACACTCTCTTTATTCTTCCTCTTCTGCGAGGAGTTTTGCGCGTGTGGCTTCGTCAAGAAGTGGGTATCCGAGTTTCTTACGTTCTGCTACGAAGGTCTTGGCTACAACACGGGCCAAGTTACGGATTCGAGCGATATACCCAGCACGTTCTGTAACGGATACAGCTCCACGAGCGTCGAGTAAGTTAAAGGTATGTGAACATTTCAAAACATAGTCGTAGGCTGGGTGAACAAGCCCTAACTCCAAAGCACGTCCTGCTTCTTTTTCAAACTTCTCGAAGTTTTCAAGAAGCATATCTTGGTCTGAAACTTCAAAGCTGTATTTTGAGTGCTCATATTCAGGTTGAAGGAAGATTTCTCCGTATTTAACTCCTGGAGCCCACTCAATATCATAAACTGAGTCCACTTCCTGGATGTAAGAAGCCAAACGTTCCAATCCATAAGTCACCTCAGCGGTAACAGGACCAGTTGCCAAACCACCAACTTGTTGGAAGTAAGTAAACTGAGTGATTTCCATACCGTCGAGCCAAACTTCCCAACCAAGACCTGCAGATCCAGTTGATGGGTTTTCCCAGTTATCTTCTACGAAGCGGATATCGTGTTCCAATGGATTGATACCCAATTTTTCCAATGACTCAAGGTAAAGTTCTTGAATGTTTGATGGTGATGGTTTCATGACCACTTGGAATTGGTGGTGTTGGTAGAGACGGTTTGGGTTTTCCCCATAACGACCGTCTGCTGGACGACGTGATGGCTCTACATAAGCCGCATTCCATGGCTCAGGACCAATAGCACGAAGAAAAGTATACGGACTCATTGTACCTGCACCCTTTTCATTATCATAAGCCTGCATGAGCATACAACCCTGGTCATTCCAGTATTGCTGCAAAGTCAAAATAATTTCTTGAAAGGTTAGTTTTTTAGACATTGTTAACTCCTTTTTCTATAATTTCTTGCGACACGAGTCTGCCTCGTCGATAATACGAGGCAAGACGAGTTAGTACTGCGTCTAGCTCAGGCATCCTAGTGCTGAGCGTGAGGCAACCCGACTTAAAGGAGGTCTCTGCCACTGATGCAGTGGAAAGTCAATTTTTTAGACATGTTTTACTCCTTTTTCTATATGATTGAGTCTGACTCAGGATACAAAAAAACCGTGTCTTTGCTCCTAAGTCAAGTGACCTAGGGGCGTCAGAAACGCGGTTCCACCCTAATTTATTACTTCATTGTTTTTGAAAATACTACAGAAAGCGCCACACTTATCTCTCAACCACCTGACTCTCACTATCTCAGGCTCGCTTGGGATTTACCGATAAGATATTCTTTCTTGCCACCTATTATATCAAAATGTAATTAAGAAGTAAAATTTTTTATAAGGAATCGTTACTAAAACATTTAAAATAGAAATACTTATTTATCGACAGCCCCTTTTTTGCCCCTTCACGAACAAAAACAAAAACCGCTAGTCCTAAGAATAGCGGTTTAATTATGTTTTTAAGCTACAAATGTAGTCGCTCTATTATTTAAGAGTAACATAAGCAAATCGCTTTTAAACCTTAGTATTATGCATTTTTTTAGTCAAATATTATTGATAGTGGTCCTTATCGGGGTGTTGATGAAACACCCTCCTTTTTCAATAATTCTGTTATCTCATTACCTACTGTCTGCTTTCTAGCATTGTAAAAATGAGAATAAGTATTTAGAGTTGTAGCTTTATCAATTCTACCTGAACGTTGAGAGACTGCTAAAACATCTTTTCCTAGGACATTGATCATAAATGAATCATGACTATGTCTCAATCCTTTACCAGTTATCTCAGGTACTCCTGCTAACTTAGCCTGTCTCTTCAACATTCTAGTTAAGGTACTCTTAACCATAGGTTCACCAAACTTAGATAAGATGTAGTTATCATCAGAATTACCAACTTGAACTTTTCTCCAACGTTCTAAGACATTAATCGTTTCATCATCTAGATCAACAAATCGAACCCCTGCATCCGTTTTAGTCTGGTCTTTTATACGATAAATACCACCTTTTAACGCTTCTAAAGTTGAATGGACAAAAATTCGCTTATTCTCTTTATCATAGTCAGACCACAATAAAGCAAAACCTTCACTAACTCGCACCCCAGTCATGTAGTATAACCAAGTTGTCGTAAAGCGATGTAAATCTTCATAGTCTTCTATATCAAAGGTTGCAATAACTTTTTTGAACTCGTCGAATGTCCAAAATTTTGTATCTGGTCGCTTCCCTTTCGGATTATCAAGACTCTTACATGGGAAAGTTTTAATATATTCCATTCTTTCCGCATATCCTAAACATTGTTTGAAACGGATCCAAACACATTTTGCATAATTAGGAGAATGATTTGCTATAAGTTTCAATCGAAATCTCTCGCAATCACGTGGCTTAATATCACGCAATTTCATTTTACCGAATTCCTCTATAAATAAAGTAAAATGAGTGATTGCAGTTCTATAGGTTGAATCCTGTACCGTTTGTCTATAATACGGTAAGAAAATATCTTCCATGTACTGAGCAAATGTTAAATTATAATCTGAATAATCGAATTTATCATAAAACTCAACTCTTGCTCGACAAAGCTCATCATAAGCTTCTTTCTCTGTCGTGAAAGATTTTCCCCACATATTTCGATAACGTTTAAAACGTTGACGTTTCCCAGTTGTAGATGCCTTAAATTCAGTTTGACAATATATCCTATCTTTATCATCTCTAAATACACCTTTATATTTCTTAGACATTTATCTGTTTTCCTTTCTTTCATCATTTATTGGAAAACCGAGCAACTCCTCTACGATAACTTTAGGAGCTAAGTCTAATCGTCTATTATCAAAAGGCGATTTTCTTAATTTTACCGCATTGTTATCTAAATGACTAGTATAAAATTGATCAACAGCTATTGCTTTAGCTTCTCTAATAATCAGCTTTGATGCTGTCTTAGAAAAGCCAAGTTTCATAATATTTTTATGTGTAATAGTTTCCATTGGATACTCCTTCTATTTTATTCTGATAAACTCTCAGATAATAGTAAAGTACCAATTTATACTTGAAAAAGTTATCACAGTACAGTCATTTCTAAAATACTACTTTAAAACTTTCATTACTTAAAATCAAAGTAAGTAAATCCCTAAGATTAAAACAGCTATACACTATAAAATTAAATCTACTAACCTATATACTTTTCACGAAACTCTCTACTCAGTGGTTGCATCTGACTAACTTCGAAAATTAAATCTTGAACACAGGTCAATATAATAGATACATGTTCCTGAGTCACCTGATTATTCACTCTTGCGACAGTCATAATTCCATGAACATCACGTCCAATCTGTTCTAACTTTTGAGTTTTCCAAAATGAAAACCACTCTTTAGCAGTTAACTGTTTATCAGCAGTCATTAATAATCTATCTCTGACAAATGGTGAAAAGTATCGATAATGATTATCCCTCATTAATTGTTCAATTTGTTTTAGCACATTGGCTATTAAATTTATTTCTTTTCGAATATCTCTATATTGTTCAGACATGTTATTTTCTCCTGTTTATCCTTTCTCGGGTAATCCCCGACCCCGTATGTCATACGGGAAATTCCCTAAAAACCTTGTTTGGTCTTTGCGAGCTCAGATATTGTGTCCACAATATCCCAAAAATCATATCGCCAGCCAACCAAAACCTTCTAGTTTTGACAGCTAACGATAAGATAACTTGGTGGCTTTGCCCCCAAACCCCAAGTGAAAATTCAAGACTTGATTTTCTTAGGAATGCCATTAGAATAACAAGGATAATTTGGAAAAGTTATCACACTTCTAAAAAAAGTTTCAAAACCTGATAATAAAAAACGTTTTATAGAGGCCTTATTTCTGACAGAGTTATTTCTAATAAAAAACTACCTTTTACAGCATAATAAAAAAATACATAAATATATTTATCATTGAATTGTTTTTGCAATTTAAAAATATTTGTCTAAATGTGCCTCAAGCTAACTGGTCTATCAGGGAGTGCGGAAACACAACTTTAGTATCAAAGTTTGAAAATTGAGTTGCACATCAATGCCCCCCCTATATAGGATTAGATAAAGATTGATCTTATAAATCACACGAAGACATTAAACGATACCGCCCTGATATTCTTACGTTACAAATACAGTTATAGAGTAGTCAGAATGAGTTACGTTAATTACTCAGGATTTGTGGATGACAACTATTCCCTATTATTCCTGTTCTATGCGTCGGAAGTTATCGAGGAGGAGGATAAACTCTAAACCACTATCAAAACGATACATTTTCAATCTAGTTTTTTTGACGTACAAATGAAACTGCCTTATTAGACAGCTCCAGAAATATTGCAAGAAGTTAATTTATCGGTGGGTATTTGGAAAATAATAAGATAACATTCTTATTCGAAGTGATTATTGAACAAAAATTGCTACTCCTTAGCTAGCTTTACGCTAACTAATTCAGCACGGGCATAAGAACATCAAGCTAGATGATATTCTCAGTATCAAACTAATAGAGGTGGTGTACCATGAATCAGCTTGAGTTTCAGCGTAATAACCTGCAAATGGACTATTACAGCGAGAGCTACCAAGATTTTGAACGTGACTTCTACCGCTACTCCAACATGAATATTCCATTGACTTTCCTAACTGATGATATCCTAAAAACAATTGCGACTTCACGTAAGAATTACTTTGTCCTAAATAAGGAAAAGGCTAAAGATAATCGCGATCACTTCTTCATTTTTGAAGTAAGTACCTTGGATGAGAATCCCCTAATTTACCGATATTCGTATAAGAAAACTACAACATATTTAGCAGAAAAATAGGAATGATGCAAAAGACCACTCCTATTTTCTATCATCTCATTATATAATTAAAATCACCATTTTATTGAAGCAACTAGATTCTTACCCATCATTTTACTGGTTTTAATTCTTCCTTGGGAAATCCAAAGAAATAACTCAATAAAGCAGCAACAACAAAGGATAAAATAACAGAAATTGAACCATGAACGATATTAATACTTGTACCGCCAACAAAGCTTAGAAAATATAAGAAATTAGCTGCTGTCATTACGTAACCCTCAACTCCCATTATTCCAGCATAAGCGGCTCCAACTGCAGCCCCTATCATCATTGTAATCAAGTTCTTTCTGTATTTTAAACTTATCCCATAAAGAGTTGGTTCTGATATCCCCCCAACTACCCCTGAAATAAAATAACCAAATGCTGCTGACTTCTCCTTGTTTTTTAATCTAAAGAATGCCCCGAGTGCAACCCCATAAATTGCCCAAACAGCATATGCTCCACTTAATAATATACCTTGGGCAACTCCTGTTTCAAAGTAACTTGCCATCATTGGCATCATTAAGGCGAGATGCATACCCGTCATTACTAAGAACGGCCACAAAACAGCAACAAGAGCAATTCCTAGGAATCCGGTTTTCTCACCAATCAATAATAAACTTGAACTTATAAGTCCCCCGATATTCGTACCTAGCGGTGCCAAAAAAAGAATAGAAATTGGAATAGTTAATAACATGGTTAAAAAAGGCGTTGCTAATGTTGTAATTGAATCAGGCATTACTTTTTTGAAAAATTTAAATATAATACTCATGACATAGACTGAAACCATGATTGGTATAACAGTTTGACCATAATTAACTAGACTAACATTAATACCTAAGGGAGTAAATTTTGCTCCATCAGTTACCATATTGACAAATCCTGGTACTATCAGAAAACCTCCTAACATACCTCCAAGCATAGGCTCAACCTTAAGTTGTTTAGCAGCATTAATACCAACATAAATAGGCATGAAATAGAAACCTGCATCAAAAACAAGATTCAAAAATAAAAACAGATCATCTTTTTCAGAATATAAATTCAGAACACCTGGTCCTAAAACTGAATTTAAAGCTTTAAAAAGACCTGCTGTAATGAGTACTGGAATTAAAGGCGTCATGCAATTTGACATATAATTTAGGACTGACTTACCTACCTTCTTTAAAGACCATTTTTCTGTACCATCTAAATTCTCTTCAATTTGTGGAGTCTTCTCAAAGTTCCCAAATAATGTAAACTCCTCAAATACTTTTGCAACACTTGGTCCAATAATGATTTGATATTGTCCATTGCTATGTGCAACGCCTAGAACTCCATCTAAAGCTTTGACAGCTTCATCATTTACAAGGCCCTCATTTGTCAAACGGAGTCTCAGTCGTGTCATACAATGCATTACTGAATTAATATTAGACGAACCACCTACGGCTTCATAAATATCCTTTGCTAATTTTTTTGTTGTCATTTTAAACACCTCTATTTTAAACTATTATAATCTGTTTGTATAACTCTCTGAGAATCTAACCATTTTAGTACAGATGGATTACAGAGCATTTCGGCTTCTTTTGCTCGAACTAGAGTCATGGATGATTTTTCTTCAAGATAAGCATCTACATAACCAGGATGAAAAACCATTAAATCACATCCATCTTCATGTAAATTATTTAGACAATCTTGAACAGCTAAAAAAGGATTCTCACTGTATTTTTGTAAATCTTTCGGAATATACGGATAGACTTTTGAATTACCAAAAAATACTCCATCATCTTCAAAAGACATTGGGAAATAAGAAAGTTCATATCGTTCAGCAACTATTTCTAATGCTTTAAAAAAATTGGGACTAGCGACTGCGTGCCCCTCAAAATAATCGGGATCACGGCCTACAATTGAACAAAATCGATAATATTGTGCTTCAATTTCTTTAACTGCATGCTCCAACTCAACAAAATCAACCCCTATTGAAGCGGAGTCACGATATTCTTTACTAGTTTTAAATTGACCATCACTATCACATAAACTTGAAATACTTTCGAAATCTGATATAGGATAGCCGACACATATATTAACGTGTAAACCCAAAGAAATATCTTTGTCCTTTATGAGATTATAACCATGCATGGTAGCATCCATATTGACCATAAAACCAACACTTTTGACTAGTCCACTATCAACAGAATCATATATTCCATAGTTTACTCCCCTACTGTACCCCAGATCATCTGCCCTAATTAAAATTTTCTTCATTTAGTAATCCTTTCTTAATTCTATTTTGATACCAGTAAAAACTTTTTTTAGGAATACGTTTACACTCTTTTGCATCTTTATCTGTCCGATCAACGAAAACAAGCCCATAACGCTTACCAAACCCTTGATGTGAACTGACCAAATCTAAGAAGGACCAAGTTGAATAGCCTAAGAGAGGGTAGCCATCTTTCACAAATTGTTCACATTGATCAATATGCTTGGACAAGTAATCAATACGATAATCATCTTCAATCTTTCCGTTTTCAATGACATCTGAATAGGCTAGTCCATTCTCTGTTACAATCATAGGAAGATGGTAACGCTCATAGACATCTCTCATACCAGTATACAATCCTTTGGGATCAATTCCAAATTCCATCCACTTTGTTTTTTCTAGAAATTGATTGTTCCCCAATGTGAAAAGTTCATTTCGATAGAAAGGTGGTAATTTTGAATCATCATCATCCTCTCGTTTTGCTCGAATACAAGCACTACAATAATAGTTTATCCCTATCAAATCCGGTGTATTCTCTGATAAAAACTGCTGGTCTTCTTTTTCCGTATGTGGAAGCATTCCTTGCTTCTCTAAGTAGTTAGTGTAAGATTTAGGATAACAGCCAAACACCGACATATCTAGAAGACAATTTTGCAAGAAGTCTTGTGCGTCTCTAGCAGCGCGAATGTCTTCAGGAGAAGATGTTTCAGGATACACTACTTGCATCGAGCATACTGGACCAATTTTACCATCTGGGACAAGAGCCCTAAATTCTTTGATTGCCTTTTTCTCTGCAAGCGACATGTGATAACTCATTTGATACATATCTTTCATAGATTGTTCTGGTGAAACTCCATGATTGCCATTTAGATCTTTGGCTGCAATCGCAATCATTTGCTCGTTAATAGTTCCCCACATTTTCACGCGATCTCCGAAAGACTCAAAGCATATTTTTGCATAGTGAACGAAGTCATCAATACATTCTCTTGACTTCCACCCTCCGTATAGATCAACTAAGTGTTGAGGCATTTCGAAGTGATATAGAGTAGGAAAAGGTGTAATTCCAAATTTTAGGCATTCATCAATGATATTGTTATAAAACGCAATTCCTTCATCATTTACCTCTTTTCCATTTCTCATAACACGGGTCCAATTAAACGAAAATCGATACAAGGTCAAACCAAGATCTGCCATTAATTTAATATCTTCTTTCCAATGATGAAAATGGTCAGACGCTACTTTATTATCTGCAATACCAGCTGGAACATTACGAACATCTGTCGTGGCAATTCCCTTGCCACCTAGTCCATATCCACCTTCCACTTGGAAAGCTGAAGTTGAGGCTCCCCAATAAAATGATTTTTTTAGCATTAACTTTCCTCCAATGTTTTTACATTCTTATTGTATCAGTAGACTTAGCGATTCTCAAACTCAAATTCAGACTATAAATTTCATTTCTTTTAAATAGTTTCATTTTTTGAAACCTTACTTATTGTTTACTATAAAAACCGTCAGCTATCCCCTAATAGTATATAAAATTGATACCACCTGTTTCAGAAATAGTTTTGAATTACTTATAAAAAAAAAATAGATGATTCCCATTCTGACTCTTGGATGAACCCGGTCAATAAAGTAATAGTAAATTTCGCAGCAGGTATTTTATGTTGTGAATCAAGAACAGGACACTCAAAATGAAATGGAAAATAGAATTATCTCGTATCATACTGACTAGATAGCGTCCTATTGCTAATTCAAATAACTATACAACACAATCCTACGAATTCTCAATTAGAAGTAAAAAATGACGAATAACATTCTAGTAATTCGCCATTTTATTGTTCTAGTGAAGTACACAACTAGAATTTGTTTCACTTACAATGCTTACTTAGTCTGTAGCTAATCTATTGCAATTTTTCTCATCCAATCCCACACTGTAGTACTGCCATCATCACTATTTGCTTCATTATTAAAGAAGTAAACCCATGCAGAATGACCTCCAAAATTATATGGATTACCATCTTCATCTAAAATTTCTCCATTTTTGTTGATAACACTATCTGAAACAAATGTTTTCAGATTTGAAGCACCTGCAGCTTTTAGACGTTCAATTGTCGGTTTTTCATAAGTGTCTGGTGTTACCAATGTATCATCGTTTGAATAGATAAAATAAAGTGGTAGATTTTTTAATGTATTGATGTCATCATCAGTCAAGAATCTATCTTCCATAGCCTCACAAATCAATACATAACCATCAAATTCACTACCATACGTTTTAGCTAAAACAACTCCCATGAAACCTCCATTTGAAGCGCCCACAATGATAACTTTCTTTGCTCCTACTTGTTCTTTATAACTCGTAATTAACTCATAAAGAGATTCAGTATAAACTGAAGTACCATCTGATACAATCTTGCCACCAACAAGCCTATCTTTTCCTGTCTTGTCCATCCAAAAACTTGGACTTTGAGGAACTAGGATATTAGCAGATCCAATTGTTGATTGAAACTCTTTGCCAGATAAACTAGTAACTTCATTTCCTAAAAGAGTAATATAAGGATCAGTATTCTTTACTCCACCCTCTCCTAAGCCGTGAAGCCAAACGACCAAGGTATCACTTTTTTTCTCTGGTTCATAGTAGGCATAATTATATTTTGTTCCATCCGTAGCTTTGAAATTTGACAATTTAAACATATCCGCAGATGTTGTAAGACTAGCTGCCTTAGTTTCAATTTTCATAATTTTGATTGGTACACCACCTGCTGCCATATTACTTTTATCAGATAGTTTAACATCCAGTTCATACTTTTCAGGGTACTGGCTCAATGTAGTTTCAGGGGAAGGCACAAAATAAGTACCCTTATTAGGTTTATTCTCAAGTTCAAGCGTCACATACTTAGTATTTTTCTTAACCTTTTTGCCTGCCTCATTACTTGCATAGGCTTTTATGACTTTTCTTTTATCGCTAACTTCAGATAAACCTTTCTCTGGTTACATATAATCAAAAGCATCTTTTGTTTCTGTGATAGAAAAGTCATCTGCAGAAATTGTTTGATAATCAACTTCCTTGTCTAAACGTAGCGTAATTCGACTGAGACTCTCTCTCCAGTCATTCCCTTGAATGAAAGCCGTATAGTCTCCCGAAACTTTAGTAGATGTCTGTGATGAGCACGCTGTAAAAACTAACGTACCTAGACTAAATAAGCTAACAACTAATTTTTTCATAACAATTACCTATATTATACCTTTTCATTTAATTCAATTCGCTTTCTACCTACACCACCCCTACCTTCTTACTCAAAAGGTAGGGGTATACACCCCAAAATAAAATGCTTTCCCATCCATTGTCTTACCTCCAATATTTGCTTGTGTCCTCATTCTAACAATTAAATTAATCGTTCACAAATTCAAATACAGTGGGAAATTTCCAAAAAAAAAAATAAAAGTTTCAAGAATCGAAACTTTTATTTATAGTTTATATAGTAATACATAATCAATAATTCAAGAGTGTGAAGCAAGGAGATGCGCCCTTCTGTATCAGAATTATTTTTATTACAGATAATAACTTCATCTATATCTCTTAGCATCTTCGAATTATGTGACATAGTAATAGCAATAATTTTAGTCCCATTTTCTTTTAATTGATTGATTACTTTCTGATTACGGTAAAAATATCCACCTTCTAGAGAGGCCACAATTGCCACACTATTACTTGTACTTTCCTTCGCAAATTCTTTTTGTTTTTCATAAGACAACGGTAAATGAATATATCTATTGCATTCTGCCATTTTTTGCTGATAGTGCTGACCAAGAAGTGTAGCAAATTCTAATCCTAGATAAACTACTTTGTCCGACCTATAAATCATGTCAGAAATACGACCGAACTGCTCAAAATCAAGATTTGAAAGATTATAGGAGAGGTTTTCTTTAACATTTTCCGTATACATTTGAAATAAAGGTTCAATATCTGCTTTCTGAGCCTTTAAAACATGAGTAGAATAATCTACATCAATATCGATACTCTCCTTACACGCCCTCTTAAAATGACCATAAGTATCAAAACCTAATTGTTTTACAAATCTCGAAATGGATGCAGGTGACACATAACACAGTTCTGCCATATCATAAATAGATAACGCAGGAATATCTTTAAAGTTTTTCAACATTCCTTCCGCAATCGAAAACTGCGTCCTATTTGAATGTGATTCATTCATAAACCGAAGAAGAGTTGATAAGATTGAAACATTTTCCATTTATATTCAATTATCCCGTTTTTTAGTTTTGATACAAGTATATCATGAAAAAATACTTTATACAATATAAGGCCATTACTTAGTCACACCGTACATATGAAGAAAATGCATGCAACCATTTTGGGATTACATACATTTTTCCGGATATTTTTCATACTTTTTTGAGTTATCACTTAGAAAACTTCTTAAAAGAATTAGGATTGGAAAAAAAACAAATTTACAAAATTACATGAAATCTTTTGTTACTATAATTTGATTTCTTTTGACTTCCTTAATCCCTATAAGTGATTATTTTAGTAACTGAAGCAATTGCCAACAATTTGTTTGATCTGTACTATCATATCTTATATTCGCATGAGATAATTCATTTTCACTCCCAATCCCTATTGACAAAGCTCCAGCACAATTAATTGCTTTAATGCCTGCAATAGAGTCCTCAAAACCTATACAATCCTCTATCGTTGTTTGAATAGCTTGAGCTGCTGCTAAAAAAATATCAGGAGCAGGTTTTCCAGCACTGACACTCTCTGGATTTACAACTGCATCAAAAAGATGTGAAATACCTAATTTATCAAGTATGAAAGGACCGTTCTTACTGGCTGAAGCTAAGGCAATTTTATACCCCTCAGACTTCAAGTCTAAAATCAATTGATAAATTCCTGGCAAAATATCTTCACTAGTTAGTTTTTCAAGCGACTGAAGATATAAGTTATTCTTTTCAATTGTCAACTCTCGAAACTCTTCATTTGAAACCTCTATCTCCAAAAAATTCAATATAATTTGCAAAGAATCTTCTCTGCTTACACCTTTTGTTCTTGAATCTAATTCTAACGGTAAACTCTTTTTAAAGTGATTCTGTGTCAAAGAATTCCAAGCTTCAAAATGATATTTCGCAGTATCAACAATAACACCATCTAAATCAAATAATGCTCCTTTCATTTTTACTACCTCCTATAACTTCGCCTGAAAATCACCACAAAATGGATCAACAGGACTTATACCTTCGAAACGCTCTTCACCTACTAGCTTACGTAAAACTGCATCTACACTTTCTGGATTACCGCAATATGCATTAATATAAGTTGAAATATACGGTACATCAAAAAGATGATACGGATTGGCCGTTGATACAAAAACAGTTGGGATTGATGGAGAAAACCAAGGGGCATTCGCAGCCATTAATTGAATCCAATTTAAACGTGTTGTTGTTTGGTTAGATGCATTTTCAATATTGGCGACATAAATAGCCAAATCAAATTTAGCTTGCAAGTCTGCTATACCCTCTTCAAATACTTCATGAAAATCCATTTCAAAAAGTTTTACTTCAAATCCTAAGTTTTCTAGACCTTGATAAAATAGATTAGTAACCTTGCCACCTTGCTTAAAACCACCGCCATCAGTATCTCCCAAAACTACTAGACGTACACGTGGGGTTTTCGCAGGAGAAATCGGTAAAATTTGCTCACGATCCTTAACTAAAGTTACTGATTTTTTTGCAATCTCCGCTACAATATGATTAAACTCTCCGTATTCTAAAGTTATCTCATCAGTGAGACTGTGAACTATTTGATATTCTGAGTTCATTACATTTTGAGATAACTTAGTCGCGATAATCCGACTAACAGCTTGGTCAAGACGTTTCATCGAGATTCGTCCGTCAGAAACTGCTTCTGTAATAGTAGCGTAGTCCTCATCAATATTTTTATTAAAGAGAATCATATCAATACCGGCATTAATCGTTTCTATCAACAATTTCTGACGAGGCATAATTGTATTATATCCAACCATTGCTGTTGCATCCGTAATAGCTAGACCATTAAATCCAAGTTCTCTCCTTAACAAACCATCAATAAGTAGTCTTGAAGCAGAAGCTGGACGTAAATCTCTATCAGTAATACTAGGTTGGAGCTTACGTTCCCAAGCAGGCTGAAAAATATGCCCAACCATAATAGTTGAAACTCCTTGTTCAATCAATTTTTTATAAACGTCACCAAATGAATCTGTCCACTCATCTGCTGAAAGTGAATTAACGCTCGAAAGTAAATGCTGGTCACGTTCATCTACCCCATCACCAGGAAAATGCTTAATACATGGGATAACTTTATTTTCTTCTAGCCCTCGGATTTGCGCTTCAGCCATTTTAAGGACACGATTTTTATCACTCCCAAAAGTACGAGTATTAGTAATTGGATTGCGGAAGTTTAAATCAACATCCACAATTGGAGAAAAGGACATATTGCACCCCACTTGATTTGCTTCATAGCTAGCAATTCTACCAAGTTGGTAGGCACTTTCTATTTCATCAGTTGCTGCTATTTGAAGAGGATTTCCTACCCAAGTCCCTTCATTGATGATGCCATTACCACCCGACTCAAGGTTAGCTGCTAAAAATAATGGAATATCAGAAGTTTCTTGAATGACACTCATTTGGTGTTGTAACTTCTCGGCAGAATCCGGACGATACATCATGCCTCCTGGTTTATATTTTTTAACAAAACCACTTATCTCTTCGTCATCTCCATCAATTCCAATAACGAAGAAAAGTTGTCCAATTTTTTCTGAAATAGTCATGTTTGCGACCTTATTACGGACACTTTCTACTGCTTTTTGAGATAAGAAATACGGTACCTTAGTAAAATCTTGCATATTAAACTCCTTATAACTTATGTATCTTAAGTTTAACATGCTAATAATAGCGACTCAACAACTTATAATAGATGGTAATTTCAAAAAAGCTCAATTGTTTCAATATATGAAACTAATATAGAATTAATCTGCTTTCTAAAAAAGGTAGGGTAGTGAAAAATCTTACAATGAATTGTATCTGCAAACCAACTACCTGAACGTGATGCGTCATTGGGAACAAATCAACAAAATAAATTTTTTCTATAAGAAAGAATAATTGCAACTGCATACATCTCTCAGTCATAAGATAAACTAATATATTTTCCAGCTATATTACAATCTAACCTTTTTAATTCATTAACTAAATACAAATATTCTCCATGTAAGCATTCATCTAAATTAGGAAAATCATTTTCTTTGGTATTGATAATAACTTCAAGTTGATTAGTTAATTCTCTGATTGAAAAACTATAATCTAAAGTTTCCTCTTCATATAAGCTCTTAAGTTTTATATATCTGTCATATTCCCCTTGTTCTTTAAATCCAAGAGTTAATAGTTCTTCTAACTCATAATATAAATCTTCATTTAACATAAGTGACCTCCTATGTATTTGTCAATAGTTTACCGCAACAAAGATAAAATGTCAGCTATAAACAAAACACCCCCACAAAAATTTGTGGGGGTGTTTGAGGGGAAATTTCAATCGAAATTATCCCTTCTTAATCGCCTTGACATTAGCGAAAAGGCTTTAAAACTCGGCTTTCAACCTTAAACAATCAGTAATTGATTATTTAAGAGTAACTGAAGCTCCAGCTTCTTCCAATTTAGCTTTGATTTCTTCAGCTTCTGCAGTTGGAACGCCTTCTTTGATGACACCTGGTGCACCATCAACAAGTTCTTTAGCTTCTTTAAGTCCAAGACCAGTGATTTCACGTACAACTTTGATAACGCCAACTTTTTTGTCACCAGCAGCTGTCAATTCAACGTCAAATGAGTCTTTAGCAGCACCAGCGTCAGCAGCACCAGCTGCAGCAACAGCTACAGGAGCAG
>ERZ772932.687-NODE-687-length-17815-cov-2.676351_pt1 | contig 17815 bp, 21 predicted proteins | sample MGYA00511684_ERZ772932 | MGnify/ENA primary metagenome ERZ772932 (study PRJEB29015, sample SAMEA2738078) | human oral metagenome | biome: human oral; feature: human-associated habitat; material: saliva | place: China | collected 2210 ...
TTCAACTTAAAAGGTGGAAAATATGATAAAAACGCCTTGAAGAAAGAGTTGCACGATCACGCGTGGTTTATTGCTTACGCACCTTATGATAATCCGAAAGTGGTGGTTGCGACCATTTTAGAAAACGCAGGCGGTGGCGGAGCGAATGCAGCACCTGTGGTGCGCCAAGTGATGGATTTTGCTTTAACGCATACACTGAAAAATGAGGGTAATTTGCAATCTTCACCACAAAATTCACCGATTGTGCCTCCTGTACCTGCATCCTCTGTGCCAGAAACGACTAAGGAAAATATGAATGAGTAACCGATTTAGAAAGGTCTTTTGGAAAGTTTTTTCGCTCGATTTATGGCTCTTGTTGGGGTTGTTTGCGATTACGGGCTATGGCTTGTTGGTGTTGTATAGTGCCAGTGGTGGTAGCGAAAAAATGTTCACTAACCGCGTAATGCAGGTGTCTTTAGGCTTGGGAGTGATGTTTGTGATGGCGATGATCCCACCTCGTACCTATAAGCAAATTTCGCCCTATTTGTATGCGGTCACTATCGTTATGTTGGTAATGGTGGATGTGTTCGGGGAAACCAGTAAAGGGGCTCAGCGTTGGCTGAATTTGGGCTTTGTCCGCTTTCAGCCGTCGGAGATTGCAAAATTGGCTGTGCCGCTGATGGTGGCGACTTTCTTGAGTAATCGACCGCTTCCACCGAATTTCCGCGACACAGCCATTGCGTTGGCGATTATTGTTTTTCCAACCTTACTTGTGGCAGCACAACCTGATTTGGGAACCTCAATTTTGGTTTGTGCCGCAGGAGTTTTTGTGCTTTTCTTGGCAGGATTAAGCTGGAAATTGATTTCTGCAGGTGTGGTCTTTTTGGCGGGATTTATTCCGATAATGTGGTTTTTTTTGATGCACGATTATCAAAAAACGCGGGTAATGACCTTGATTGACCCAGAGAAAGATCCGCTTGGTGCGGGCTACCATATTATTCAATCGAAAATTGCGATTGGTTCGGGGGGCTTGCACGGCAAGGGTTGGATGGAAGGCACTCAATCACAGCTGGAATTTCTGCCAGAACCGCATACCGACTTTATTTTTGCAGTGTTAAGCGAAGAGCTTGGAATGATAGGGGTGCTGATTCTGCTCGGCATTTATCTCTTTATCATTGCACGTGGTTTAATGCTAGGGGCGAAGTCAGATAATGCGTTTGGGCGCATTCTTTCGGGCGGCACGGCATTACTCTTTTTTGTGTATGTTTTTGTAAATATTGGGATGGTGAGTGGCATTTTGCCCGTAGTTGGTGTACCCTTACCGCTGTTTAGCTATGGTGGAACGTCTTATGTGACGTTGATGGCGGCGTTTGGATTGATGATGTCAAGCTATGTACATCGTAAAAAAACACACAGCGATAACCCCTATAATAAGCTAAAATAGTAAGAAAAACAAAGACTTGGCTTACGTTGCATTGAAGCTCGGCTTTTGTTTTTTGAATAAATTTAATCAAACATTAAACTTTTGCTTTTTTGCGGTATCAAAAAGCATAGACAAGGTCAGTTATCGATTAGATTAACAGTCACTATTTTCTCTATCAGTGATAACTTGTTGAGAAAATGGGCAATACAAACATCGTTACAAGCGAAACGATATCAAAATGAGGAATACATACTTATGCGATTAAGTAAAATTGTAACCCTGTTGTTAGCTGGATTCTTCACATTCGGAACATTGAATTCTGTTGCAGCAACTAAACACGCAAAAACGGCGATTGTGTCAAAACAGACAAAGGCACAAACTCCAAAGAAGACGCTAAAAGACGCTTCAAAAGCGACAAAACAAGCGGTGAAATCCGCAAAGAAAAATGTAAAGAAAACCCTTTCTTTAGCAGACAAGCATAAAGATACGCCACGTTCTCATTATCAATCTGGTATGGCAAGTTATTATGCGGATGAATTTAACGGCCGTCGCACAGCAAATGGTGAGCGTTTTGATAATACAGCGATGACAGCTGCTCATCCATCTTTACCTTTTGGCACATTGATTGAAGTGACCAATATGCGTAACGGCAAGAAAGTTGTTGTTCGTGTGAATGATCGTGGTCCTTATACTCACGCTCGAGTGTTAGATTTATCGAGAAATGCAGCACGCCAATTAGGTATGCATAACACCGGCACAGCCAAAGTGAAAGTGGCTGTGTTAGACAAAAACAAACGCCTAGAATTAGCAGAAAAGAGTTAATTTTACGTAATTTGTTTTAATTCATCATAAAAGGGGTTGTTGAGCATTCAACAAGCCCTTGATTAGTTTATAGAGATTTTCAACCCAACGTTATCGGACACTTTATATGAAAAAAAGATTATTAAAACTTGCCGGCCTTTCTGCCTTAATCCTTTCTTCAACCGCTTTGGCAGATGCCACTACGGATTTTGGCATTGCCGCACCGCAATTGAATGCGCAAACTTATATTTTAATGGATTACAACTCTGGTGCGGTATTAGCGAGTCTTAATCCCGATCAACGTCAATATCCTGCCTCATTAACTAAAATGATGACCGCTTATGTTGTGGGTGAAGCAATAAAACAAGGAAAAGTACACAATAGTGATGTTTACACCGTGAATGAAAATTCATGGGCACAAAAATTCCCAGGTTCATCACTGATGTTCTTAGACTTGAATAAACAAGTGACTGTGGGCGAGTTAATGAGAGGCTTAATCATCGTTTCAGGTAACGATGCGGCAGTGGCTTTAGCAGAGCATACTTCAGGATCGCAAGCTTCTTTCATTGATGAAATGAATAAGCATGCTCAACGTTTCGGCTTACAAAACACGCACTTTACCACCGTGCACGGTTTGGATGACCCAAACCAATACTCTTCAGCACGCGATATGGCGATTATCGGCACTCATGTGATCCGCGATCAGCCAGAGGAGTACAAAATTTATTCAGAAAAAGAGTTCCAATATAACGTGAAAAAACCACAGCCAAACCGTAACGGTTTATTGTGGGATAAAACCATGAACGTGGATGGAATGAAAACAGGGCATACCGATAAAGCCGGCTATAACTTGGTGGCGTCAGCGACCAATTCAAATATGCGTTTGATTTCTGTGGTAATGGGCGTGCCGACTTATAAAGGTCGTGAAGTGGAAAGCAAAAAATTACTTCAATGGGGGGTTGCGAACTTTGAAACGGTGAAATCTCTACCAGCAGGTAAGGCGGTAAAAGAAGAGAGCGTGTACTACGGTGACGTAAACAAGGTACAATTAGGTTCTGTGCAAGATAGTTTTATCACGATTCCAAAAGGCAAAGCGGGCGAGCTTAAAGCACGTTATGAATTAGACAATAAAGGCTTAGAAGCCCCACTAACGCAAGGTCAAGTCGTTGGCAAAGTGATTTACCAATTAGATGGCAAAGATATTGCTTCAACACCACTTCAAACCTTACAAGCCGTAGGCGAAGCGGGTATTTTTGGTCGTGCGTGGGACTGGGTCGTACTCACTGTAAAAAGCTTGTTTAACTAATCAGCTCTTGCAACAGAAAATTTAGACCTTATATAGGCACGCAACAAGCGGTAGGATTTTTGCAAAAGTTTGCCAAAATCTTACCGCTTCATATATTAAAGAGAGGAAAGAATATGACAAATAAAACTGTAAACTTACAAGATTTACCCCAAGCAAAATTAAAAGATTTACTCGAATTCCCATGTGATTTTACCTTCAAAGTGGTAGGCACACATCGCGATGGTTTAGTGGATGATGTAGTCGCTGTGACTCAAATTCACGTAAAAGGTGATTATACTCCTCGCGAACAACGTAGTAGCAAAGGCACTTATAATTCGGTTTCGATTGACATTGTGGCTGAACACATCGGTCAAGTGGAAACCCTTTATGAAGAACTTGCGAAAATTGAAGGCGTAAGAATGGTGCTTTAATAAATTTCTTTTATCGCGGAGAATAAATCTCGTGAGATTTCTCTCTCCCATAAGGGGAGGGGAATTAATATTTTTATCTCAAAATCCCCACTATGAACACAAAACTGATTATTCGCCAATTGGGCGTGCAACCTTATGAAAAAATCTGGCATAAAATGCAGGATTTCACCGACAACCGCACCGAAGAAACTCAAGATGAAATCTGGCTGGTGCAACATCCCAGCGTTTTCACACAAGGTTCAGCGGGCAAGCCAGAACACCTCATTCATCAAACTAATATTCCTGTCGTGCAATCGGATAGAGGCGGGCAGATTACCTATCACGGAATTGGTCAGCAGGTGATGTATGTGCTGATCGACATCAAGCGCTTCAAAGCCCAGGGGCACGACGTTTCTGTACGTGATTTAGTTACCGCACTTGAACAATGTGTGGTGAAAACCTTGGCGGATTATGGCGTGGAAAGCTACCCAAAACCAGATGCACCAGGGGTTTATGTGGAGGGGCGAAAAATCTGCTCGTTAGGACTTCGTATTCGTAAAGGTTGTTCGTTCCATGGGCTAGCACTTAATATCAATATGGATTTATCACCGTTTCACAACATTAACCCGTGCGGTTATGCAGGGCTTGAAATGTGCCAATTAAGCGAATTGAACAATCAGAATAATTTAACCTGTGAGGATGTCTCCCCAAAATTGGTCGCCCACTTTGCCTCGATTTTAGGCTATAATGTGCAACAATTTATTAACAACGAGGAAAACGAATTCTAATGACAACGGCAACGAATACGCCAGCGAAACTTGCACCGTTCAAAATGGAACGAGGCGTGAAATATCGTGATGCAGCGAAAACTTCTGTTATCCAAGTTCGCAATATCGACCCAGATCAAGAGTTACTCAAAAAACCGAGCTGGATGAAAATTAAACTGCCAGCAAGTTCGGCAAAAATCGACAGTATTAAAAATGGGATGCGTCGCCACGGCTTACACTCAGTATGTGAAGAAGCTTCTTGCCCTAACTTGCACGAATGCTTCAACCACGGCACGGCAACCTTTATGATTATGGGGGCAATTTGTACCCGCCGCTGCCCATTCTGTGATGTAGCACACGGTAAACCGCTTCCGCTTGACCCAGATGAACCGCGTAAAGTGGCAGAAACTGTGCAAGATATGAGGCTTAAATATGTGGTAATTACTTCAGTAGACCGAGACGACTTGCCAGACCGCGGCGCAGCCCACTTTGCGGCAACCGTGCGAGAAATTAAAGCGTTAAATCCAGAGTGTAAAGTGGAAATTCTCGTGCCAGACTTCCGTGGGCGTGTCGAACAAGCGGTTGCAATTTTGAAACAAAATCCACCTGATGTGTTCAACCACAACTTGGAAAATGTGCCACGCTTATATCGCGAGGTTCGTCCAGGGGCGGATTATCACTGGTCGCTCGAATTGCTTAAAATCTTTAAAGAAGAGTTCCCAGATATTCCAACTAAATCGGGCTTAATGGTCGGTTTAGGCGAAACTAACGAAGAGATTTTGGAAGTGATGCGTGACTTACGTGCTCAAGGCGTAACGATGCTCACTGTAGGGCAGTATCTTCAACCAAGCCGCCACCATTTAAAAGTTGAACGCTACGTGCCACCTGAAGAGTTTGATATGTTCCGTGCTGAAGCCGAAAAAATGGGCTTCGAACACGCAGCCTGCGGACCATTCGTGCGTTCATCTTACCACGCCGATCTGCAAGCAAAAGGTGAGATTGTTAAATAGATAGGTGTGTAAACCTTTCACAAGCGGTCGAGATTTGCAAAAGTTTTGCAGATTTCGACCGCTTTGTTTTTGGATATGACCAGCGGAAATTACCCCATCAAGCGGTCGAATTTATGCTAAAATTCGCAAAATTTTTTCCATTTTAATTCGGAATTTCTATGTTAAAACAAGTCTCAGAAAGCCTACTTGCCCCAACTGGCGTGGAGCTTTCACACCTTTCTCAAGTATTAGATCACTTCTCTAGCCGTCAAATTGATTATGCGGATCTCTATTTCCAACTCAGTCAAGATGAAAGTTGGGCGTTGGAAGATTCCATTATCAAAGAAGGTGGCTTTTATATCGACCGCGGCTTTGGCGTGCGTGCTGTTTCAGGCGAGAAAACGGGCTTTGCCTATGCTGACCAAATTGGTTTGAGCCAGCTCAATCAATGTGCTGAAGCGGCACGTTCTATCAGCAGTGAAAGCGGTCAATTATTGGTAAAAAATTTCAAAGAAACGACCGCTTGTCAGCGTTATGCAGCGATCAATCCGCTTGAAACTTTAAGCCGTGAGCAGAAAGTGGACTTACTGCACTTAGTTGATAAAGTGGCTCGAGCCGAAGATCCTCGAGTGGTGCAAGTGAATGCGAATGTATCGGCGATTTATGAAGAGATGTTAGTCGCTGCAACCGATGGCACGTTAGCGGCAGATATTCGCCCGCTGGTGCGTTTGTCGGTGTCGGTATTGGTAGAAGAAAATGGCAAGCGTGAACGCGGCTCATCAGGGATGGGCGGTCGCTACGGCTTAAATTTTTTCTTAGAACCGCACATCATCAACGGCGAAATGGTTGGCTACAACCGTGCGGAATATTTAGCAAAAGAAGCGGTGAGAATGGCGTTGGTGAACTTGGGTGCAATGCCTGCTCCTGCGGGAACAATACCAATTGTACTCGGTGCGGGTTGGCCAGGAATTTTACTCCACGAAGCGGTTGGACATGGGCTGGAAGGCGATTTCAACCGTAAAGAATCCTCATTGTTTACAGGCAAAATTGGTGAGTTAGTGACTTCACCACTTTGTACTATTGTCGATGACGGTACAATCCAGAATGCCCGCGGTTCAATGACGGTTGATGATGAAGGCGTGCCTTCTCAACGTAATGTGTTGATCGAAAACGGCATCTTGAAAGGCTACTTGCAAGATAAGCTCAATGCCCGCTTAATGGGCGTGGCTCCAACAGGCAACGGCAGACGTGAATCTTATGCCCACTTGCCAATGCCACGAATGACGAATACTTACCTTACCGAAGGCAACCATGAATTTGACGAGATGATCGAATCGGTCGAATACGGTATCTACGCCCCGCATTTCAGCGGCGGACAAGTGGACATTACCTCGGGCAAGTTTGTGTTTTCCACCGCAGAAGCCTACTTAATTGAGAAAGGTAAAATCACTAAACCTGTAACGGGTGCAACTTTAATCGGTAGCGGGATTGATGCAATGCAACAAGTTTCAATGGTCGGCAAAAAAATGGAAATCGACCCAGGAATCGGTACTTGCGGCAAAGAAGGGCAAAGCGTGCCAGTAGGTGTCGGACAACCAACGGTGAAATTGGATAAAATTACCGTGGGGGGAAGGGGGTAGAATGTTTGTATGCCTAGGGCTTTCGCCCTAGGTTATGCATAAATGTGTCCCTATAGGACACTACTCTATGCAACAAACACCTGCTGCACTAACACCATATAAAACAGCGTGCCGACTGAAATGGAAATAAACATATTCTTTTTCCAAAAATGCAATACCAACACTAATGCTCCTGCGATAAAGTCTGGCAAGCCACGGTGTCCTGCGAAAATATCGATATTTTTGTAGCAGTAAATCACCAACATTCCAAACATTGCGGCAGGTAGCACTTTGCCGAGGTAGCGGATATATTCGGGAATTGGGCGGCTGGCGGGGAAGAGCCAAAACGGCACCAAGCGGGTGATTTGTACCGCTAAAACGCAAAGCCCGATGGTAATGATGTGTTCGGTAACGGTCATTTGCTTTCCTCCAATTTAACGGTCTCAAGTTTTCTTGCCAGCTGTGGGCGGCGTAGGGTTAAAATTACCCAAATACCAATCAATGTTGGGATTAAGAAATGCTCTTTCCCGACCACAATCAGCGACACAAACGCAATGCCTAAGCCGAGCAATGAGCTTTCGTGCGATTTTTCTTTCAGCCAATTTTCCGCAAAAATGACCAAGAAAAGGGCTGTCATTGCAAATTCTACGCCTGCTAAATTTACAGGCAACATGCCGCCGAAGAGGTTGCCGAGTGTTGCACCAATCACCCAATATAAATGCAAGTAGAAAGTCACGAAGAACATATACCAGCCTCTGTCGATGCCTGCGGGGATTTGTGCCATATAGTTGAGTGAGAAGGATTCATCGACCAGCCCGCTAATCAAATACCACCGTTTTTTGCCAAGATGTGCACCGTATTTTTCCAGCATTGATATAGCGTAGAAAATCTGGCGACCGCTCACCATCAAAGCAATTAGAAATACACTTAACGGTGAAAAGGGGGCGACTAACGCACCTGCGGCGATAAATTCGACCGAGCCTGCGTAGATGAGGAGTGCCATCAGCATAGGATATAACACACCAAAGCCGATTGCTTTCATATAAACCCCGTAGGCGATACCTAAAAAGAGAAAACCTGCGATCATCGGTGCGCTATAAGGCAATGCTGCTTTCGCGGCAGTTTTGATGCGTTCGCCACGAGAAAGTTCAAGAGTTGTAGATTGCATAAGATTTTTTGGAGTGAAAATGAAGTGAAATATGATACACGAAAATGGTTTTGGGTGTAATGCGTTCGTATCGTTTAGGCAGAAAGTCCATTATAATATTGCAAAATTATCCGAAATTCTTAACAAAGGAACACAAAATGGCGTGGGTACAAATTCGTTTAAATAGTACAGATAAACAAGCTGAGCAAATCAGCGATTTTTTAACGGAAATTGGGGCGGTGTCGGTCACTTTCATGGATAGCCAAGACACCCCAATTTTTGAACCGCTTCCAGGCGAAACACGCTTGTGGGGGAATACGGATGTAGTCGGTTTATTCGATGCGGAAACTGATATGAGCGTGATTGTCGAGGCGTTGACTATCAGCCGTTTGGTCGCACCAGATTTTGCACATAAAATCGAGCAAATTGAAGATAAAGATTGGGAGCGTGAATGGATGGATAACTTCCACCCAATGCAGTTCGGCAAACGCCTGTGGATCTGCCCAAGCTGGCGTGAAGTGCCAGATCCGAATGCGGTGAACGTGATGTTAGACCCAGGCTTGGCGTTCGGCACAGGTACGCACCCAACCACAGCACTCTGCTTGCAATGGCTAGATAGCTTAGATTTAACGGGTAAAACGGTGATTGATTTCGGCTGCGGCTCAGGGATTTTAGCGATTGCGGCACTAAAACTTGGGGCGAAACGTGCGATTGGTATCGACATCGATCCGCAAGCAATTTTGGCTTCGACCAACAATGCCGAAGCGAACGGCGTGGCGGATCGCCTAGAGTTGTTCTTAGCCAAAGATCAACCAGCAGATTTACAAGCCGATGTGGTGGTAGCGAACATTTTGGCGAGACCGCTGAAGGAGTTAGCACGGAATATCATTACACTTGTAAAACCGCAAGGAAATTTAGGTTTATCGGGTATTCTAGCCACGCAAGCCGAATCGGTCTGCGAAGCGTATGCTTATGATTTTAACCTAGATCCTGTGGTGGAAAAAGAAGAATGGTGCCGCATTACGGGTGTGAAGAAATAATAAAATTAGCGGTGAAATTTGCACTTTATTTTGCTAATTTCACCGCTTGCTGTTTTAAAACACTGCTTCTAAACGCATAAACCCGTTGAAATAGTGCCCTCGATTATTATCTTTATCGTTATAAAGACTAATTTCGGGCTGAATAAAGAGCCATTTTCTTAAAATTGGTTGACGATAGGTAACAAAAGGCCCCCAAGTATTAAATTTTGAGCGGTCTTTATCGAATCGCCCCCCAGTAAATATGCCATAACTTAGGGTTTTAAAACCAGAAAAAGTATGTTGACGGTAAAGGCTATTGCCCCAGCCTGTTTCTTCTTCCTTATTATGTGTATATTGCAAGAAAGTATGGTTCATAATAAAAGTGCTGTCGCTATCAATATAACGGTTTTCTAAGTTAGTTCGTAAATAGTGGCGACTACGTGAGCCATAACGGTAAATTTGTTCGAGACGCGTGCTGAAATTTTCTGTCCATTCCTGTTTTTTGCTGATTCGCAAACGTCCAAATATATCTCCCATTGAGCGTAAACCCACATCAAAATCTGTTTTCACACCAAATTCTTTTGCGGCATTTGACCAACGCAAAGCCATTGATGCGTTGTCATTTCTGGTTTGGCGAGCATCATAGTTGCGATTCCGTTCTAAATTTTCGTAGTTTTTCCCAACACGGTTTTTATCGCGGGATTGGTTCTCAATATCCTCGTCCCCGAAGACGACGCTCAAATGTTTTTTCAATACAGGTAATTTAATTTTACCGCGCACACGAGGTTTGTAAGTAAAGCGGCTGTAGCGGTTCCACTCCATATCCATCATTACGCGTAAGCTTGCTGAGGCGGGTTTGCTCTGGTCAGCTTCGCCTAACCAATCGTTAATATTATTGGACCAACTGTGAAGCGATTGTTTAACTGTTTTATGTTGTTGATCTGCCCAAGTGTTTTCGGGCTCTTCCGAATTACTTTGTTCGGCATAGGCGGAAAGACTTGTTGCCGCAATAAGGGTTGGAATAAGGTAGTTGAGTTTGTTCATTGTGAATACTCTTTATTGAATATGATGGTCGAAATAATAATCCAAAATAGAGCAAGGTTCAAAAGGATTGAAACAAAAAGCGGTCTGATATGTAAAAAGTTTTGCAAAATCGACCGCTTGCGTAGGCTTTGCCCACACACCCTACAATGTTATGCGTTTAATGCCGCATCAATCATCGCATACACATCCTCTGCAGTTTTGCAGGCGAGGAATTTATCGAGGTTCACGCCTGTTTCGCTCTCTTCGTCGTCAAGCACTTGGGTAATTTCTATTAAGCCTTCCATATGGCGGTCAGAATCGCTGCCTGCAAGGGTGATGAAGATGCTCACGGGTTCGTCTTCGCCTTCAAAGGTCACAGGGTCTTTTAAGGTGACTAATGCAAAAGAAGTTTTAATCACGCCTTCTTCAGGACGAGCGTGTGGCATTGCTAAGCCTGGAGCAAGAATGATGTAAGGCCCCATTTTTTCGATGTTGCTGATGATGTGGTCGTAGTAGCGAGGTTCGATAGTGCCCGCTTTAACGAGTAAGTCTGTGCCGATTTTGATGGCTTCTTGCCAAGAAGTAGCGGTTTGGTTGAGGGCGATGGAGTGATTTTCAATGAGGGATTCTTTTAACATAGAGTGTCCTTTTTGTTTAATCCCTAGGGCTTCCTCCCTAGGTTACGTATAAATGCGTCCCTAAAGGACGCCATAGGATTTATTGATATTTTTTAATCAATGTCAAGAGTTCTTCGCCGAAGGTATTCGGGTTCAGCATATTTTGTACGCCTAGCACAGAGACGCTACCTCCTTGAGCGATTTCATCTTGTAAGTGTTTTGAGCAAACGATGATGTCCACGCCTGATACTTTACCTTTATGGTCGGTCACTGCGCAAGAGTCCATTACGTTTGGAATGCCTCGTTTATCAAGGTATTGTTTAATTTTCATTTTCATCATCATTGATGAGCCTTGACCTGAACCACACACTGCAAGAATGCGTACAGGTTTTGCATCAACATTTGCAGAAGTTTCCGCTTTTTCGACCGCTTGTTCTGTCTCTGCTTGTGCTTGGTCTAAGCCGTAGCCATCTAATTGTTCAAGGGTTAAGCCTTTGGCTTTCGCTTCTGCTTCTTCAGCACGTAATTGGCGTGAGGCGAAGAACATATAAACTAATGCAAGGGCAACAATCACGAAGAAGAAGCCTGGTACGCTGATGATACCTTGTAGGATTGGTGGGAAGAATAACGCCCAGTCAGCCATACCCATCCAGCCGTTGAAAGTGCTACCTTGGCTGGCAAGCATTTGGATTACCCACGCAGAGCCGAACACTTCAATCATACCCATCACGAAACAGATTTTCATTACCGCTTTCCAGCCACCGAATTGGTTTGCGAATACGCCGATGGTAGCGTTTGAGAAGAACATCGGAATAAAGCCAGGGATAATTAAGATTGGTGAGCTAAAGCCGAGTAAGATACCCACAGCCACGAATTGACCGATTGCACCCCACATAAAGCCGAATACCATTGCATTTGGTGAGAAGGCATAAATTGCCGCACAGTCAATCGCAAGCACTGAGTTTGGTATTAAGTGTTCAGAGATACCTTTGAAGGCTTCAGACAATTCCGCTACGAACATACGCACACCCGTTACGATGATTTGAATCGCTACTGCGAATTTCAAGCCCATTTCAAGAATGTACATAGACCAGTGAGTTTTACCCGCCATTTGTTGCAGGTTGTCTAAACCGAATGAGAGAAGAATGATACCGAAGAAAATGGTCATGATGAGTGCGGTTGCAGAGATGCTATCGTGGAAAATGTGTAACCATTTCGGTAATTTCATATGGTCCACAGAGTCGTTTTTGTCGCCCAATTTCGGTGCTAATTTCGTTGCAATCCAAGAAGCGATTTGTTGTTGGTGACCGATAGAGAAGCCCGCCCCGTCCGTAACAGCTTGCGTAGCTTTATACATAATGTTAGAAGAGATACCCCAATAGAGAGCCATTAGTACCGAGGTATAAATCACCGTTTCCCACATTGATGCACCAATGATCATGTAGAACACTGCCACCAAACCTGTTTGTTGGAACATAATATGTCCTGTCAGCATAATGGTACGAATACCAGTGAATTTTCTGAACACCACTAATAAGATGTTAAGCAACAATGCACCGATTACTGCATACCCCACCCACGCATAGTTATCTGCCATGGTTTGAATAGTCGCTTGCATACTGGTGTATGGGTCAATCACCGCACCAGTTAAGTGATGGAATTTCGATAAACCTTCAATCACAGGTTTGAAGTTGGTAACCAAGAAGCCTGAACCTGCTTGCACAAGCATAAAACCTACAATGGTTTTGATGGTGCCTTTAATAATGGTGGTGGAATCTTTTTTAAGCAGAATGTAGCCCAAGCAGGCAACAATACCAAGTAAGAAAGGTGCTTTATTTAACACCTGATCTTTTAAAAAGACCAGAATATCACTGAGCATTTCCATAAGAGAACCTTTTATTTTAAAATTAAATTACGTCAAAAAGACGCTGTTGAGTGAGAGTATCATTCAGCAAAATAGATGTAATGGCTGCATGACAACCACCTTGTTTTGATAAATAAAGATTATTTTTGATTATTTTTAGGATTGGACACATTTTATTTTTCAAGCGGTAGGATATAAGCGATTTTTTGCAAATGAAGAAAATAAAAAGTCACAATGTTCAATAAACTATGGCTTTTATAATAAGATAATTATTAAGTCAATCTGAGGCTCGAGCTTGATAAACTGATCTAAAAATTAAAGGTCGTGGGGCAAGCTCTACTACCTTTTCATTTCTCAATATATAACGAACCCTCCTTTTTTTCAAGTCCAAGCAGATAGAATCTCGTTTCGTCTGAATACATTAAAAATGAGAACTAGATCACAAAATCAACAAAAAGCATTTTACAAAATTTTGTGACTATTTATGATTAAAAATGATTGAAATTTTCCGTAATTGAATACAGAGATGAGCACACTATGGCTAACGTTAATGAAATCACTTATGAAAGTTGGATTCTTTCAATCCTATTTGCTAAACACGGTAAAATCACCCACATGGTTCCAATGATAGCTTCTAACAAGCACTAAATATTCAGTTTAAATCAATATTGTAAAAACATTTCTTACTTCAATTCATTCCCTCTGTAAATAGAGGAAAGTATAGGCAAAAGTAAAGTTACAGTTCATTGATTAAACACCACAACAAAAGGATTACCAATGAACGAAACCTATAGACACAAACAATTACTTTCGTTACTGGAAGAAAAAAAGATACTTTCCACCAACGAAATTATTGATTTATTAGGCGTATCGCCTGCTACTGCTCGCCGCGATATTAGCAAACTACACGAGCAAGGCAAACTACGCAAAGTGCGTAATGGGGCGGAAGCGATTGAAACAGACTTTACCCAATTTTTCTCAAATAAAATCAACAACGTCAGCGAGAAACAACGGATTGCCGAAGCGGCAAGTAAATACTGTTTTGATGGTGCAAGTGTAATTTTAACTTCAGGTTCGACGATGCAACTACTCGGCAATCATCTGTGCGGTAAACGTTTGCAAATCATCACCAATTTTCTACCGCTTACGAATTATCTGATTGAACATAATCACGAAAATATTGTGATTATAGGTGGGCAATATAATAAGAATAAACGCGTGACGCTCTCGTTAAACAATCAGTACGAAAACAACTATTTTGCGGATATGATGTTCACCAGCGGAAAAGGTTTTACCCCTGAAGGCTTATATAAAACTGATATGATTTTAGCCAACTCCGAACAAGTCCTTGCCCGTAAGGCACACAAGTTTATCGCGTTAGTCGATAGTACTAAGCTCGGCAAACAGGTCGGGATGCTGTTTAGCGATTTGAGTGAAATTGACTTGCTGATTACAGGCAGAGAGGCGGATCCAGCGATAATTCAAGCCTTAAGAGAGAACGGGCTGGAAGTGGTGTTGGTGTAAGCGGTTGGATTTTAATTTTCTTTTGCAAAGAATTTGCCCATACATCATTTCACTCAAGAGGCGTTCATGAGAAAACACAACCTCGGTATCTACGAAAAAGCCTTGCCAAAAAATATTTCTTGGCAAGGCAGACTTTCCATCGCCAAAGCCTGTGGCCTTGATTATCGATTCAACCAAGCCATATAAGCCGCCGTGCCTTCCGCTACAGACTTAAATTCGCCTTTATAGCCAGCTGCACGCAAGGCAGTTAAGTCTGCTTGGGTGAAGGTTTGGTAGCGAGATTTCAAATGGTCTGGGAATGGAATGGTCTCAATTTCGCCTTTACCGTGGAATTTAATCACCGCTTCGGCAACCGCTTTGAACGATTCCGCTTTGCCTGTGCCAAGGTTGTAAATACCGGAAATGCCATTTTGCCACGCCCAGATGTTTACTTTTGCGACATCTTCTACATACACGAAGTCGCGTAAAAATTCTTCTGAACCTTCAAAAAGTTTTGGGTTCTCGCCTTTCAACATTTGGTTGTTGAGGTGGAATGCCACGCTTGCCATTGAGCCTTTATGCTGTTCACGCGGGCCGTAAACGTTGAAGTATTTGAAACCGCATACTGGCGAATCTGCTTCAGGCAAGATTCTGCGCACATATTCATCAAATAAGAATTTTGAGTAACCGTAAGCATTCAGTGGGCCTTCAAATTCACGTTTTTCGATAAAGTTATCTGAACGACCACCATAAGTTGCCGCACTTGATGCATAAAAGAACGGAATTTGGCGATCTAAGCAGAAATGCAACAACTCTTTGGAATATTCGTAGTTGTTGTGCATTAGGTATTTGCCGTCCCATTCGGTAGTAGCTGAACAAGCCCCTTCGTGGAATACCGCATCAATGTCGCCAAAATCGTCGCCTGCGATAATTGAGGCGATGAAATCTTCTTTATCGCAATAATCTGCAATGTCTAAATCTACTAAATTGATGAATTTTTCCCCATTTTTGAGGTTGTCCACTACTAAAATATCTTTGCGACCCATCTCATTTAAGGCTTTGACAATATTGCTACCGATCATACCAAAGCCGCCAGTTACGATAATCATAGGTTTTCCTTATGCTGATTAAAATTGCGGATATTATCGGTGGAACAAAGCGGATTTGCAAATTTTTGCCGAAAATTGACCGCTTGAAACGGAAAAAAGGTAAAATGAAAACTTATTTTTACTCTTATTTTATGGCTAAAGATCCTTTTGAAGAATATATCCGACACGTTGATGCCAGAAAAAAGAGAAGAGTGTCGCATGGCAGAGCACAATGGGTTTTTGCAAGATGTTGATGGATTAAAGCTTTCTAAATCTTAACTTTTTAGTACCGAAAAAACCACATAAATGGTGGTTTTTACTTACGCCTAAAATTTCAACAGCAGAACGGTTAAAATTTGTTGCTGATTTGCTTTCCATTTTCGACTTATCCTTCGACAAGCTTAGGAATCGCCTTAAAAAACTTACTTCGCTCTCGCAATTTGTTTTTTCAGCTTTTGCATTTTTTCTTTAATGCGTTGGCGTTTGAGGGCGGAAATGTGATCCACAAACAGCACACCGTTGAGGTGATCGATTTCGTGTTGAATGCAAATCGCAAATAAGCCATCGGCATTGTAAATCACCTCTTCACCTTGGCGGTTTAATGCTTTTACCTTCACTTTTTCTTTGCGTGGCACTAACGCACGATGCCCTGGAATAGACAAACAGCCTTCCTCGATGCCCGTTTCGCCTTCGCTTTCCAAAATTTCTGGGTTGATTAACACCACTTGGTTGGTCTTATCGCCCTCAATGTCGATAGTAATTACACGACTTAACACACCCACTTGCGGTGCGGCAAGCCCGATGCCTTCATGTTCGTACATTGTCTCAAACATATCGTCGATAAATTGGTTTAATTCTGCATCGACTTTTGCCACGGGTTCGCACACCGTTGCAAGTCGCTCATCTGGGTATAAAACGACCTCTAATACTGCCATTTTTGTGATCTCGCTCGAAAATTTTAAAAGATTTAGTTGGCTATTCTAGCCTTTTTCTTATGATTAGGGAAATTTTCCCTTTTTTCTAGGCTTTATTTCGGAATGCGTCTAGTTTCTCTGCTCAAATTATTGCAAGTGCCACAAATCGGTGCTCAAAAAATCGCTCGCCTGTTGGCGGAAATCAACTTCGACCAATTTTGCCAATTCGACAAACAGCAACTTCGCCAAATGGGTTGGAACGAAAAGCAAATCCAGCGTTGGTTTCAGCCAGATATGGCGTGGATTAACACTGCTTTGGCGTGGGCGGAACAAGAAGGCAACCGCATTCTGACTCTGTTTGATGCCGATTATCCTTTTCTGCTTCGCCAAATTAGCACCGCACCGCCTGTGTTGTTCGTACGAGGTTCAGTGGAAAGCTTGAGCTTGCCGCAGATTGCGATTGTAGGCAGCCGCGATTATTCCCACTACGGCGAATACTGGGCAGGCTTTTTTGCCTCAGAATTAGTCAAAAATGGCTTCGCGGTCACAAGCGGGTTGGCGATTGGTATTGATGGCTTTTGTCATCAGCGAGCGGTAGCAGAAAATGGCACCACAATTGCTGTACTTGGCTCTGGCTTGGCACAGGTTTACCCAGCACGACACAAAAAATTAGCAGACCAGATAATCGAGACTGGCGGGGCGTTAGTGTCGGAATTTTTCCCTAATCAACCTCCAATTGCCGAGAATTTCCCGCGACGAAATCGCATTATCAGTGGACTTTCGTTAGGCACATTAGTGGTGGAAGCAACAATTAACAGCGGATCGCTCATTACTGCTCGTTATGCTTTGGAACAAGGTCGGGAGGTGTTTGCTCTACCAAATGCAGTGCAAAATCCTTATTCTGCGGGTTGCCATAAGCTCATTAAAGAAGGGGCATTATTGACGGAAAGCATAGAAGACATTTTGCAAGCCGTACAATATCAGTTGCAAAGAGAGCCTGTGCAAGCAGAGTTGTTTGAAGCTCAAACGCAGGCGGTGGATTCTGTGCCACGTTTTGCAAAATCGGCAGCCGTGCCAGTTGCAAAGACTTTGCCAGAAATGACCGCTTGCCAGCAGCAGATTTTCGAACAGATTAGCTTTGAGCCGATAGCGATTGATGATATTGCCAAAGCGGTGGAGATGGACGTGTCGATGTTGTTGGTTGAACTTCTAAACTTGGAATTGTTAGGTGTGGTGAAATCGGTAAATGGTGGGTATGTTCTTGCTTAACCTTTTTCAGAGAGTGTATATATTTTTTACAAAAGATCGTGTTAAAAATTAAGAAAAATGCTACAATCTCTCGCTTTAAAAAATTAGACGTCTATTTT
>ERZ772932.689-NODE-689-length-17799-cov-3.458972_pt1 | contig 17799 bp, 15 predicted proteins | sample MGYA00511684_ERZ772932 | MGnify/ENA primary metagenome ERZ772932 (study PRJEB29015, sample SAMEA2738078) | human oral metagenome | biome: human oral; feature: human-associated habitat; material: saliva | place: China | collected 2210 ...
TCGCTAAGTAGCTACCAGTGAATGAACCTATTACTAATACTACTAATGCCCAGTATAGAATATCTACGCCTAATTTCTGGAATTTCGGATCTTTACCGCCATTGATGATCGGTGCAAGGAATAAACCACCAGCTAAGAATGCCATCGCAATCCAGAATAAGGCTGATTGAATATGCCAAGTACGTATTAATGAATAAGGAAAATATTGCGAGATATCAATACCATAGAATTCTTGACCTTCAACAGTATAGTGAGCAACAATCGCCCCTAAGTTTACTTGCAGTAAGAATAATGCAAGCACCGTAAAGAGATATTTGCCTAATGCACGTTGAGAAGGGGTTAGTTGTAATTTGGTGAGTGGATCAACTTCTGGAATCGGTGGATCTTTTTCATCTTCACGTTTTTTGAATGACCAAATCCAAACAACGAAACCAATACCCGCAATCAGGAATACCACACTCGCAATAGACCAAACTACGTTTTCTGGTGTTGGCACGTTATTGATTAATGGCTCATGTGGCCAGTTGTTGGTATAACTTGCATTTGTATTTGGACGTTCTGCAGAGGCAGTCCATGCAGTCCAGAAGAAGAATTTTGTTAAGTCTTTACGTGCTTGTAGGTCAGGAAGGGTATTATCCTTCATAGCAAAGTGTTCACGAGTGACTTTAGTAGCAGGATCATCGCCGTATAAAGAAATGTAGTATTGTGCAGTTTTTTCCATTGCCGCTAAACGGGTATTTGAAAGCACAACGGTATTATTTTCAACTTTGCTGCTACGGTATTCTTTGGTTAAACGTGCTTTTAATAAAGCTTGTTGTTCTTCATTAAGATCTGCAAAGTTTTTACCAAATTCTTTATTTGCAGTGATATCTAACCAGTTGGTTAATTCACGATGTAGCCAATCTGCAGTCCAGTCAGGCGCTTGGTATGCACCATGACCCCAAACAGAACCCACTTGCATACCACCAGTGGTTTGCCAAGCGGTTTGACCATGTAAAATTTCATCGTGAGTAATCACTTTTTCACCTGATTCTGAAACATATTGTTGCGGAATTGGTGGTGCTTCACGATAAACTTCGAACCCATAGTAACCGAGAATGGAGAATGCTCCAATCAATACGGCGACTAATAGGTACCAGAACTTTTTATACTGTCCCATTTTATCACTCCTAGGTTATTGAAAAATTAACTTCCTATTTAAAATCATAGGTAAATATTTTACATAAAGCAAAATACCTGACTAATTATATCGGGTATTTGAACGCCATAATAATACCTCAAATAAAGTAATTGACTAAATTAGTAGGTTATTTTTGATTGAGGTCATCAAAAAAGCGCAGTTAAAAAATGTTTTAACAGTTTTTCAATTCCCAAAAGTATTGCCTTTCTACTAGAAGTAGTAGTTAATTTAAGTATGTAAGAAAAGGTTTAAAAATTTGAGTTTGGTGTAAGATATCAATGTTTAAGTTAATTTATGTACAGTCTAAATTTATAATAGTGGATTTACTTTGACTAAGTGCAGTTATTTTTTATACCCATGGAGTTAGAATGAAAAAATATTTCTTGTCATTATTTGCCTTACCTATTTTTTGTTTCGCTCAAGAAGAACCCATAAATCCCGCATTGCTTGGATTAGGTCAGGCTTTCTTTTTTGATAAATCACTTTCTCACAATAAAACACAGAGTTGCTCTACTTGCCATATGCCTGCAGCTGCTTTTGCGGATTTGCGCGAAAATGATATAGGTAAAATGGTTTCACAAGGTGATGATCCGACAAAATTTGGTAATCGCAATACACCAACGGCAATTTATGCAAAATATTCCCCTGATTTTCATTTCGATGAAAAAATTAAGGATTATGTTGGCGGCCAATTTTGGGATGGTCGAGCAAAACATTTAGCTGAGCAGGCGGGTGGACCTCCACTCAACCCAGTTGAAATGGGCATGAAAGAAAAAGCCAGTGTGGTAAAGCGTATTGCCGAAAAGCAGGCAGTGAAAGATTACATTACCAAGCATTGGGGCGCAGAAATTTGGCAAGATGATGAGAAAATTTACGCCATTATGGAACAGGCACTGGCTGCATTTCAGCAATTAGATTTGTTTGCTCAATTCAGTTCTAAATATGACCGCACTTTGGCAGGGCAAGATAAATTTACTGAGCAAGAGGCATTAGGCAAATCGTTATTTTTTGATAAAGAAAAAACAACTTGCAGTGATTGCCATCAAATGAATGAAAAAGATCATCGTGAAGAAACTTTTACAAATTATCGTTATTTCAATCTCGGCGTACCGAAAAATGAGGCTTTGATTGCTCATAATAAATTAGGCGAAGATTGGGTGGATAATGGATTGTTAGATAATCCAATGGTGAAAGGTGATATCGCTCAAAAAGGCAAATTTAAAGTGCCGACATTGCGTAATGTTGCCGTGACCGCACCTTATATGCATAACGGCGTATTTAAAGAGCTGCGTACTGTATTATTATTTTTAGATAGCCATAATAATCCTGAGCGTAAGATAAATCCTGAAACGGGTAAACCTTGGTCGGCAGCAGAATATGCGCCAACGATAAGCCATAGCGATCTTAAAGGTAAACCGCTTACTGATGCAGAAATTGATGCTTTGGAAGCGTTTTTGAAAACGTTGACTGATGCAGCCTATGATAAGGGCGGTGAGTAAGATAATTTCACCGCACTTAAAGCTAAAATTTAACTCACATTTCTATGTTACAATTTACGGCATCATGTTAAGGGGGATATATGTCAGAGAATTTGTGGCTTTTTAGCTTGTTAGCAATCGTTGTTCTATTGATTTTATTGCTTATTCTGCGCCAGCAAAAATATACACATCTTCATCAAGAATTATCGAAAACGACTCAAGATTACAATCAGCTTGCCAGTAAATTTGATGAACTTAGCAGCATCAAAAATCAGCTAGAGCAGCAAACCATCAAAGCTCAAACAGAAAGCCAAGGCTTGTTAGTTCGACTCAATGAACGTGATGAAAAAATTCATTATCTCACTCAAGAACTGGATGAAGAACAATCTCGCCATTCCGCCATTGCGGAGCAAATTACCGCATTAAAAGAACGCTTCGGAATTGCTTCTGCGCAAGCTGAAAGTTTGAATGCTCAGTTGCAACATAGCCAAAGCCAGTTATCTCGTAAAGAACAGGAACAACAACATTTAATTGAAAAATTGACCGCACTTTCTCAAGAATTAACAGGATTAAAAACAACGTTAGCAGAAAAAGAAAAACATTTTTCAGCACAACAACAGAACTTTGAACAATCTAAGCAGCAGTTGGGTGTGGAATTTCAAAATCTAGCCAATCGGATTTTAGATGAAAAAAGTCGCTCATTTAGTCAATCAAATCAAACTGCCTTGGAAACATTGCTCAAGCCTTTCCGTGAGCAAATTGAAGGTTTTCAAAAACGTGTCAATGAAATTCACTCCGAATCCGTGAAAGGTAATGCAGGATTAGAAGCTGAAATTAAAAAAGTGCTGGAAATCGGTCTGAATATGTCGCAAGAGGCGAGTAATCTAACTTCTGCACTGAAAGGCGAAAAGAAAACGTTAGGTAACTGGGGCGAAGTGCAATTAGAACGAGTGTTACAACTAGCTGGGCTTGAAGAAAATGTGCATTATCGTGCCCAAGCGCATTTTAAAGATGAACAAGGCGGGCGCAATTACCCTGATTTTGTGTTGAATCTACCTGATGAAAAACACTTAATTATCGACAGCAAAATGTCATTGGTGGCTTACGAAAGTGCGGTAAATTCTGATGACGATTTTGAACGTGAGCGTTTACTAAAAGAACATATATCCGCATTAAAAAGTCATATTAATGATTTGCATAAAAAAGATTACAGTAACCTTATTGGCATGCGTAGCCCGAATTTTGTTCTTATGTTTATTGCGGTGGAACCCGCATATATTGAGGCTTTAAAATCCGATCCTGCTTTATTTAATTACGGTTATGAACGTAATGTAATTATGGTTTCTCACACTACGTTAATGCCGATTTTACGCACCGTAGCAAACCTCTGGCGCATCGAACGCGGTAATGCCGAGGCAAAAGAAATCGCTGAAAAAGCAGGTGAAATTTATAACCAAATTTGCTTAGTCGCAGAACGTTTAAGTAAGCTCGGCAATACGCTTTCCACCGTCAGCAACCAATACAACAGCACAGTCACCGCACTTGTTGGCCAGCAAGGTTTAGTTGGCAAAGTTGAACGATTTAAAACCCTTTCCGCAAAAGCGAATAAAACGATGCCTGAAGTGGAGTTATTGAATAATCAGATTGATTTGGCTAGGTTGGATACGTTGAACTAAGATAATTTCAAATAATTTATTCTCCGATTGAATATGAATTTGGTCGGAGAATTTTTTTATTTTATCTAAACAAAAAATTTTGTGATTAATATCTCAAATTTGAAATTTCTCAGTTGTTTTTCTGTTTTTGTTCTTTATATTTATCTTATCGAAACGTTTCGATAAAGGTGGAAAGAGGAAATATATGAAAAAAACAATGTTATTAAATGCACAACTTTCTCGTTGTATCGCTTCTCTTGGTCACACAGAAAGTTTGACGATTTGTGATGCGGGGCTTCCTATTCCATTAAGTGTGGAACGTATAGATCTGGCCTTAACTGCGGGAGTGCCAAGTTTTTTACAAACTTTAGATACAGTGATCATTGAGATGTATGTCGAGCGAGTAGTGATTGCTGAAGAAATTAAAGAAAAAAATCCTGAAATTTTTACCGCACTTTTATCTAAACTTAGTCAAATTGAGACTAATCAAGGTAATAAGCTTCAGATAGAGTTTGTATCACATGAAACTTTTAAAAAATATACACACCAAAGCAAAGCGATTGTTCGAAGTGGTGAGTGTTCTCCTTATGCCAATATAATTTTATATTCTGGTGTGCCATTTTAACTTGGGTGAAATTATGAAAACCTTACTTAAAATTTCTGGCATTGATAAATCTTTCCCTGGCGTGAAGGCTTTAAGTAATGCCTGTTTATCAGTTTATTCTGGTCGAGTTATGGCATTGATGGGGGAAAATGGTGCAGGTAAATCGACTTTAATGAAGGTGCTGACTGGTATTTATTCTAAAGATACTGGCACCATTGAGTATCTCAGTAAGGAAGTGACCTTTAAAGGCCCAAAAGAATCACAAGAGGCGGGTATTAGTATTATTCACCAAGAGCTGAATTTGGTCGGCAATCTCACTATTGCTGAAAACATTTTCCTTGGTCGTGAATTTAAAACCTCATGGGGGGCAATTAATTGGCAAAAAATGTATACCGAGGCAGATAAACTGTTAGCTCGTTTAGGTGTAAGCCATAGTAGTAAAAAATTATGCTCAGAACTTTCTATTGGTGAACAGCAGATGGTTGAGATTGCAAAAGCACTAAGTTTTGAATCTCAAGTAATCATTATGGATGAACCAACGGATGCATTAACCGATACTGAAACAGAGTCTTTATTTAATGTTATTCGTGAACTTAAAGCTGAAAATCGTGGCATTGTTTATATTTCCCATCGTTTAAAAGAAATTTTTCAGATTTGCGATGATGTAACGGTTCTTAGAGATGGGCAATTCATTGGTGAGCGTGTAGTAGCTGATATTGTTGAAGACGATTTAATTGAAATGATGGTAGGGCGTCGCTTAGATGAACAATATCCACACTTGGCGCGAAAAAAAGGTGAATGTGTGTTGAGTGTAGAGCATCTGAGTGGTAGTGGTATTGATGATGTTTCATTTACGCTTAATGCTGGCGAGATTGTGGGCGTTTCCGGTTTAATGGGCGCAGGAAGAACTGAGCTTGGAAAGTTACTTTACGGTGCATTACCAAAAACAAGCGGTAAAGTGCGGTTAAAAAATCAGGATATTGAGAATCGCAGTCCGCAAGATGGTTTAGATAATAGCATTGTGTATATATCCGAAGATCGTAAAGGTGATGGCTTGGTTTTAGGCATGTCGGTGAAAGAAAATATGTCGCTCACATCACTCGATCATTTTTCACAAAAGGGCAGTATTCGCCATCAAGCGGAAAAAATGGCAGTCGATGACTTTATTTTGATGTTTAATATTAAGACCCCTAGTCGTGATCAACAGGTAGGTTTACTGTCTGGTGGAAATCAACAAAAAGTGGCAATTGCTCGTGGATTAATGACTCGCCCAAATGTGTTGATTTTAGATGAACCTACTCGTGGTGTAGATGTTGGTGCTAAGAAGGAAATTTACCAACTTATCAATGAGTTTGAGAAGGATGGTTTGAGTATTTTGATGATTTCATCGGATATGCCAGAGGTGCTTGGTATGAGTGATCGAGTGTTGGTAATGCGTGAAGGTAAAATTAGTGCAGAATTTTCTCGTGAAGAGGCAACACAAGAAAAGTTATTAGCAGCAGCTATTGGTAAATAAGAGTAGGTAAGTATGATGAAAAATGAAACATCTAATTTTCAAATAGGAAGATTTTTGATTGAACAGCGTTCTTTTATTGCGTTGATTATTCTTATCGCAATTGTATCAGTGATTAATCCTGATTTTTTTAGCGTAGATAATATTTTGAATATTTTACGTCAAACTTCAGTTAATGCGATTATTGCAGTTGGGATGACCTTTGTTATCTTAATTGCGGGAATAGATCTTTCTGTTGGATCTGTATTGGCATTGACTGGTGCTATTGCAGCCTCAATGGTAAGTATTGAATTGCCTATTTTTTTAGTCGTTCCTGTTGTTTTATTGATTGGAACACTTCTTGGTGGTGTAAGTGGCGTAATTGTTGCAAAGGGAAAAGTTCAGGCTTTTATTGCTACCTTGGTTACCATGACTTTACTGCGTGGTATAACAATGGTTTATACAGATGGTCGTCCTATTACGACAGGTTTTTCTGATAATGCGGATATATTTGCTGGTATTGGTACTGGATATTTCTTAGGTATTCCGGTACCAATTTGGATCATGAGCGCCGTGTTTGCTGTGGCTTGGTATATTTTGAAACACACACCAATCGGTCGCTATATTTATGCTTTAGGTGGAAATGAGGCGGCGACCCAACTTTCTGGTATTAACGTCAATAAAATCAAAGTATTTGTTTTTGCGGTGAGTGGTTTCCTTTCTGCATTAGCAGGTTTAATTGTTACTTCACGTTTATCCTCAGCACAACCGACTGCTGGCGTATCTTATGAATTGGATGCTATTGCTGCTGTTGTTGTAGGTGGAACGAGTTTGATGGGGGGGAAGGGTCGTGTAATGGGAACCCTCATTGGCGCATTAATTATTGGTTTTTTAAATAATGCATTGAATTTATTAGATATTTCATCTTACTATCAGATGATAGCAAAAGCGTTAGTTATTTTGGTTGCCGTTTTAGCCGATAACTATCTTGGTACGAAAAAACTGTAATTCACTTCAAGGAGAAATTATGAAAAAACTAACCGCTCTTACTTCTGCTGTATTATTAGGTTTGGCTGTTACTGGTTCAGCATCTGCACAAGACACGATCGCTTTGGCTGTGTCGACATTAGATAATCCATTTTTTGTCACATTGAAAGATGGTGCCCAGAAAAAGGCTGATGAATTAGGTTATAAATTAGTCGTGCTTGATTCACAAAATGACCCAGCTAAAGAACTTGCTAATGTTGAAGATTTAACAGTGCGTGGTGCAAAAGTACTATTGATCAATCCAACTGATTCTGAAGCTGTTGGTAATGCAGTGGCGATTGCAAACCGTAATCATATTCCAGTTATTACATTAGATCGTGGAGCTGCTAAAGGAAAAGTAGTAAGCCATATCGCATCTGATAATATAGCAGGCGGAAAAATGGCTGGGGATTTCATCGCACAAAAATTAGGTGATGGAGCTAAGGTTATCCAACTTGAAGGTATTGCAGGTACATCTGCAGCGCGTGAACGAGGTGAAGGGTTTAAACAAGCCATTACTGCACATAAGTTTAATGTATTAGCTAGTCAGCCTGCGGACTTTGATCGTACAAAAGGTTTGAATGTAACGGAAAATTTGCTTGCCTCAAAAGGAGATGTACAGGCTATTTTTGCTCAAAATGATGAGATGGCATTAGGTGCATTACGGGCAATTAAAGCATCTAACAAAAAAGTCCTTGTTGTGGGATTTGATGGTACAGATGATGGTGTTAAAGCGGTGAAAGGTGGAAAAATGGCTGCAACTATTGCACAACAACCGGATCTTATTGGTTCATTGGGTGTTGTTACAGCAGATAAAATCTTAAAAGGCGAAAAAGTGGAATCAAAAATCCCAGTAGATTTAAAAGTAATTAGTGAATAGTTATTGTATTACTTTGTATCTCCCCCTTGCTTATATGCGACAGATTGCATTAATGGTAGGGGGAGTTCCAGTTTCTTCAGATCTATATCTCTTTCAATTTATAAAGACAAATTTTAATTGTTCAAGGAGTTTAACATGAACAAAAAACTCATCGTTCTTGGCAGTATTAATGCTGATCATGTGATTTCTGTTCCTTATTTTTCTAATCCTGGCGAAACATTAACTGGTGATAATTACCAGCTTGTCTATGGTGGAAAAGGTGCAAATCAGGCGGTGGCTGCTGCTCGGTTAGGGGCAAATGTAGAGTTTATTGGATGTGTTGGCTCCGATGTTATAGGCGAAACAATGAAAAATGCATTTTCACAAGAGGGGATTGATACGACAAATATTCATTCTATTTATCAAGAAATGACGGGAATGGCATTTATTCAAGTAGCTCAATCAGGTGAAAATAGCATTGTATTAGCTCGTGGAGCAAATGCACATTTAGATGAAAAATTGGTGCAGCATAGTGAAGCAAAAATTGCTCAATCTAATTATTTGTTAATGCAGTTAGAAACGCCTATTTCAGGTGTGGAGCTCGCTGCAAAAATTGCTCAAGAAAATGGTGTGAAAGTCGTACTAAATCCTGCGCCTGCGAGAGATTTATCGGACACCTTATTAAGTATGATTGATATCATTACACCAAATGAAACAGAAGCTGAAATCCTTACTGGTGTACGAGTGAGCGATGAACAAAGTGCGGTGGAAGCTGCGCAAGTTTTCCATAAAAAAGGAATTGATTGTGTCATGATTACATTAGGTGAGAAAGGTGTACTTGTTAGCCAAAATGGTGAAACCCGTATAATTAACGGTTTCCGTGTAAAAGCAGTAGATACAACGGCTGCTGGTGATACATTTAATGGTGGATTTGTTACAGCCTTGCTAGAAGGCCAATCCTTTGAAAATGCCGTTAGATTTGGTCAGGCGGCTGCAGCGATTAGTGTAACACGTAAAGGCGCTCAACCATCTATTCCTACTCGTCAAGAAACATTAGAATTTCTGGCTCATGTTTAAAGTGCGGTCAATTTTTTAGGTGTTTTATGGCAACAATGAAAGATATTGCTCGATTGGCGCAAGTATCTACGTCTACTGTTTCTCATGTGATTAATGGATCTCGTTTTGTCAGTGATGAAATTCGAGATAAGGTAATGCGTATAGTTGTTGAACTTAATTATACGCCTTCTTATATAGCTCGTAGCTTAAAGGTAAAAACGACAAAAACGATAGGGTTACTTGTTACTGCGACTAATAATCCTTTTTTCTCTGAAGTTATGGCTGGAGTGGAGCAATATTGTCAGAAAAATCAATATAATCTTATTATTGCTACAACGGGTGGTGATGCCAAGCGTTTACAGCAAAATCTACAAACCTTAATACATAAACAAGTAGATGGTGTATTACTGATGTGCGGAGATAGTCGTTTTCAAGCGGATATAGAGCTTAAAGTACCTTTGCCTTTAGTTGTGATGGATTGGTGGTTTACCGAGTTAAATGCAGACAAAATTCTAGAGAACTCAGAACGTGGCGGTTATCTTGCAACGAAATCTATGGTTGATGCGGGACACCAGAAAATTGGCATTATTACGGGTAATCTCAGAAAATCAGTAGCTAAAAATCGTTTGCAGGGATATAAGAAAGCTTTGTCTGAAGCTAATATAGTTTTAAATCCCGATTGGATTGTAGAAAGTCATTTTGATTTTGAAGGAGGGATAGTTGGGGCGCAAAAACTGCTTGCGTTATCAGATAGACCGACGGCTATTTTCTGTTGTAGCGATACTATTGCCATTGGCGCCTATCAGGCAATTCAGAATCAAGGTTTACGTATTCCGCAAGATATTTCTATCATGGGATACGATGATATTGAATTAGCTCGTTATCTTTTCCCTTCTTTATCTACAATCAGTCAACCTAAAGCTGAATTAGGTAAGCTTGCTGTTGAGACTTTATTGCAACGTATACAAGAACCCAATGAAAATTACCGTACTTTAGTGTTAGAGCCGACCTGTATTTTGAGAGAATCAATTTCCTCCCCTTCAAATGTAAAAATAAAATAAGAATAACTCGATTTCTTTATTGCTATTTTCAAAAAAACTGCTATTTTCTTGCGGTTTTTTTGTTTATTTAACCCACTATTTAATTTAGGAATAAAATCTAATGGAAGAAAACAAACCTGTTGATCCTTATGCGAAATATAACGAACAATCGAATATTATCGCGAAAATAATTTTTGCTAGTCGCTGGTTGCAAGTACCGATTTATTTGGGTTTGATTGTAACGCTAGCGATCTACTCTTATAAGTTTATTAAAGGCTTGTGGGCATTGGTGATTAATGTCAATGAGATGGATTCCAACACGATTATGTTGGGTGTGTTGAATTTGATTGATGTCGTGATGATCGCAAACTTGCTTGTGATGGTGACTATCGGTGGCTATGAAATTTTCGTATCCAAATTGCGTACGCGTAATCACCCCGATCAGCCTGAATGGATGAGCCATGTAAATGCGACGGTATTGAAGGTTAAGCTTTCTATGTCTATTATCGGTATTTCATCTATCCATATGCTGCAAACCTTTGTGAACGCAAGTAATACACCAGAAAAAACCATGATGTGGCAATTGCTGTTGCACTTGGGCTTTTTAGTGTCGGCAATTGCCTTGGCTTATACGGATAAAATTTTGTATAGCACAAGCCATAAAACGCATTAAAAGTTCACCGCACTTTATCTAAATATAAAAACGTCGTTCATGATTGAACGGCGTTTTGTTTTATGGAGATTGGGAAGTGCGGTAGGTTTTTCCTTGTTTTTTAACCCACGACAAATGGCAAGTAACCCGCACGAATCACAAATGGAATGGATGTAATGATTACGCCTAATACCAATACGATAATTAAAGTTAGATTTCCTCCCCATACTTTGTATGGCAAATTGGTGTGAGCTCGACGAGCTTTCCAAACAAGGCTAACTGGCAATACTACGGCATAGAATGCAAACATTTGACCTGCGTAGCCTAGCGCTAAAATAAAACCTTCAGGATAGAAAAGCGCAAAGACGAGTGGTGGAATGAACGTCATTAAGCCAAGTGAGATACGCCCTGCAGAAATATTAAAGGATCGTTTTAATAAATCTTCGATACATTCCAACAAGCCAAGCCCTACGCCTAAGAAAGAAGTAACAAGTGCTAAAGTCGAGAATAATTTTACTGCACCTGCGATCATGTTACTGCCAGTGATAGCAAGCGTTGCTTTAACTAAGCCATTTAAGGTGGCATCTTCTTTTAAGATTTGTAAGAACTCATTTTGTGTGAGCAAACCATGAGTGGACATTTGCCACAAAATATAAGCGCAAAGGGTAATTGCTGAACCGACCAAAATAGAAATGCGTAATGCTTTTACGTTGCCGTCTAAGTATTTATTTAAACTTGGAATGGAACCGTGGAAACCAAATGCCGTGAAAAAGACAGGGCTTGCAGAGATAATTAAAGCGTTATCAATTGGCGTCGCCATTAAGTTATCAAATTTGATTTCTGGCAACATTAAGCTTAACACCACGACAAAGGCAGCAAGCATCACAAAAAATAACACGCGATTAATTTTATCTACGCTATGTGTGCCGATGACAATAAATGAACCAAAAATCACGGTAAATAATAAGATGCTAACTTTATCGCCAAAACTTTCTGGTAATAAATCTTTTAGTAGTGAACCGCCACCGCTGACATAGGCGGCAATTAATGCGTATAAGAAAATAATTAGCACTGCCGTGGCAATAATGCGTCCTGTTTTACCAAAATATTGTTCTGCGAGTGTACCGATACCAGCATCACTTTCGGCAGTTTGATAGAGCTCAACGAATAAAAGTGCGCTAAAAGTTAATAGTGCCCAAAGCCCTAATAATAAGACTAAAGTAAAGCCGAATCCGATGCCGGCGGAAGTGAGTGGCATAGCCAACATTCCCGCGCCAATCATCGTACCGGCAACGAGAAGTGTGCTACCTACAGTTTTGTTCATGTTTGCTTCCTTATTATGTAATAATAAATTTACGGTGATTGTATTTTAAAATTTACACTGTGTAAACAACAGAATACAAAATATCTTTATTATTTACCGCACTTTTCTTTTCCCTTTCTGTGTTCATCTCGTTACAATACTTGGCGAATCAACTAAGACAAAACTAAGACAAAACTAAAAATAGGAGAGCTTATGATTTACAGTATGACCGCCTTTGCACGCCTTGAAGTGAAAAAAGATTGGGGCGATGCAGTATGGGAAATTCGTTCCGTTAACCAACGTTATTTAGAAAACTTTTTCCGTTTGCCAGAGCAATTCCGAGGATTAGAAAACACGTTGCGTGAAAAACTTCGTCAAAGTCTCACTCGCGGTAAAATTGAATGTTCTTTGCGCATTGAAACAAAAAAACAAACAAATGCAGAATTGAATTTAAATAAAGAGCTTGCGAATCAAGTGATTCAATCTTTGCAATGGATTAAAACTCAAGCTGGAGAAGGTGAAATTAATTTGACGGACGTGTTGCGTTACCCTGGTGTGGTGGAAGCGCAAGAGCAAGACTTAGATACGATTAGTCAAGATTTGTTGACAGTTTTTGATGATTTACTGACAGATTTTATTGCAATGCGTGGTCGTGAAGGGGAAAAACTTAACGACATTATTCAACAGCGTTTGGATGCAATTGCCGTGGAAGCGGATAAAGTGCGGTCACAAATGCCGGCAGTTTTACAATGGCAACGTGAGCGTTTATTGCAACGTTTTGAAGATGCTCAGGTTAATCTTGATCCGCAACGAGTGGAACAAGAAATGATTTTATTGGCTCAACGTGTTGATGTGGCGGAAGAGCTCGATCGTTTACAAATGCACGTGAAAGAAACCACGAATATTTTGAAAAAAGGCGGTGCAGTTGGTCGTAAATTAGATTTTATGATGCAAGAATTGAATCGTGAATCGAATACCCTTGCGTCTAAATCCATTAATGCAGATATCACGGCTTCTGCAGTTGAGCTAAAAGTGCTTATTGAACAAATGCGTGAGCAAATCCAGAATTTAGAATAGGAAAGCAGAATGTCTCAATTTATTTCTCTTACTCAATATCAACTGATTGAGGCGCATGGTGCGGATGCAGAAAAATATTTGCAAGGGCAGTTAACGACGGATGTTGTGCGATTAGCAAATGGGGCAACAACTCTTACTGCTCATTGTGATCCGAAAGGTAAAATGAATGCAATTTACCGTTTGTTTAAAGTAAGTAGTGAACAATTCTTTTTGCTCATTAAGAAAGATCTATTGCCAAGTGGGCTAGATGCCTTGAAAAAATATGCGGTGTTTTCAAAAGTGAGTTTTGATTTACGAGATTGGCAAATCATTGGCTTAATAGGTGAAAAATGTGGAAAAATTACACCGCACTTTTCATGGGAAATTGATGGACAACGTTCAATTTTATTGAATGAAACCGAATTGCCCGTGAATTTTAATGGCGATGAAAAAATTTGGGATGTAGCCGATATTCAAGCGGGATTGCCAAATTTAAGCCCGCAAACGCAAAATGAATTTATCCCACAAGCGCTAAATTTACAGGCTATTGAGCAAGCCATTTCTTTTACCAAAGGTTGCTATATTGGACAAGAAACGGTAGCTCGTGCGAAATATCGTGGTGCGAACAAACGCGCAATGTTTGTCTTTAAAGCACAAACCCAGCAGGAAGTGGAAATTGGTAGTGAAATTGAAATGCAGATTGAATCAAATTGGCGAAAAACAGGCACGATTACAAGTGAGGTCAATTTAGACGGTGTTTTATGGTTGCAAGTTGTGATGAATAACGACATTGATTCGGAACAACAATTTAGATTGCCGAATAGTGAAATATTGTTAGAGCGAGTGCAATTACCTTATTCGATTACTGAATAATAAAGTAAAAAAGATCAGGTATTAACCTGATCTTTTTCTATCTAATAAAGTACTCGCGCACGAATTGTGCCATCGATTTCCTTCAATTTCGCCAGTAATGGCGATGCATCATTCGTTTCTACATCAACGACAACATAACCAATTTTCGGGTCAGTTTGTAAATATTGCGCTGCAATATTGAGGCTGGCTTCGACGAAAATTTGGTTCAGTTTGTTCAATATACCAGGACGATTTTCGTGAATATGCAATAGGCGTTTTGTTCCCTCGTGCTCTGGTAAAGATACTTCAGGAAAGTTGACGGAAGAAAGCGTAGAACCATTGTCTGAATATTTGACAAATTTGCCTGCCACTTCAAAACCGATATTTTCTTGTGCTTCTGCTGTTGAACCGCCGATATGTGGCGTTAAAATCACATTATCAAATTCGCGTAACGGTGAGACAAATTCTTCATTAATTGACGCAGGTTCAATTGGGAATACATCAATTGCGGCACCGTGAATTTTCCCGTCTTTTAAGGCTTGAGCGAGCGCATCAATATCTACCACTGTACCACGCGCAGCATTGATTAAAATTGCACCTTGTTTTAATTGTGCGATACGTTCAGCATTCATTAAGTTTTTGGTAGATGGCAGCTCTGGCACATGTAATGAAACCACATCGCAAGAACTGAGTAATTCTTCAAGGCTACGAACCTGTTTGGCATTACCGAGCGGAAGTTTATTTTCGATATCGTAGAAATGTACATCCATGCCTAATGATTCCGCAATAATACTTAATTGTGAACCAATGTGGCCGTAACCAATAATTCCTAATTTTTTACCCCGCACTTCATGAGATCCAGTCGCTGATTTATTCCAGACGCCACGATGTACTTCGGCATTAGCCTGTGGCACATTGCGCATAAGTAATAAAATCTCGCCTAATACAAGTTCTGCGACGGAACGAGTGTTTGAGAATGGGGCATTAAATACAGGGATTCCACGCGCTTTTGCTGCATTTAAATCCACTTGGTTAGTGCCAATACAGAAACATCCCACAGCGATTAATTTGGGGGCGGCCTCAATCATTTCTGCCGTTAATTGGGTACGTGAACGTAAGCCAATAAAGTGCGCATCTTTAATGGCTTCTTTTAATTCATCACCATCTAGTGCTTTTTTATAGTAATCAATATTGGTATAGCCTGCCGCATGGAGCGTATCAAGTGCGCTTTGATGCACACCTTCAAACAATACAAATTTGATTTTTGATTTGTCTAGAGAGACTTTGTTTGTCATGTTTGCTTCCTTATGATTTTTATTATGAATTAGTCAATAATTTTAGCGCCTTCAGGCGTCCCGACGATCACAACGTCTGCGCCACGTAACGCGAATATCCCATTAGTGACGACACCCGCAACGTTGTTTAATTCTTTTTCCATTTCAACTGGATTTAAAATAGTGAAGTTGTGCACATCTAAAATCACATTGCCGTTGTCAGTCACCACGCCTTCACGATATTCAGGTGCGCCACCAAGTGCGGCTAATTTTCTGCCTACTTGTGAACGAGCCATTGGAATAACTTCAACTGGTAATGGGAAGGTAGAACCTAACACATCCACTTGTTTACTAGAGTCCACAATACAAATAAATTTTTTCGCTAATGCAGCAACGATTTTTTCACGAGTGAGCGCTGCACCGCCGCCTTTAATCATCATTTTTTGTGGATTGATTTCATCTGCACCATCCACATAAATATCTAAGCTAGAGACATCATTTGCATTAAATACTTCGATACCTTGTTTACGTAATAATTCTTCTGATGCTTTTGAAGCTGCAACTGCGCCTTGAATTTTATCTTTGATTGTACCTAAAGCCTCAATAAAGCAGTTCACCGTGGAGCCGCTTCCCACCCCAACAATCGTATCTGCTTTTACATATTGTAATGCGGCTTGTGCGGCGAGTTTTTTCATTTCTAATTGATTCATTTCTTTTCCTTATTTTAATAAGTAAACGATTGCGTTACTTTATTACGAGAGTATTTAATAAACAAGTGTAATTTTTAGCAATGAGAGGTTTAACGGATAAGCTACGATTCCGTTAAAAATAATTCCAATAGTTCATTGAGAAATAATTTGCCATGCTCAGTGATTTGCCAAGAATCAGTGTTTTCCACAATATAGTTTTGTTGAATGGCAAAATCAATTTGATTTTTCACCGCACTTTGCGATAAACCTGTGTAATCTTCAAATTCTTGTTTGGGCGCTGCTTCTAACAAACGAAAGCGATTCATAAAAAACTCAAAAGGGCGGTCAATTTCTGGCACATTTTTTTCTTCGTAAAGATATTCGCCACGCAAATAACCTTTCGGGTGTTTTGTTTTAGAAAAGCGGGTAATCTCACCATTCGGAAACGTCAATTTCCCATGTGCGCCACAGCCAATGGCTAAATAATCCCCAAACCGCCAATAATTCAAATTATGTTTACATTGAAAACCCGCTTTTGCGTAAGCAGACGTTTCATATTGCTGGTAGCCCGCTTCGGTTAAAAGTTGGTGGCCTTGCTCAAAAATATCCCAAAGCTCATCGTCATCTGGTAATTTGGGTGGGCGGTAAGCAAACATCGTATTTGGCTCAATAGTCAGTTGATACCAAGAAAGGTGAGGAGGGGATAGCTCAATAGCTTGGCGAAGATCATCTAGGGCCTCTTCCAACGTTTGGTTTGGCAAACCGTGCATTAAATCTAAATTGAAACTTTTTAGCCCAGAAACTTTCGCTAAATTGACCGCACTTTTTGCCTCTGCTGCATTATGAATCCGCCCAAGACGCTGTAATTTGTCATCATTAAAACTTTGTATCCCCATAGAAATTCGCGTAATGCCTGCTGATACATAACCTTTAAAACGTTCAGCTTCTACCGTGCCAGGATTCGCTTCTAATGTGATTTCAATATTATCTTCAAAATAAATCTGCTTTTTTATTTCTTTTAAGAGATACGCAATGCTTTCTGCTGAGAACAAACTTGGCGTACCGCCACCAATAAAAATCGAATGGAGTTTTCGTTGTTGAATAGAATCGTTAAAGCGCTGTAAATCAGCCCGCAGATCTTGCAGAAGGTGGTGAATATAGTCTTGTTCTGGTATATCGCCTTTTTGAGCGTGCGAATTAAAATCACAATAAGGGCATTTTTGAACGCACCATGGAATGTGTACATAAAGGGAAAGTGGAGGAAGTTTGAGCATGGTGTTATTAACAAGTTTTAAATGTGAGAACAGTTAGAAAAAGTACAAATTAACGTTGTGTCAATATGAAACCTTAGCTGACGCTGTGAATGTTGATAAAAAGGGCCTGTTTTCACAAGCCCTAAAACATTCAATTAATTGACTGCTCTTGTTGTCTTACTGGTAGCTTTACGGCGTGGTGATTTCGCCACTTTAGCTTCAACTTTGACAAACTCAATGCCTTCAGGCGGATTTTCCAACGCAAGACCAAGTACTTCATCAATGGTTTCTACTGCATGAATCGCAAGATTTTGTTTTACGTTTTCTGGA
>ERZ772932.694-NODE-694-length-17722-cov-3.269259_pt1 | contig 17722 bp, 10 predicted proteins | sample MGYA00511684_ERZ772932 | MGnify/ENA primary metagenome ERZ772932 (study PRJEB29015, sample SAMEA2738078) | human oral metagenome | biome: human oral; feature: human-associated habitat; material: saliva | place: China | collected 2210 ...
CCTTCGCGCCGCGGATGTGGAACTCCTTGGTGAGGTGCTCGACGCGAATCATTTCCTCGCTCGAGGCGTTCTTCGCCGAGCCGGTGAGCTCTTCTTCCGTGTGCGTGATGCCGCGCGCGTGAGCGGACTCGATACGTGCCGAGGCCAAGGACGGTGCCGCGGACACCAGACGCTTTGTGTAGGGGTGCTGCGGGTGCTGGAGGATTTCGAGTGCCGGACCAGACTCCACGATGCGACCACGGTGCATGACGACCAGTTGTTCGGCGCGCTCAGCAGCCAGACCCAAGTCGTGAGTAATGAAGAGCACTGCCGTGCCCATTTCCTTGGTGAGAGTCTCGAGGTGATCGAGAATGCGACGCTGAACGGTCACGTCCAGTGCCGAGGTGGGCTCATCAGCAATGAGCAGCTTGGGACGAGAAGCAAGACCGATTGCGATCAGCACGCGCTGACGCATACCGCCCGAGAACTCGTGTGGGTACTGCTTCGCGCGGCGCTCGCCGTCGGGAAGACCTGCCTGCTCAAGGAGCTCGGTCACGCGCTCCCCTGCTTCGGAGCGGGGAACAATATTGTTCGCCAGGAGGGCTTCCTTCACCTGTGTTCCCACGCGAAGAACGGGGTTCAGGTTACTCATCGGGTCCTGGGGAACCAAGCCAATGCCAGATCCACGCAGTTCGATCCATTCTTTGGAGCTCATCTTGGTGAGCTCCTTACCGTCGAACTCGATGGAGCCGCCGGTGACCTTACCGGTACCCGGAAGCAGGCCAATAACCGCAGCGGCGGTGGTCGACTTACCTGAACCGGACTCGCCGACGATTGCGACGGTCTGGCCAGGGTAAATGGTCAGGTTAGCTCCGCGAACGGCGGGAACGACACCGGTCGAGGTCGTGAAGGTGACCTCCAGGTCGGTGATCTTCAGCAAGGGGTTGGCGTCGTCCGGGTGGACTTCAGCCTTCTCGACGCCTTCGAGGATGACCTCGGTGACAGTCTCTTCGAATTGTTCTTCGTTCACTTCTTCGCCTTCGGGTCAAGGGCTTCGCGAACGGCGTCACCCATCGTGATGAAGCTAAGCACGGTCAAGGCCAGTGCCATAGCGGGGTAGAAGAGAACCATCGGTGCCTGCCTCAGGTTATCCTTCGCCTGCGAGATGTCAGCACCCCAAGACACCACCGTCGGGGGAAGACCAATACCCATGAAGGAGAGCGAGGCCTCGGCGACGATGAAGGAACCCAGAGCAACCGTCGCGTAGACGATAATCGGTGCCATGGAGTTCGGGATGATGTGGGAGAGCAGGATCCGCCAACGCGATGCACCGGTTGCCTTCGCGGCCGTCACGAATTCTTCGTTCTTGGCGCTCATGACCGAACCGCGCGTGATACGTGCAATCTGAGTCCAGCCGAACATCGACAAGACCAAGATGACCATCCAGATATTGCGGTGCTGCTTGAACATCTGCATGAAGACAATTGCAGCGAGCAGCAGGGGAACTGCGAAGAAGATGTCAGTAACACGTGAGATCACGGCGTCGATCCAGCCGCCGAGGAAGCCGGCGATGGAGCCAAGAGTTGCACCGATCAAGACGACGCAGATCGTCGTCAGGACACCGACGGAAACCGAGGCGCGTGCGCCGTAGATGACGCGGGCGTAAATATCGCAGCCTTGGAAGGTGTAGCCGAAGGGGTGTCCGGCCTCGGGCTTGCCCAGAGAGTGCGAGAGTTCGCAGTAGTCGGGCTTAACGCTGGTGAAAAGCTGCGGGAAGGCAGAGATCAAGATGGCAATGACGATAATGACCGCGGCGATCCAGAAGAGGGGACGCTTGCGCAGGTTCTTCCACGCTTCACCCCACATTGAGGCGGGTGCGGACTCATCGGCAACTGCGTCAACTGCGCCCAGACCGGTCTCATCGATATCCGAGACGTAGTGCTCCTGACCGGCGCGAGTACGCGAAATAGCTTGCGAAGGGATGAAATCACTCATAGCGAATCCTCGGATCAAGAACGGCGTACAGCAGGTCAACAAGGAGGTTTGCGGTGATGTAAACCATGACCAGGACTGTCGTGAAGGAGACAACGGTGGCGGGCTCACCGCGGACGATGGACTGCCACAAGGTACCGCCAACACCGTTGATGTTGAAGATACCTTCGGTGATGATTGCGCCACCCATGAGGCCACCCAAGTCGCCACCGAGGAAGGTTGCGACGGGGATCAGCGAGTTACGCAGAATGTGGCGCGTCATCACGGTGCCTTCTTTCAGGCCCTTGGCGCGAGCGGTACGCACGTAATCGGCAGAGACGTTTTCGGACACCGATTGGCGCGTGAGTCGGATGACGTATGCGAGAGAGGTTGCGCCTAGCACAATTGCAGGCATCGTCAACGATTTCAATGAAACGGTACTTGCCGTTGGCGGGAAGATACCCCACTTGATACCAAGGAAGAACTGCATGAGGAAGCCGATGACGAAGGTCGGCACAGAAATGACGACCAGCGAGAGAACCAGGACCGTCGAGTCGAAGATACCGCCGCGACGCACACCCGCAATAACACCGAAGAGAATGCCGAGAATAGCCTCAATCAACAGAGCGTAAATGGCCAAGCGGATGGTGATCGGGAATGCGGTTGCCAGTACCTCGGTCACCGGTCGACCGGAGAAGGTCTTTCCGAAGTCAAGGGTGAAGATGCCCTTGAGGTAGAGCAGGTACTGCAGCCAGAAAGGCTTATCGAGGTTGTATTCTTCGCGGATTCGAGCTGCCGCAGCCTCGGTCAAGCCCTTATCGCCACCGAGGGCCGCGACGGGATCACCTGGCATCAGGTAGACCATCGCAAAGATCAGGAACGTTGCTCCAAAGAAGACCGGGATGGTCTGCAGGAGACGTCGTCCGATGTATCGCAGCATGGACAGGTCCTTTTAATACATGCGTTTACGAATGGGTTTCGCAAACTCGTCGGGGTTCATCAAGATGAACGGGATTTCGCATGGGTCGTACACTCTGCAAGCCTGAGGCCGAAAGCAGGTACACGACACTACTCATGCGTACTACTGATCATAGTAATGCAAAGAAGTGGTAAATGGTCAATCGTGTGTCTTTAATTACGCGCACACACGCACGTTTCGCGTGAAGTCATGAACAACTGTGGGGTGGAAGCCTAATGACCTCCACCCCACAGTTTTTCCGCCTATGTTCAGCGGGGAAGAACTATGTTCAGTTCTTGGTAATCGCGAAGTAGTTCACGGTCGAGTTCCAGGTGAACTGAACGTTGCTCACCTTGGTGGACCATGCACCGTTGGTGTTCGAGTACCAGGTCGGGATAACCGGCATATCCTCGAAGAGCAGCTCTTCTGCCTTGTACTGGAGCTCAAGAGCCTCGGTGCCCGAAGCGGACAGAGAGTCGCTCAGGTACTTATCGAACTCAGCGTTCTTCCAACCGGCGTAGTTGGAGGAAGCATTCGAGGAGTAGGTCGGGAACAGGAAGTTGTAGAGCGAGGGGTAGTCGCCCTGCCAGCCCTGACGGAAGCCGCCCTTAGTGGTGCCGGCCTTCATGTCGCCCAAGAGGGACTTGAAGTCTGCGTAGGCGTCGCCTTCAGCCTCAATACCCAGGGTGTTCTTGATGGAGTTGCAGGTTGCGTCAACCCACTGCTGGTGGCCACCATCAGAGTTGTAGGAGATGAGGAACTTGCCGCTCCACGGGGAGATGGCATTGGCCTGCGCCCACAGTTCCTTAGCCTTCTCAGGGTTGTAGGTCAGAACCTCGGAACCCTTCAGGCCTTCCTTGTATCCATCGATTGCGGGAGAGGTGAAGTCCTTGGCAGCGGTACGGGTACCGGCGAAGACGGTCTTGATGATCGAGTCACGGTCGATCGACATCGAGATGGCCTTGCGACGCAGCTTGCCTTCTTCACCAGAGAAGTGCTCCAGGCGATTGGGGATGGTGATGTACTGAATGATGGCCGCAGGCTGGTTGGCCGTACGTCCGGACAGTTCCTGCTGGTAGCTGGAGAAGACCGAAGTCGGGACACCATCGAGAACGTCGAGGTCGTTGGAGCTCAGGTCAGCGTAAGCAGCATCAAGGGACTGGTAGAAGACGATGCGCAGGCCGCCGTTCTTCGCGGTACGAGGACCGGAGTAGTTGGGGTTCACGGCCAGATCGATCTGCTTGGAGTGCTGCCAAGCATTCTCACCGTTGGGCATGTAGGGGCCGTTACCCACGGGGTGCTCGCCACCGTTCTTGGGGTCTGCCAGAGTCGAGTCGGGAAGCGGAGAGTAGGCGGTGTAGCCCAGGCGCTTCATGAAGTCCGACTCGGGGCCCTTCAGCTTGACGACGAAGGTGTAGTCATCGAGGATCTCGAGGCCACCTTCCATGTCGCCGGAGCCGTCATCGTCGGTGCCGATAACGCTAGCGAAGAAGCTTGCGGAGCCCAGGTTCTGCTTCGTGGCCATCTTCCATGCCTCAACGAAGTTCTTTGCCAGAACGGGGGTGCCGTCGGAGAACTTACCATCGGCGCGGAGCTTAATGGTCCACTCGGTGTTGTCAGCGTTAGGGGTAATAGACTCTGCAGCGTCCAGCTGAGTCGAACCGTCAGCCGCGTAGTAAGCGGGAGACGAGAAGATGCTGGAAACGATGCGGCCGCCACCGGTCTCGTTGGTGTTCGCCGGGATCAGCGGGTTCTGGGGCTCAGAACCGTTAACGGTGACAATGTTGTCCGAAGCCCCACCAGACGACCCACCATTGGAGCCGGTGCTGCCAGAAGAGCAGGCGGTCAGTGTCAGACCAAGGACGGCGGGCACTGCCAGCCAAGACCTCTTGAGGTTCATAGGGATTCCTCCTATTAGGAATGCTGTTCATCAGAAGTGCTGATGACCGAGAGCATAGCCGACTTTCTTCCCAAAAACTTCACGTGTCCATGATTTAAACATTACATTTCGATTACGATTGCCAAGATTTGGTAAAGAAGAACCTCTGGAAACTGTGTTCAGTATGTCAACCTATGCCACATATCACAGGGGTATTAATTTTGCTTCCTTGTCAACCATCGATATCCGGTCTCATCAGGCTTATTGCCTAGTCAACAGCCCGCAAAATAGCGCGAAAATTTAGCGTTCAGCGCGAACTACCCCCTGCCGTAACGAAGCGAAACAGACTAATCTAAACAGTGCAGGACTCGCCGCCTCGAGGACTGCAGCCGGATATTTGGTCTTGCTTCAGCGGCCCAAATATTCGGTTAGACGTTACGGGGTTGGCGGTTGCTGCGGCTCAGTTGCAACCGCCCGCCTTAACGCATCTCCATCTTCGCCGAACCAACGCGGGATACCCGCCGGCACATCATCCAAAGCGCCTGACGAAATCGCTTCAAAAGTACCGTGCGCCATCAGTTGCTCGATCTGCGAGAGCGAACGAATAGCGATTCCCGCAACATTACGCGGAAATTCCCGCGCAAATTCAGCATAAATCTCAGGATCATGCTGTCCGTCATCACCGACCAAGATCCACCTAATATGCGGGAAAGTTCGACGTAGACGACGAAGCTCGCGTTTCTTGTGTTCCATCCCGGATCGGAACCACCCGGTATTCGAGGGCCCAAAATCCGTCATGAGCAAAGCGCCCATCGGGTAGTCAGCGCGTCGCAAAAATTCACGCAAGCCGGGGACCAAGTTCCATGGCCCCGTCGACAGGTACATGACTGGCAGCTCACGAGGCCGCGCTCCCCCGCGCCCGCTAGCGCCCTTTCCCCGGGCGAGGATTGGCATCTCTCGACGAGAAAGTTTACGTAGGAAACGGGCCATTCCAGGCACGGCCTCGCGCTGAGAAACTCGCTCCATCAGCGCGTGTTTTGCGGCCGTGAGGAGTCGCGGAATCATCGAGACAATGATGGTGTCATCAATATCGGAAACCACACCAAACTCTTCGTCGTTGCCAATCACGCGCAAAGAGACATCAACCGATTTTGCGGCGCGCACCCGACCCAAAACACGATCATCGTCAGCGCTGTGAACACGGAACAACTCGCCGCCCGCGCTGAGCTCACCTTGGCCAAGCTGAGACAAATGGAAAAGCTTCTCACCCTCGCACAAACCCAGTTTTGCGACATCGCAGGCGTTCAAAGGCTGAATCGAGGCGGTATGCCATCCCGGCGCTAGACCGTGTCCCTCAAGATCAATATCGATGTATCCACCGCGATCGCTGAAGGCAAGAGTTTGCGCCTGGCCAAAAGTCACGACAACAGGTTGACCGGGGACTTGGGCATCGAAAAACTGACGCCAGCCCCGGCGCTGGTTGAGCCACGAACGTTCACCGCCGCGGTCCTCCATAATGACTCGAGCCATGACGCGAGCTGTTTTCTCGGAGGCATAACCCCCAAACCCCACGATCCCGGGGTAGAAACCCGCCCACCCCAGCAGGCGCGCGAGGCCTCGGGAAGTCGCCTCGTCAAGGGAAGCAACAACGGAAAGCGCGAGGGATGGGGTTTCGTTATCGATCATCTCAATCCTCATCCAAAACTTCGCGCTGGTGTTCAGCCTCCTCCTGGGCGGATTTGAGGAGAGACTTCTTGAGGGTCGGCAGTCCAACAAGCATTCCCAGAACCATGAGCCAGGCAAAAATCGCAATCATCACGTAGGCACCGGTGGAACCGTAGCGGTCAACTGCCGGTCCCGAAGCCGAAGAACCAAGGGAAACACCCAAGTTGATCGCCGTGCTCAGCCATGCCAATCCCTCTGTTTGACGATGGCGAGGAACCGACTTCGTGACCATCATGTTGACGTTAGTCATGGTAGGTGCGCAGGCAATGCCACTGATCAACATGATGATCCCCAGGGTGAGAATCGAGCGCGCCAGAAGGTAGGCGCTCATACCAATGGCCAGCGCAACGACGCCGATGGCGAAGAGGGACCACAGGGAACGGCGCCACGTACGCGCACCGTAGATCAGTGCGGAAATAAAGGAACCAACAGAGAACATCGCGAGAAGCACGCCGGCCATCGCAGGAACTCCGAGTTCCTTCGTGAAAGCAACGACCGCAATATCGTTAGCACCGAATTGGGCACCCATTCCCGCGTAGGTCAGCATCAAGACGATCATGGCCGGCAGGAAGAGCAGGGAGCGCTGGCGGATGACATTACCGTTCTCGTCGACTTGGACGCTGCGGTCGACCGGATCGGGTTCAGAGGAACGCTGTGCAAGGAAGAGACTTCCGCCAACAAGCAAGAAAAGAACAGAAACAGCCAGACCCGTTGTCGGGTGCAGGATGGTTCCCAAAACGGTCGCGATCACCGGGCCGACGATGTAGACGAACTCGTCAACCGCAGATTCCAGGGCAAAAGCACTATTGAGTTGGGCGACAGTCTCTGTCGTGCGAATCCAACGCGCACGTACCAGTGCGCCCGGAGAACCCCATGTGCCACCTGCAATAGCCGCTGAGATAAAAACAATCCACGGCGGGGCCACGTAGTAGGTCGCAACGAACATGACAGTGGTCGCAATCGCCGACATTGTCAGTGCAGGCCCCATGATTTTGAGCTGTCCGAAGCGATCAACCAAACGTGCCAAGAGCGGTGCAAATACAGCTAGAGCGATGATGTTGACTGCGGAGACAGCACCGGCCAAGGTGTAACTGCCGTACGCCGTTTGAAGCGATAACACAACGGAAATCGGCATGATCGATGAAGGCAAGCGCAAAATAGCAGCAGCCAAAGAAAAACGCCAGGCACGGTTCAGACGAAGAATTTCCGCATAGGTCGACAGCACTGTGTCAGTTTATGCGTTCTTAGGTGCCTTTGACACTCTCCACGCGTATGGTGCCGCGCACCCTCCAAAGCGCGTAAACAGCGCTTGGCCTAGACCATTTCCGCGCCGCGTACGCTTCGTCCGTACCGCGCGCCACGGCTTAGTTCGTCACTTCAATCTTTCCGTGGGCCCCGGCCTCGGCAAGGCTCATGACATGGTTGACGAAGGTGTAGGTCCCCGGTTCTTTGAAAGAAAGCTCCACGAAACCGCCCTGCGCGGGAAGCATGGGGAAGGTTTGGGATCCCCCTCCCCCACGGCTAATGGCATTGCCTCCATCAATGAGCGTATATCCGCCCTCGTCCCAGACAGTATCGAATTGCCCACCGACGATGTGGAAGGACATGGGAGTATTCGGGCCTGAATCCATCAGCCAGAAACGCACGCGCTCGCCTACCTTCACTTTGAGAGGGTGCGCGTCGTACTGGAAGGGGCGACCATTAAACGCCTGCAGGTCAGGCATCATCGAGGCGATCTTCGTTGCGTTTGCAGTACCGCCGTTATCGCCCAGATACAGCTCGGTCGCAACCATCGCATACTCATGATCCACTGGGCGCAGATCGCTGGGGTCAATAATCACCGCACCGGTCATGCCGTTGGCAATGTGCATGGACATGGGATGCGTCGAGCAGTGGTACATCCAGATACCGGCTGCCTTGGCAGTGAAGGTGTATTCCAGCGTCTGCCCGGGATCGATCGTCTTCATGGCCTCATCCGGCGCAATATCGCCCGCGTGGAAGTCCAGAGAATGCCCCATGGTCCCTTCGTTTTTGAGGGTGATGTGGAAGGTGTCGCCGATCTTCCCTCGAAGGGTGGGGGCGGGAGTGTTCCCGTTGAAAGTCCAGACCGTCCGGCTGACATCGTCGCTCAGGTTCTGCACGATATCGTCGCGGGCAACCAGGGTGTAGTAGTGGTCTTTTTCTTCCGAGGCCGGTGCAACTTCAGCGGGATAGGGATCGACTTTCGCAGCGTAGGCTCGCAGTTGGTCTGCAGTTGGGATTCCCGTCCCCGTTGCAACCTCGTGGTTGTGGGAGGCGCCGCCAGAGTGCGAGCCTGCTGATGCAGAGCTGCCCGCTGCGCCATCGGCGACAATGCTGAGCGTCATCCCCATCTCACGGTGTCCCGGCAGTGAGCACCAGCCTTCAGTGTTGGCAGTGATCACTCCGGCGTCCAGTTCCGCGCTTGCTCCGGGGGCCAGGGACCCGGTCGTTTGCCCGCTAGCAAGAACGAGGTCGTGGCGTTGCTCCGCGGTATTTGTGAAAGTAATGTGCAGTCGGTTTCCCGCAGGAACATGAATAACAGAGGGGGTGAAAGACATCCCTTGGACACCGATTTCCACGTGGGTAGTTTCACCGGTTTCTTTCACTTGGTTTGCCGAGGCCGCGCTTGAGTGTGCCCCCGCATCTGCGCCCGTCGTACCCAGGTTTGTTCCTCCAGCGAGGACGCTGGCAACGACGAGAGCCACAACTGCTCCGAGGCCAGTGAAGACCATTGCTGCCCGCGAGGGCCCAGTGTTTTCTTCGCTCATTGAACCTGCCTACTTTCACTCAGGGTTTCACTGCGCGCACGACGCGCCCGCGCTTGAGTAACGCCAGTTTTTGCATAGATAACGACATCGATGACGAATGTTGCGATCACAAGAAGCCATCCTGCCGTTCGAAGCACCTGAACAGAGGAACTCTCACTTGTGAAGAACAGAAATAGTTCAAGGATCAGCGCGCCGTTTCGCAGCCCCAGACGCAGAGAATACTGCCAGTCGATGATCGCAATGCCGATTCGAACAACGGAGGGACCACCGCCGATCACGACCGGCATCAGATAGGACAGGGCACCTTGGAAAAGCTGCGCAAATCCAGCAATTCCGATGATGGGAATCCACATGAGAGTGAGCGCACGAAGCTGAGAGGGGGTAGAGACGAACAGTGAGGCGACTCCCAGAGCGCACACTCCCACGCTGATCCACAGCAGACCAAGCAGGAATGACCAGGCGGAATATTCACGCGGGCCTTTATTTCGAAGGACTTTCGCGTAAGGGCAAACGATCCCGACAATTGCGCATGTCCCAACCGCAAGAATCCCTGCTCCAACCAGGGGCATCACGCCCAGAAGGGCACCCGCGATTGCTAGGAGCAAGCTCAAACACCAGGGAAGAAGAACCCGCACACCGCCGCTCACTGCATCGGGCGACATCCGAGTGCGCAGAATCGTTGGCCCCAAGGTAATGACCGTTCCACCAATTGTGAGTCCAACCCATCCCGCGACGCCGCTGAGTGCGTGAGCGAGGGTCAGGCGATCGCGCATCGCGACCAGGGCCTCGGGAATGGAGGGGGAGAACATCGTTGCGCTGACAAAGGAAGCCAGCAGCGCGGCAAGAACAAAGAACGAGGCCGAACACACGTAGTAGCGCACGACGATGACGAAGCGCGATGCCAGGCGTTCACGAAGGACCGAGAGCATTTCGGCGCCGTGCCACGCGGCGACTGCGGCAATTCCGGTCGCGGCGATCATCGTACCGACCATCCATCCCATCCACATCGAAACAAAGAGTAAGAGGAAGCAGGCATTGAAGATCAGGATGCGGATGGTGTTGTGACGGCGCGCTCGTGGATCATCAGCGGACAAGCGTGCCAGAGAGCGCGCAAAGAACCACGACCACTGGAAAATCCCATTGCTCAAGACGCCCAGGGTCACCAGGTGGATTATCGTCCACAGGGGTTGGGGCATCCGATTTTTCACGACCAGCGTGACAAGAGCCATTGCGACCGCGATGATCATCCAGATCGAGGTGAGGGTATCGCTGCGCTGTCGAGCTGTCTTTGCGGGAGTCAGAGTGGATGCGGGAGGCGAAGCAATTTCAGGCATGGGTGCTCCGCCCACGTCGCGTGTTCACAATTGTCACGCTCGCCGTCGTGACGACAAAGAGAAGGAATGCGCACACGCCCAAGGATCCGCCAAAGCGCCAGGGAAGTGCGGCCTCGCGCGCGCCAGAAAGGAAACGGATTAACAGGCTCAAGTGGAAAAGAACCAGAGGGACCCACATCGAAAGGTGGTAGGGAACCTCGCGACGAATCACCGAGGGGATAATAACCGGTGCGTGCGCAATGACCATGGAAACTGCGAAGCCAACTGTCAAGGCGTGAACAATCGCGTCGTAGCCGTAGCCGGAAAAGGTCGGGGGCGCGGTAATCCACAGAGCGGCTGGGAGCATCGTCCACCCGTATCCTGCGAGCATAGCGACCGCGGAAAGACGCGGAATTCCGGGAATATTGATGGTTTTACGAGCGACGTCGTGATACCCCATATCGATTGCAAGTGCCGCAAGTGAGATTCCTAAAAGCGGGTAGGCAACAAGGGGGACAATCAGCGTCAGTGCCAAGGAAATAAGCAGAGCCCCGACCCAGACCAAAATTCGCTTCTCAGTTGCCTCATTGAAGGCAAGCCGCGCCAATTCCAAGCGCTCGCCAACGATCGTCAAAAGCAAGAAGAAGAGCCACCAGGGCATGATGAGGGCGACTTCCAGGCCTCGCATCCACAAAAGAATCCCGCACAAGCCGACACATGCACCGATCAATTGGATGAGGACCGCGTACGAAGCTTGACGCTTTTTCCACACATGCCGGTAAATCATGACCAGGGTGATCATGGAGATTGTCCACAGGACTGCCGGAAGCATTCGCTGGGATTGATATCCGGGAAGGATGCGGCTCAGGTAGGCCGGAAGTGGCAATGTGGCAATGAAATTGGCAACCGCAGGGCTTTGAGAGATGACGATGGCCGCAATTCCCGCGAGCGCCGAGGTAGCCGGGGAAAGGTACGCCCAGCGAGAATTAATTGCTACTGCCCGTTCTAGACAGATCGCTGTTCCTAGGAAGCCGTAGACCATGAGGATTCCGTGGATTGCACCCAAATCAGTGGAGCCCACGGGAGCAAGAGCACCCAGGCGAACAAGAGCTGCGTCAAGTCCCGCAAGAAGCGCAAGTGCTGCCCCCATGAGCAGGATCATCCGGCGCCAGGGAAAAGGCGGGCGTGCAGAGGTTGAGGTATCCACGCGGCCGTGCGCCTTCTCCACCATTTTTACCGGACCTCTCCTGCTTTAATTACGCTCCCTTAAAGGTACCGGTCAGGAAGCTCTTTTTCCACCAAGCCGCAAATCCTGAACGCGAATAGCGCAAGGGGTGCGGAGCCGTCACACGACCCCGCACCCCTCACAAAGGTTATGAAGGCGAACTCAGCCCTTCAAGGCCTCGCTCACCAGCTGCTTTGCCGCTTCCTGAACCTGAGCAAGGTGCTCGGCTCCGCGGAAGGACTCAGCATAGATCTTGTAGACATCCTCCGTGCCCGAGGGACGAGCCGCAAACCATGCGACGTCAGTCGTCACCTTCAGGCCGCCGATTGCAGCGTCATTACCCGGAGCGCGCACGAGCTTTGCGGTGATGGGGTCACCGGCCAGTTCGGTTGCGGAAACATCCTCGGGAGACAAAGCGGCAAGCTTCGCCTTTTCTTCACGGTTCGCGGGCGCGTCGATCCGCGCATAAGCCGAGGCCCCGAAACGTTCGACCTGTTCTTCGTGCAACTGTGAGGGTGTCTTACCGGTAACGGCCAGAATCTCAGAGGCCAGAAGGGCCAAGATGATTCCGTCTTTATCGGTGGACCACACGGTGCCATCCTTGCGAAGGAAGGACGCTCCTGCGCTTTCCTCGCCGCCGAAACCGAGCTCGGCGCTGACCAGCCCGGGAACGAAGTACTTGAAGCCGACGGGGACCTCAATGAGCTTTCGCCCAATTGAATCAGCGACGCGGTCGATGAGTGCCGAGGACACCAAGGTCTTACCGACTGCAGCGTTTGCGGGCCAGTTCGGGCGGTGCGTGAAGAGGTATTCGATCGCAACAGCCAGGTAGTGGTTCGGGTTCATCAAACCGTCGGGCGTCACGATTCCGTGACGGTCCGAGTCAGCGTCATTTCCGGTCGCAATATCGTAAGGAGTGTTTCCGTTTTCGTCCGGAGTCATCGCATTACGCAACGAGGCCATCGCATAGGGAGAGGAGCAGTCCATACGGATCTTTCCATCCCAGTCCAAGGTCATGAACGACCATGCGGGGTCAACCTTGGGGTTCACAACGGTCAGCTCCAAGCCGTAGCGCTCGGCAATCGCTCCCCAGTAGTCCACCGATGCTCCGCCCAGCGGATCGGCGCCAATGCGCACGCCGGCCTCGCGAATCGCATCAATATCGATGACCTGGTCAAGCTGATCAACGTAGTAGGCCAGGTAGTCGAAGCGGTGGATACAGGGGTGATCCAGCAGGTCCGAACCCAGCACACGATCGACGCTGCGCCAGCCCTTTTCAAGGATTTCGTTGGCGCGCTTGGCGATCCACGAGGTCGCATCGGAGTCCGCGGGACCACCGTGAGGCGGGTTGTACTTGAATCCGCCGTCACGAGGCGGGTTGTGGCTGGGGGTGACGACGATACCGTCAGCCAGCCCTTCCCCAGTCGCGCGCAGGTGCTTGGGTGCACCGTTTGCGCCGAGGATCGCCACGGAAACCGCGGGGGTCGGAGTGAAAGATCCGCGTGCGTCAATGCGGACATCAACGTTATTGGCGGCCAAGACTTCCAGGGCGGTCCGCCATGCGGGTTCACTCAGCGCGTGGGTGTCGCGACCAATGAAAAGCGGACCATTGAAGCCCTGGTCGGCTCGGTAGTCGACAATCGCCTGGGTGATCGCAACGATGTGTGCTTCATTGAACTTGCCATCGAATGCGCTACCGCGGTGTCCGGAGGTACCAAAAGACACCCGTTGATCGGGGCTTGTGGGATCAGGTTCAATGTCGTAATACGCAGAAATCAGCGCATCAATATCGGTGAGGTCTTCGGGAAGGGCAACAGTGCCAGCTCGATCAAACATGCTTTTAGTCTGCAATGTTTCCCTCAAGCGTGCAAGAGAGTCCACATAGAGCACAATCATGAGTAAATATTCGTCAAGCTCCGATGCCGCGGGCCTCCTTGGGATAGACTCATTCAGGATGTCGCTTTCGCAACGACGCTGACAGTGACAGGCATGGACGGCAAAGGAGAACCCCATGGGCTGGTTGGATTCAATCGAGCACAATCGCTGGCTTTCAGCGCAACTTCAAGCTCTGATCGCAGAAGCAAAAGTCAGTACAACACCTTCAGGTTTCAGCGAAGGCCCGGAAGGTGAAGAACCCAACCCTCGCGCCCAGTTCACCCTCAGTGCTCGAATGCTCCACGCCTTTTCTTTGGGGACGCTCTTGGGGCTTCCGGGCTCTCGCCGCTACGCCGACCACGCGACGCGTACCCTGCGTCGCGTGATTGACGAGCACCTGAAGGAACTCCCCGACCCAAGCGCCGTTGATGAAGAAGAAAACACCGACTCGGAAGCTTATAAGGCCGAAGTACGCGGCGGAGACATCGACTACCAGCTCGATAACGCACTACTAATCAGTGCGAGCGCCGCGGCCACCGTTGCAAACCGCCCCGGCGCACACGAACTCCTCCTGGGGGCTCTTCACGAACAAGAACGCCGTTGGCTAGCGCCGAATTCGCTGGTCTACGGGGCAATTGCCTCGGGAAGTACACAGCACAAGGCTCCGATCATCTCCCTGGGGACCCTGGCCTCGACAACCGAGGCCTACCTTGCCGCCGCTGAAGCGACCGCCGACCCCGTGTGGATCGACCGCGCAGAGGCGATCACCCTTGCGGTCGCGCGCATGGGAGGCGAGGCCTCGTGGAGGCTCGGCGAATACATCGATATCGAGACCTCCTCCCCCGTTGCCCAAGGCGAGCAGGGGTGGGCAAAGAAGTGGGAACACTGGTCCTCGACCCCCGTGCTTGAGGGAGTACAGATCGGTACCCTGTTGCGCTGGGCGCGTTTGTCGATCGAGGTCCGCGCTGCGCTGCGCTCCTTGGGACGCAAACCCGATGATGCCCTTCTCGAGGCCGCGACCGAATTCTTTGAGCGTGCTCGCGTCGACGGGTGGAGGCAGCTGGGCCATGCCGGCTTTGTCACCTCTGTCGGTTTCGATGATCACGAGAAGCAGATTCTGGATAATCGCCACTACATGTGGGTTGCCTGCGAGGGCGTATGCGCGGCGGTTTCTCTAGCGCGAGCGCTTCGCGATGACGGCGCCAGCGAGGGTGAAGTCGAACACTATGAGCACTGCTATCGTTCATGGCTCGATTTCATTAACGATGAGCTCATCGTCCGCCCGGGACAGTGGCTGCACGTCCTCTCTTTCGACAACCAGGTGACTGAAGAGTCGACCCCGCGCAGTGGCGATATTGCGTGGGCAATTCAGACCGTATTGATTGGTCGTATTCCGATGTGGCCGCCTTTTGCGTCGGCCATTTCACGAGGCCTTCTTGACCACCCTGAGGAGGCTCCTACCGACCGTCGCTCCTGGGTTCCTTTCCGTCGACGCCACTGAGAAATATTAGGGATCTATTACATATTCAGGAAGACGAATGTGCGAATAGATCAAGATCCGCTATGATTGGCGGGTCTGGAGGGCTGACCGAGTGGCCGAAGGTGACGGTCTTGAAAACCGTTGTGTCAGCAATGGCACCAGGGGTTCGAATCCCTTGCCCTCCGCGGTTCCGACAACAATAAGGTCGCAGTGCGTTTCGCGTCTGCGAAGAAAATGCCTTAGAGTAGTCGGCATTGGAGACGTCGCATAGTCCGGTCGAGTGCGCCTCCCTGCTAAGGAGGTAGGGGTTCACGCCCCTCGCGGGTTCAAATCCCGCCGTCTCCGCAAATAACCCCGAGTTTTCCTTGAAAACTCGGGGTTTTTCTATGCCTATTTCGGTAGACTGGCACCTTGTTGCACCGTCACCCACTTGTCTGAGCGCTTTTTGTCACAATGATGAAATACACAAACAATTGCCCAGGTGGCGCGCAGAAAGTAAATTAAAGCTTGTATCCCTATAAATTGTGCGATGAGAGAGATTTCGATGACACACCCTCGACTGCTCAATACGCGTGTGCGTATAGCTGGTGCGGCAAGTATTGCCACACTTTCGCTACTGTTCACGCCGCTCAGCCCCCTATACGGGAGCGTAGCGGCTGATAACAGCAGCGAGACCACTCAGGCAGCCCAAACCTCGGATACAGGCAGCGAAAACGCCACGACCGAAGAAGCAAGCGGCGCCTCCGCTGAGGAAACCCCTGCTCCGGCAACAAATACCGAAGCCCCCGCAGAGATTTCAGCACAGAACGCAGGAGTGAGCGCAGACGCGAACACCCCTCGCACGCGCCGCGCCCGTGCGGTCGCGGACGACCAGGCGACCCTGGCCCTGAACGTCGTCAACGATGAACCGACCCTGCGCATCCACGACGATCAGATCACGACGATCAATTTCTCCTGCTCCTCGGTCACCACCCCCTGTAAAGGCGCCGAAATTGAGCTCACGCTGCCCGGCCCCATCACGCCGGCCGGCCTCAAGCTCGCAGAGCGCGGCTACACGGTCGTCCCCGTCACCGGCGACAGCGTCACCAAGACGACGAACTCGACGGAAAAGACCCCGGACGGCACCCGCGTGCAGCACTACATCTTCAAGCTGAAGGACCCGCTGCCCGCCGGCACGTCCGATCGAATCCAGGTCACCTGGCACTACGACTACTATGACGCGCCGAACAACTCCACGACGAACCAGACGGTGACCTTCCGGGCGGCTAACGCCCAGACGGTCGAGCAGGCGCTCACCACCACGTGGACGGCCACCACCGACGTCGCCATCGAGAAGAGCGGCCCCACGAATCCCTCCAACTATCCCGCGGCCGGCGGCGAGACGACCTACAGGCTCCGCTACGGCTACCAGCAGATCGACCAGACCAACCCCAACAAGGTCGGCATCCGCTGGAACGGCTCCTCGCTGAAGAACGGCCTCAACGGCCTCGGCTTCGTGGGTGTCCAGAACATCAAGGTTGTGGACCCGCTGCCCGCCAAGGCCGTCTTCGTCACGGCCTCCGACGGTGGCGTCTACGACCCGGCGACCCACACCGTCACCTGGTCCTACGACAAGTGGTTCTGGCAGAACCCGATCGAGTCGACCGTCACCGTGAAGTACCCCGCGGGTAGTGTCACGACCGCCGACACGGTCACCAACAAGGCGACCATCAGCGCCGAGGTCATGAACGACCCCTCGACCATCGTCACCAAGAGCTCCGAGATCAGCCACGGCTTCGCCGAGCGCAAGCCAGGCGGCGGCATCTCCAAGGCCGGTAACGACTGGGCGTACCAGGTACGCGGAGGCCTCTACCAGTGGCGCTTCGGCGGCGACAACACCGGTAACACCGTGCTGCACTTCCGCTGGGAGGACACGCTTCCCTGCACCTGGTCCTCCCAGGATGCCAAGGCCTCGGGAAACTCCTGCGATACCCCGACCATGGTCAGCCCCTACCGCTTCACCGTCTTCAGCAAGTCCGGGTACGAGGATAACGGCGGCTGGAAGCTGGAGTACTGGACCAACAAGGGCAACCATGAAACCGTGGTCTACAACAAGACCACAGGCCTCACGCTTCCCGAGGGCGAGTGGATCACCCGCTTCACGATCGACACGGACGCCGCTCCGCAGTCCCGCCCCTCGGCGTGGCTGCACGGAACCGTTCCCACGGATTTCCCGAAGACTGAACCCGCAGACTTCGCCTCTCACTACAACCCCGCGTCGCAGCCGGAGAGATACTACAACTACGTGGCCTCCCCGGATTATGTGCGCTTCCAGAACTGCGCGAGCGGAACCGTCACCGACAAGGACAGCGGCCGCGTCCTCGTCCAGAACGACAACCTCTGCTCCTGGATGCGCGTGCGCGACGAGTTCCCCTCCGTGCAGGCCTACAAGGTCGTTCGCACCAACCCGGTGGTCGTGGGTAAGCCCGCACAGTTCTTCATCAACGGCACCGCTAAGGCGAAGTCCGAGGGTGGCACGCCCACTCCGT
>ERZ772932.696-NODE-696-length-17714-cov-3.111954_pt1 | contig 17714 bp, 23 predicted proteins | sample MGYA00511684_ERZ772932 | MGnify/ENA primary metagenome ERZ772932 (study PRJEB29015, sample SAMEA2738078) | human oral metagenome | biome: human oral; feature: human-associated habitat; material: saliva | place: China | collected 2210 ...
CCTGTAGGCATTGATGATGTGCTTAAACCGTTAAGAGAATCTTTACCACATCTTTTCAAAACTGAGAGCAAGCCAAACGGATATAATCCTGCAGGTGGCAGTGGCTCGGGTGGTATAGTTAATCCTTGGAAAAAGGAAAGTTTTAACATGACTGAGCAAGGAAAGATTTTGAGAAACGATCCTGTGCAGGCTAAACAGTTGGCATCTGCAGCAGGAATAACATTAAACATTTAAGAGAGGAATTAAATTATTATGGCAAACGGAACAACTTTATCGGATGTTATTGTACCTACACTATTTAACCCTTATGTGGTTAACAGAACAATGGCTTTATCAGCGCTTTTTCAATCAGGTATTGCAGTTAATAATGCTGAATTTGATGCACTTGCGTCTGAGGCGGCACCTATACACAATATGCCATTCTTTGAGGATTTGACCGGAGCGTCTGAGGATGTAATTGAGGGGCAGGACCTTACAGCAAAGAAAATCACATCAAAGAATGATGTATCTACTACTATTAGAAAGGCCAATATGTGGTCTGCAACAGATTTATCTGCCGCACTTGCTGGAGTAGATCCTATGGCAGCTATAGGCGACCTTGTAGCGGGATACTGGGCAAGAGAGAATCAGAGAATATTGATTAAGATTTTATCAGGTGTTTTTGGCTCTTGGGTAAATGGAGGTACTACAGAAGTGCCTTTAAAGGATCATATTCTTGATATTACCACCGCATCAAGTACTGCGGCAAAGAACATTTCCGCTTCAGCCTTCATTGATGCTTGTCAACTTTTAGGAGATGCACAGGGACAGCTTACAGCGGTAGCTATGCACAGTGCAACAAAGGCATTTTTGAAGAAGCAGAACCTCATTCAGACAGAAAGAGATAGCACTGATGTGGAGTTTGATGTATATCAGGGGAGAAGAGTAATTGTAGATGATGGATGTCCTGTTGATAGCGGTACATACACAACTTATTTGTTTGGCCAGGGAGCTATAGCATACGGAAATGGTTCTCCTGTGGGCTTTGTTCCTACTGAGGTTGACAGAGATAAGAAGAAGGGATCAGGAGTTGATTACTTAATCAACAGAAAGACATTTATTATGCATCCAAGAGGCATTGCATGGCAGAACCTCGCAAGAGCAAATCAGGAGACACCTACAGAAGCAGAGCTTGCAAATGCAAAGAACTGGAAGATGGTATACGAGCCAAAGCAGATCAGAATTGTAGCATTCAAGCATAAGATAGGTTAGTCAAAAAGGAGGACCGTATGATATTAGAAGATTTGATTCGTTTGATAAACTTACGGTTACAAATGTTTGGGTATACCGTCACAGAGGGAGATAACTCTACAATAGAGTATCAAGCTGAAAAGGCTGCGCAATATGTTTGCAATTATTGCAACTTAAAAAAGTGCCCGGATGATATTCCGGGTGCTTTGAAATTTGTGACAGTTGACTATGCTATCGGTGAATTTTTAGAACATAAAAAGACATTTGCTCCGAACGCACTTTCCATGCTTAATCTTGATATGGCTGTGAAGCAAATAAAAGCCGGTGACATGGATACTACATTTGCTGTAGGTGAAGGCTCAAAAACGCATGAACAGAGGCTTGATGCATTTATCAACTATCTTAAGTCATATGGTAAAACTGAACTTATGAGACATAGGAGAATTAAATGGTAGGTGTATTGGAGCGAGCAAGAGCCTTGGCAAAAAAAGCTATGGAAGACATCTATTTTACAGAAAAGTGTGATGTTATTGAGATGCAAAGCGTTCGTGATGAACGAACTAAAATAACAAAAGCTTCAGAAGTAAAAGTGCTTGAAAATCAACCGTGTAAAGTTTCGTATGGAAGTTTAAATACGGTGGGGCAGACAGGAACAGGGGCAACCAATAGGCAAACAGTTAAGCTTTTTATATCGCCGGATATAACTATAAAGCCTGGATCTAAAGTGGTTGTAGGCCAGAGCGCTTATAAAGCGAGTGGAGTACCTGCAGTATACACGGAAACACATCAGGAAATTATGCTTGATATGTTTGACAGGTGGGCATAATGGGGAACTTAGGTGGATTTAATGCGAATCAATTAAGACGCTTTCGGAGAAAATTGAATGAAATAAAGCCTGAGGATGTATCAGAGTTTATAGATGCTTGTGCAAAGGAGTTAGCAGCAAGGCTTTTGGCTACGGTTATCAAGCGAACACCGGTAGGCGACTACTCAAAAGAGGTTGAAGTTGTTGCAAAGAGGGATTCAAAGAATCATAAAAAAGGCGACAAGTACACAAAGAGAGTAAATCCTTCAGGCAAAGTTGGAGGAACTCTTAGAAGAGGATGGACTGCAAAGACACATGAAGAGGCAGAGGGTGGAAGTGGTAGAGCAGATGCAAAAGCTTATGCGGAATCACTTACTGTAAATCACTTTGGAGATATGATTGTTATTGAAATCATAAATCCGGTTGAATATGCCAGTTATGTTGAATATGGACATAGAACAAGAAATCATACAGGTTGGGTTCCCGGGAGATTCATGATGACAATTTCAGTGCAGGAGATTCAGAGTATTGCTCCTAATGTGCTTGAAAGTAAGGTTAGAAGATTTCTAGGAGGCTATATGAGATGATTAATTCAATTATTGAAGGTATTAGCATAGCCCTAAATACGGAATTTGGAGAGCGTTATACGATTTACACAGAGAGTGTGGAGCAAGGTTTAAAAGAACCTTGTTTTTTTATATCTTGCCTCAATCCAACGAGTAAAGTATTTCTTGGAGAAAGGTATTTCAGAACAAATCAAATGTGCATACAATACATTCCTGCAAATGCTAGTGTAGAAAAAGAAGAGTGCAATGCTGTTGTGGAAAGGCTTTTTAATTGTCTTGAATACATCACAGTGGGCGAAGACCTGATTAGAGGCTCGAAGATGAGTTCTGAAATAGTTGACGAAGTTTTAAATTTCTTTGTGAACTACGACTTGTTTACATTGAGGATGAAGAATAAAGAAGATGCTATGGATGAAGTGTTAAGAAATGTTGCGGTGAAAGGGCAAGGTGAATAATGGATATTGAAAAAGGAACAAAAAAAGGCGCTATCGAGCAATCAAAGTTTACAAAAGAACAATTGCTTGATAGCGACAGATTCAGAGATAGAATAGATTTAGTTTCGACTATTCTTTCTGATGGTGAAGAATATACAATCGAATTTGTAGAAGAGCAAATTGAGAAATATATGAAAGGACAGGTAATATAATATGGCTTTAGGTGGTGGTACTTTTGTTAATCAAAAGAAAGAATTGCCCGGTGCATATATAAACTTTGTTTCAGCGAATTCCGCTTCTGCTAACCTATCTGAGAGAGGTATTGCAACAATGCCGCTTGAGCTGGATTGGGGTGTAGACGGAGAGGTATTCGAAGTAAACAATGGGGATTTTCATGAGGATTCTTTGAAAATCTTTGGGTATGAGTATACACATGAAAAGATGAAGGGACTGCGTGATCTCTTCTTAAATACAAAGACGCTTTATGCTTATAAGCTTACATCAGGTGGAGTAAAAGCAGGTAATGCATTGGCTGAGGCCGTTTGCAGCGGCATTCGTGGAAACGATATCAAGATATCAATTCAGAAGAACGCTGATGATCAGTCTAAGTTTGATGTAAAGACAATAGTTGACACAACGGTTGTAGACAGTCAGACAGTAGCGGCGGTTGGAGACTTGGTTGCAAATGATTTTGTTAAATTTAAGAGTGGAGCTACACTTGCTGTAACTGCTGCAACACCACTTACCGGTGGCACTAACGGTGCTGTAAGTGGTACATCTTATCAAAAGTATTTGGATAAGATTGAAGCGTATTCATATAACACAATGGGTGTTGCAGTAAAGGACGATACTACCAGGGGAATGTTTAATTCCTTTGTAAAACGTCTTCGTGAGGAGATGGGTGTTAAGTTTCAGCTTGTACTTTATGGTTATCCTTCAGCAGATTATTACGGAACAACAAGCGTAAAAAATAAGGTACTTGATACAGGATGGAGTGAGGCTTCATTGGTTTACTGGGTAACAGGCATATCTGCAGGTTGCGAGGTAAATAGATCAAATCAGAACAAGAAGTATAACGGAGAGTTCAAGGTTGATACCGGATATACACAAAATGAGTTGAGAAAGGCCATTAAGGCAGGAGAATTTGTACTGCATAAAGTTGGCTCAGATGTGCGTGTTCTTGAGGATATCAATACGTTGGTGACAACGTCAGAGGAACATGGAAATGTATTTAAGGACAATCAGACTATAAGAGTGATTGATCAGATTGCTAATGATATTGCGGTCCTCTTCAATACAAAATATCTTGGAGCAGTACCGAATGATGCAGCAGGTAGAACATCTTTATGGTCGGATATAGTAAAACATCATGAGCAACTTGAGGAAATCAGGGCGATTGAGAATTTTTCCGATTCAGATGTTGTAATTACACCGGGAAGTACAAAGAAATCAGTTGTCGTAACAGATGCAGTCACGGTAGTAAATGCTATGTCAAAGCTTTTTATGACTGTGACTGTTGCTTAAGGAAGGAGTATAGATGTCTAATATAACAATGAAAGCGAAGGATACACTTTGTGCATCTCTTGCAGAATGTTTCGTTACAATAGGGACACGTAGATATAACTTTATGCAGGCGATTAAGTTCGAAGCAAAGTTTGACAAGACTAAAAAGGAAATTCCAATCCTTGGAAAAACGGGAAAGGGAAATAAGACTACAGGGTGGAAGGGAACAGGTTCGGCCACATTCCACTACAATACATCCATATTCAGAAAACTGATGGCTCAATACAAGGACACAGGAGAGGATATCTATTTTGATATACAGATAACAAATGAAGATCCTACTTCAAAGGCAGGGCGTCAGACAGTAATATTTGTTGACTGTAATATTGATGGTGGGGTGCTTTCCAAGTTTGATGCAGACGGTGAGTATCTTGATGAGGACATGGACTTCACATTTGAAGATTTCAAGATGCCTGAGGAGTTTAAAGCCTTAGACGGATTCCTTACAAATTAGAATATAAAGTAGTCAACCCCTCATGCGTGGCAATAGTCATTTATGAGGGGTTTATGTATAAACAAAAAACAGAAAGGCAGATATAACAATGTCAAAATTTAGTAAATTTATGAAGGCGAACAAGGTTGTGAAAGAGAATGCGACACACCCTGTTACTAAATCTCTTTGTGATGAAAACGGTAAACCACTCGAGTGGGAGTTCAGACATATAACATCTAAAGAGAATGAAGAGATAAGAGAAGGTTGTACCATAGAAGTTCCAATTACCGGGAAGCCTAATGTTTATCGACAGAAGCTTAAGACAAGCCTTTATATACAAAGAATGCTTGTTGCTTCAATTGTTTCGCCGGACCTTTATGATGCCGAGCTTCAGGACAGTTACGGTGTAAGCACGCCTGAGGAACTGCTTATGGCCTTAGTAGATGATCCGGGTGAGTATAATGACCTTGCTGCTTATGTTCAAAACTTCCAGGGCTTCAATGTTTCATTTGAAGATAAGGTAGAAGAAGCAAAAAACTAATAGAAGAAGGGGATTGGGAGGCTAATCACGCTTACTATGCCCTTCTTAAATTACATATATTGCCTTCCACTTTCCTCGCAATGGATGAACAAGAAAAAGCCTTTGTTGTAGCGGCAATAAGGTTGAAGATTCAAAACGACAAGGAAAAAGAGAAAGAAACAAAAAGAAAAATGAGCAGGAAAGGGGGATAAATAATGGCAACAATTCAAACAGCTATAGAATTACAGGATAATTTCACAAACGTATTGTATCAAGTTATTAATTCGGTCAACATGAGTATCTCTGCAATGGAGGAACTGCATAGTACAATGAATTCCAGTGTGGATACCACTTCTATTGAGGCTGCAAGGGATTCTATAAACCAAGCTACTACGGCAGTACATGAATTGGATTCTGCCATGCAGAGTGTAAGTGATAATACAATACCGGTAACACCCCCTTCAACACCACCTGAAGTCCCTGAGCCACAACAGGTTCAGTGGCAATCATATAACGGTCCTGAAGTGTTTACTACTACAGGAGTTGAAAGATTTCAGCAAGAAGTACAAAGTGCAAATGCTATGTTAAGCACCTTGAATTCAACGCAAACCCAAATTGCTAATACAGCAGCAGGAATGAGCATATTACCTTCTAATGCAATTAGTGATATAAACGGAATGGGCAATAGATTGCAGGCCATACAGGAACGAATACAGCAAATAGAAAGCAATCCAATGAACATGGGTACTGCCGGAGCAAATGCAGGACTTGAACAATTACGTAGTCAGTTAAACCAAGCTATGGCTGAGCAAGAAAACTTAAACAGAGCTATGTCCAATATGGATGTATCTTCTGCTAATGATTCATATATAAGGTTAATGCAAACTGTGGGTGAGACTGAGCGATATATCAGAGATAATACAGATGAGCAAGGTAGGTTTAACCAAGCAATTAGTGATGGTGTATCAAATGCGAATAACTTAATGGATGCGGTAAAAGGTATTGCGCTTACATATGCTACAGTACAAACGGGGAAAGGAATCCTAGGGTTATCTGATACTATAACTTTAACAACGGCAAGACTTGACATGATGAATGATGGTTTGCAGACTACAGAAGAAATGCAGAATATGATATTCCAATCCGCTGAGAGGGCGAGAGGACAGTATCAGAAAACTGCAGATGCTGTATCAAAGCTTGGAACTTTAGCCGGGAATGCATTCGATAGCTCTGCAGAAGTTGTTGGGTTTATGGAACAAGTAAACAAACAGTTTGCTATCGCAGGAACTTCAGCTCAAGGTGTCAATGCAGCTATGCTACAGCTTACTCAAGCAATGGGATCGGGAATACTTCGTGGTCAAGAGTTCAATGCAGTATTCCAGCAGGCTCCTAATATAATGCATTCCATTGCAGATTATATGGGAGTGCCTATAGGTAAATTAAAAGATATGGCCGCAGAGGGCAGAATTACAGCTGATATTGTAAAGGCCGCAGTGTTTGCTGCCGCTGATGAAACGAATGCGAAGTTTGAAAAAATGCCTAAGACATTTGAGCAAATTTGGGCATCGTTTTCAAACCATGCTTTAAGGGCGTTTGAGCCGGTACTACAAAGGCTTAACACATTAGCAAATAGTGAAGGGTTTCAAGCATTTGTAAATGGTGCAATAGAAGCAATGGCAATGGTTGCAAATGCAGTGCTTTATGTCTTTAATTTAATGGGGCAGGTTGCTTCTTTCGCTGCAGATAATTGGTCATGGCTGGCACCTATTATTTATGGAGTGGCTGCAGCTTTGGCAGTATACTATGGCGCACAACTTGCAGCAAATGCAGTGTCTTTTATAAGTCACGGCATACACTTAGCAATGGCTGCAGCACAGATGATTCATTTAGCAGCAACGGGTGCACTTACATTGGCTACAGCAGCAGCAACTGCGACGCAATATGGACTTAATTCGGCATTATATGCTTGCCCACTTGTGTGGATTATCATACTTATTATTGCCTTAATAGCAATAATATTTGCCGTTTGTAATGCGATAGCTAAAATGACAGGCATTGCGAATACAGGATTTGGTGTGATGACCGGCGGTATTAATGTTGTAATTCAGTTCTTCAAGAATTTAGGCTTTACAGCAGCAAATATTGCTATAGGAATAGGAAATGCTATAGGAGCTCTTGCTTCAAATATGATGGCGGCATTTAGTAATGCAATATTAGGTATTCAATCATGGTTTTATGACTTGTTATCTACCGCATTATCTGTAGTTGCAGGTATTTGTGAAGCTTTAAATAATCTACCTTTTGTTGAGTTTGATTTTTCGGGTATAAGTAGCGCAGCTGATGATTATGCAGCGAAAGCAAGTGCAGCAGCAGGAAACAAACAAAGTTATACAAGTGTATCAGATGCATTTAATAGTGGAATGTCTACATTTGACACATTCAAGGAAGGATGGGCTTCAGATGCCTTCAGTGCAGGTGCAAGCTGGGGTGATGGAGTTATGGATAAGGTGACAGGAATGCTTAAGGGGGTACTCAATCCTGAAATTCCGAGCATGGGAGATCCATTGGAAGGAATTGGTAATATACCTGAGTTGGGGGATATAGCAGGAAGTACAGCTGATACGGCAGGAAACACAGGGGCTATAAAAGATGCAATGGATATTACAGAAGAGGATTTAAAGTATCTTCGTGATATTGCAGAGCAGGAAACAATCAATAGATTTACAACGGCTGAAATCAATATTGAGCAGACAAACAATAACCACATCTCTAACAACGGCGACCTTGATGGAGTGCTGTCAGGTCTTACAGATGCGGTATATGAGGCTGTTGATATAATAGCGGAAGGAGCACATTAAGATGGGAAAAACAGGATATGATTTTTATCTGAATAAATGCTTGTTGCCTATTGCTCCGGATAAGCTTCAAATCAAGATAAACAATGCAAATTCAAAGGTTACTTTGATTGATGAAGGACAAATCAACATACTTAAAAAGGCAGAATTAACTGATATAGAATTTGATTGTATTATACCTCAAGTTAAATATCCTTTTGCAAGTTACAAAGGCGGATTTAAGGGTGCTTCTTACTTTCTTGACTATTTTGAAGAGTTAAAAGCAAGTAGGAAGCCTTTTCAATTCATTGTGTCTCGTGTAATGCCTAGCGGAAAAGTACTCTTCTCAACAAATATAAAGGTATCACTTGAAGAATATAAGGTAATAGAGCAAGCCAGTGAGGGTTTCGATATAGGAGTAAAGTTTAAGCTTAAGCAATACAAAGAGTACGGAACCAAAACAGTAAGTATTAAATCTTCAGAAAGTTCAAGTGATGAAGCGCCAAAAGCAACTGTAGAAGAACCTAGATCAACAGAGAATGCACCTAAGGGAGAATATAAAGTGGGCGACATTGTGAATTATCATGGTGGAACTCACTTTTATACTTCTTATGAGGGAGCAAAAGGTTATCCGGCAAGGGCAGGTAAGGCGAGAATAACTATTGCAAATGGTAAGGGCAAGGCGCATCCATGGCACTTAATACATGTTGATTCAACTTCAAATGTATACGGTTGGGTTGATGAGGGAAGTTTTGATTAAAGGAGCATAGATGGATATAGAACTTTTGATATCAGATCCTTCAGGTAATAAGTTGTACATGCCGGTTGTTGAAGAAGGTGTCGAGTGGAGCACTGAAAGAAGAAGTACTCCGGGTAAATTAACTTTTAAGATAATAAATGATGGTATTATTGATTTTGAAGAAGGTAGTAGGGTTAGATTAAAAGTTGATGGGAAAGAGGTATTCTATGGTTTTGTGTTCACAAAGAGACATGATAAAAATCAAATTATATCTGTAACAGCCTATGATCAGCTTAGGTATCTAAATAATAAAGATACATATGTATATGAGAATAAAACAGCTACTGAATTCATTCAGATGATAGCGACAGACTTTAACTTAAAAATAGGTGCTTTGGAAGATACAAAGTTTAAAATTGCTTCAAGGGTAGAAGATAATACATCTTTATTTGATATGATTGAAAATGCCTTGGATTTAACATTGCAAAACACAAAAGAAATGTTTGTAATGTTTGATGAATTTGGCAAGATTACACTTAAAAACATTGCATCTATGCGTGTAGGTGAAGAAAGCGCATATCTATTAATCGATGAAGAAACAGGAGAAAACTTTGAATATTCATCAAGCATAGACTCTGATGTATACAATAAAATAAAGTTATCATATGACAATGAAGATACAGGAAAAAGAGATATCTATATTGCTCAAGATGGTACGCATATGAATGAATGGGGAGTTCTGCAGTATTTTGATACGCTCTCTAAGGGAGAGAACGGACAAGCAAAAGCAGATGCTCTTTTAAAGCTTTACAACAAGAAGAGCAGAAATTTAAAAATAACAAATGCAATAGGGGATACAAGGGTAAGAGCAGGAAGCCTTGTTGTTGTATCTCTTGCATTAGGCGATGTTAATTTGAAGAACTTTATGTTGGTGGAAAAGGTTAGACATACATTTAAGTTGGACCAGCATGTAATGGATTTGACACTTAGAGGAGGTGAGTTTGTTGGCTGACGCAGTTGAGTTTGTAAAACTTGTTAAAAAAGCTGCTGTTGAGGCATATGAAGCCACAAAGCCGGTACAAGTTTGTTTTGGAAAAGTAATAAAAGCCTTACCACTTGAGATTATAGTGGATCAGAAACTGACTCTTGGTAAATCTCAGCTTGTACTTGCAAGAGAAGTTACTGATTATACAACAGAGATTACTGCTGACGGTGAAAAGAAGAAGATAACTATTCACAATGGGTTGGTTGTGGGTAATGAGGTTATTCTTTTAAGGCAGCAGGATGGACAAAAATATATAGTGGTGGATAGAACAGGATGATACCTTCAGATAAAGGCTTTTTAAGTCAAAATTTTGAGATAGAAGAAATACCAACCTACACATATAAAATGAAATCTGACAACAGCAGAATACAAGGGCATACAGACAGCTTGGATGCAATGAAACAGGCTATCTTTAAGATTCTTTCAACAGAACGATATCAACATCAAATGTATTCTTGGAATTATGGTGTTGAATTTTTGGATTTGTACGGAGAGCCGGTATCGTACGTATGCCCTGAGTTGGAGCGTAGAATTACAGAGGCTCTTACATGGGACAAAAGAATTAAGAGTGTTGATAATTTTGAATTTGATACATCAGAAAAAGGTGAGATACGTGTAAGCTTTGTTGCGCACACGATATTCGGAAATTTAGATGTAGAAAAGGTGGTGAATTTTTAATGTATGATGTAACTTTTAATGAAATTCTTGAACGAATGCTTTCAAGAGTGCCAAACAGCTTTGATAAAAGAGAAGGTTCCATTATATATGATGCTCTTGCTCCTGCTGCACTTGAACTTCAAAGAGTATATATAGAACTAAACTCTATATTATCAGATGCCTATGGTGATACCGCATCAAGAGAATATCTTATTTTGAGATGTAAAGAAAGGGGCGTTATTCCGGAGCAGGCAAGTAAAGCCATTCTCCGTGGGAAATTTACGCCTTCAGGAGTTAATGTAATAGGCAAAAGATTTAATGTAAATGAGTTAAATTACATTGTTACAAGAGCATTGACGGATTCTGATGGAGGCTATGAAGTACAGTGTGAAACTCCGGGTTCTATAGGCAATAGGACTCTTGGAACAATGATTCCAATTGAATATATACAAGGTCTTGAAACAGCAGAGCTTACCGAGGTACTTATTCCGGGAGAAGATGATGAGACTACAGAGAATCTAAGAAAACGATACTTTGACAGCTTTAAAGAGAGCGCATTCGGTGGAAATGTTAAGGATTATATAGATAAAACAAATGCCATATCAGGAGTTGGTGGAACTAAGGTAACAAGGGCATGGAATAATGATATAAAACCTATGGATTTAATACCGACAGCTAAGGTTGAAGAGTGGGTTAATACAACTAAAACAAAGCTGGATCCGGATGTTGCTAAATGGCTTACTACTGTATTTAGTGCAGGGAAAGAAAAGAAGTTGACAGTCGGAGGAACTGTACTTTTGACTATAGTAGACTCTAACTTTGGAGTTGCATCAAATCAGTTGATAAAAAGTGTACAGCAGACGATAGATCCGGAGGATGCTCCGGGGGAAGGATATGGGCTTGCACCTATAGGACACGTAGTTAATGTGAAAAGTGTAAGAGGTGTTGAAGTATCTGTAAAAACCGAGATTACTTTTGAAACAGGTTATAGTTGGTCTAATATGCGTAGTGCCATGGAAGAGGCTATAAAAGGGTATTTGTTAGAACTTTGCAAATCATGGGCAAGCACATCATCTTTGATAGTAAGAATAGCGCAGATTGAAACAAGGCTTTTACAGATAAAAGGCATTGTGGATATTGGGAATACGACAATAAATGGAGTTAACAAAAATTTGACACTGGATCAATATGAAATCCCAGTATTTAAGGAGGTAAGAGAATGACAAGAAAAGTAAATTTGGTGTCATACTTACCTTCTTTTTTATCGGAATTTAAAGAGAACATTGCATTACTTGATGCCGAAAATCCGGAATTTGAATTTTTGTGGAAATCTTTTGATAGGATTCTAAAGAATGAATACATAAGTACTGCAGATGAGTATGGTCTATCAAGGTTTGAAGATATTGTAGGAATAAAACCATTGGCGGATGATACTCTTGAATCAAGAAGGTCAAGAGTACTGTCGAGGTGGTTTAATCATATTCCACTAACACTGAAAGGGCTAAAGAAAAGATTGGCTTTAATATGTGGTGAGCAAGGGTATGATGTAAAAATAAAGGATTACACATTAACAATAAGTATATATACAAGGTTTGATAGTCAAAAAGAAGAGATAAAAAAGTTGATGGAAGAGATAAATCCTTCAAACATGATAGCAAATCTTATATATGAAAAAGCTTTAACATTTAATATCTTTGAAAAAGGTATTATCAGTGAAGCCAATATTTTGACGATAAGGCAGGTGAGTTAATGGCTTGGAATGGAATGACACTTACTACAAGTGGAAGAAGGGCACTAAGCAAGGCGCAAGCAGAAGACACTTTAAGAATACATTCTATGGTAATTGGAGATGGATCACCACCGGCAAACTTTAACACGGTAGAAAGATTAGTAAATCAAAGGTTGGAAATCACTGAATTATCAATTGATTTAACAGATACAGGTTGCGTTGTGACAGGTGATTTTCCTAATGTCGATTTTGACTATTACTTTAGAGAGCTTGGCCTTATGGTTGAAACGTCTAGTGGTATAAAACTGTATGCATATGATAACTGCGGTTCAGATGCTGAATATGTGATAAATACAAGTACAGTTGAAAGAACAGATAAAAGAGTACGAATTGAACTTATATTTTCAAATATCGGCAACGTAACCGTATCTAATCCAAGCGTTCTTTATGTCTCATATGATGCTTTGGAAAATAAACTAAACACTTTAAAAACATCAGTTAACGAAGATGTTGAAAATAAAATCAATACTTTGGAAAATAAGATAAATCAAAAGCTTAAAAAGGTGACAGTTGTACAGGTACGAGCAAGTGAATTTAGTAGTACCGCACCGTACATAGCATATATCGCTGTTCAAGGAATAAAAGATACTGATGTTCCGCTAATAAGCCATTATGTATCAGATGTGGTTACAGATGCTGATGCAACAAAAAAAGCTTGGAAGGCGTATGGATGTATTGACAGAGTGGAAACTGATAACAATGCAATACTTATTAAATGCTACAGAAAAAAGCCAACAAGTAATTTCTCTATAATGGTAAAGGAGGTGTAAAAAATGGCTGATGCAATACTGATGGCAGGAGGCACAGGAGGAGTTACATCGGATGATGTGACAGCCGGCAAGGCTCAAGTTCTACGAGGCTACAAGACTATCACAAGTGATAGTAATGATGAAGTTGTTGAGGGTACTATACCTAATCGTGGCAATATAGTAGATACAGTAGAGTTCGTCAATGCACATTGGGATTCAAAGTTCTTGGCGAGAATGGAGGAAGGCTTTTATTCACAAAATGGGCAATATAAGCCGTGTGTAGCTATACCCTATGCAGTATTGGCTAATGGCATTGGAATAGATGCAAATAAAATGCTTAGCAATGCAACAGTTGCAGGAGTACGAGGCACTATACCTATACGAGGATATAGAGGTGAAGATTGTACAGAAATGTGGTTATATCCTGCTGAAGGTGGCTATGTTGTAAGACTTAAAGAAGGTTACTATCATGCTTCTTCGGGTTATCAGCCTTATCTTATTGCTCCTACAGCTTTAGTTAAAAGTACAGTTAATTATCATCCTGAGAAAACTTTGAGTGACACTACAACATGTGGTGAGCAAGGTCAAATTAAAATGGTCAATACTCAGGATAACAACTACGCAGTAAATCAGGCAAAACTTTTCGGTATGGACCCTGGTAGAGGAAAGTTGGTTATGCAGTTGGGTCATGGTAATGCTTATTACTACAGAAATGACAACTCCCCACACGTGGAGGTTGACGCATCTGCATTAGGCACAGCAGGTTCAGACAGTGTTCTTCAAGGTCAAACTGCAACGTCACAAATCGGAATTAAATTTGGAGGTACAATTCCTAGATGGATATGTACCACTGGGGATGTTATTACAGCTCACAATGTATCTAGTTATGGACAAGGGTTTGCATTGGATGATGTTCATGCAGGTAGAGGTAGAGGTATTGTTGTAGGCATACCAAATAGACACTACATTCAGGGAGCTAATTGGGTTTTCCTACCTTCACCTAATCTTTATCCTTGGAATATCAGAGCTGGCGTAAATATACATGGTATCACAGGAACATTGCAGGATTACGGAGCAGGGCGAGTGGCTTTTAGGAATGCCACCTTCGATGGAGTTTTGATATCGGGGGTGGCGAACATAGGATTGGGGAATAATTTGAACTCATATAGTGTTCCATCAACAGAGATAAGAGATGGCATCATTAGATTTAATAATGGTGATACATCAAGAGGGGGTGGAATACATGAGTATTACGCAGATAGAAGACAAACGGAGAGCATAACACTTGCACATTCTGTTAATTTATCCCCTTTTAGGACTATTCGTTTAGGACTCAAGTTCCCATATGGAGGACAATGGGGAACCAAGGAGGGGAACGGACATCTTGTTGGTATTCTTTGGGCTTTACCTACAAGCATAACACCCAATTATAATATTTCAAGGAATTCTAAAATACACCCAAATATCATAAAAAGAGTAGGATATAATAGAAATATTATTCCAAGATATTGGGGAGGTGCTTATCCTAGTATATCTGCAGGCACGGAATATTTTGTTGATATAGATGTATCGGATTTACAAGGACATCATAGGATTGTTTTAGGAATAGGAGCAGAAAGTCCTGTGAGAAATGAAGCCACAATTCAGACTGATGATTTTGTTACTAATTCTGTTTTAGGAATTAGCCATATAGAATTTATAAACTAGAAAGGAAAGAAGATATGAAGATGTTAGTTGTTTATGATACCTCAGGTGGAATTCTTTATCTGGTACCTACACATGGTTCTTACAAGAGTCTTGAAGTGGAGGTACCAGAAGGAAAGATGCTTGAGAGGATAGAGCTATCTGGAGAGGAAGTACAACCGGTATTTATTGATCAGCCGGTTACTCTTAATCAAGAACTTGAAAAGAAGCTTGAAGAGGCAGAAAAGGAAAGAGCTGAACTTAAGGAAAATCAGAGACTTATGAAGCTTGCATTTGCAGAAATGATGAATAGCATGTCTGAGGGTGAAGAAAATGAGGAGGGAGAAGGATGAAGCAGCATATATATGAATTTTTTGCCAACTTAATAATTGAAGGCAATTTCTTTTTTAAGGACTTAGCAAAGAAATATAAGTTTGGCGTAAAGAAAGCTTTAAAAGAGAAGGGCAGAGAGGATTTGGCTACAGATTCAAATGCTATTAAGACAGAGGAGTAGAGAAGTTCAAGAATTCTGATGATGTAGTTTGATAACAAAAAATGCTATCTTGATAACAGAAAGTGGAATTTTAATAACGTAAATTGCATTTTTTATACTGAAATAGCATTTTAAATAGATAAAGGAGAGCTTAAGTAGGCTCTTTTTTTAATGGAGATATTTATGACATTAGAGGAAGCGATAAACCATGCTTTAAAGGTTGCAGGTGAAGCTGACACATGTAGTAGATACAAGTCAGAGCATTTGCAGATTGCAGCATGGCTACAAGAATTACAGAGATACAGAAAAAAAGAGAAAGGCGAAAAAAATGGATAGTGCTTTTGAGGCAGGTAAAAAACTTATGGGTGGAGATTACACACAATTTACTTTAGCAGGCAAAGCTTTACTAAGTAGAAGAGGAAGAGTTGGCAGAGAACCACATATCGGGGATAAAGTATACTTTTATAGTCAGAGTCTTGGCAGAGTGGCGCATGTAGGAATTGTTGTATCCGCAGAAAAGAGTGGGGATAGATATAGTATTGAAACAGTTGAGGGTAATACAAGTTCTGCAAGCTTTGATAGAAACGGTGGATGTGTAGCAAGAAAAAAATACATATTCTCTTTGCGAGAGGTGGGAGGAACTAATAGAATCAATTGTTTTTGTAGTCCATTATTTGGCGGTAATACCTGTACAGCTGAAGAACTTGTAAAAGTAGCTTGTGAGGAAATAGGCTATGAGGAAAAGGCAAGCAATGCAGGTCTTGATGGCAAACATACCAATGTGGGTAGAAATAATTACACTAAGTATGGAGAATGGTATAAGGAAAATTGTGATGGCAATCATCCGGCTTACTGGTGCGAACAACTAACAAGTTGGTGTGCTTATCAAGCTTGCAAGCAACATAAAAAGAACACCTTTACAGGTTGGGTTGAATTTGATGGTAAGTGGATGTATGAGATTAATGGGGTAGTGCAAAAAGATAAGTGGCTTCACATTGATGACAGATGGTATGTAGTCAACGGTGAAGGCTATATGACTAAAGGATGGCTTAAATCCGGAGATGATTGGTACTATCTCAATGATACAGACGGAGCTATGCTCAGTGGTCAATGGGTAAAAGCTGATGGGTTAGACTTCTATTTAACTCAAAGTGGAGTACTTGCAAGGAGCACATATATAAAAGATGCTGATAAGGAGCTGTATTATTGGGTAGATGCTGATGGCAAGTATCAGAAAGAGTATGATACATCTAAGCCTGATTTTAAAAATTACGATTTAGCAGAGTAGAAAGGATGGTTAATATGAGAGCAAATATTTTGTATTCGACGATTGGAGCAATAGGAGGATTTGTAGCAATGGTCTTTGGCGGATGGAGTGATGCCCTTATCACTCTTATAATTTTCATGTCAGTAGACTATGTCACAGGATTAATAGTTGCTGGAATCTTTAAGAAGAGTAAAAAGTCTGAGAATGGAGCCCTTGAGTCCAGAGCCGGGTTCAAGGGTCTGTGTAGAAAGGGAGTCGCTCTTCTGATAGTTTTAGTAGCGGTCAGACTTGATATAGTGATGCAGACTACGTACATAAAGGATGCTGTAATAATAGCATTTATAGTAAATGAAAGCATTTCTATAATAGAAAATGCCGGATTAATGGGAATCCCAGTTCCATCTATCATAGCTAAAGCTATTGATGTTTTAAAGAAGAATTCAGATGAAAAAATGGCAGGTTAGCGTGTTGCATTTCGTGTTGCATAGTTGTGAAAAACAAGGTATTTTAGAAGAAAAATAAATCTTTTAAAAGACAAAAAAGAACGCTTGGAATGGCTTGTTTCCTAGCGTTCTTTGAAAAAAGTACGATTTTATTTGGTTTTGTAAAAACTGCGGGTGACAGGACTTGAACCTGCACGGTCGCCCACAAGAACCTAAATCTTGCGTGTCTGCCAATTCCACCACACCCGCATACTTGAAAAATTATACTTTAAAACAAAATTGATGTCAATAATAATGTAGAATATCAATCTTTATTTTTTTTTGAATTACGGATTTATTTTCAGTTTGAAAATCTGTATTTTATATCATATCATATATGAAGATGTGTACGGGAGTATATGCGCTGCAAGACAAATATTGATAATAATTTTTAAAAGAGGATAAGGAGACTTATGTTTTCAGGA
>ERZ772932.699-NODE-699-length-17698-cov-5.567761_pt1 | contig 17698 bp, 15 predicted proteins | sample MGYA00511684_ERZ772932 | MGnify/ENA primary metagenome ERZ772932 (study PRJEB29015, sample SAMEA2738078) | human oral metagenome | biome: human oral; feature: human-associated habitat; material: saliva | place: China | collected 2210 ...
CAGCAGAGGAGCAAAGCGACGATGAGGTCCGCACATCTCAAGTACCTGAACGAAGTGAAGGTAAAACGAAGCTGATTAGGCAACAGTACCTACCGTTTACGGTATTGAAACCCTGCCTTTTGGAAGTAGTTCGCTGCTTTTTAGTTCATCGTTGCACTAGCTCTTACCGTTTAAGATATGCGCTGCAGTGCGCTAGTTATTTAACTTTAAAACCACGTAATTAAAAAGAACTGTGTTCTTGTGTAATTTCACAAGAGCGCAGTTCTTTTTTGATTCCTAGTTTTTCTGATTAGTTCACTTTCGGTATCGTTCGTATAATGAACTCAACAAGTTTGATGGATCGTTTATAGGAGGTAGTATATGGCAATGGCGTTATTAGCTTTATTATTGTGTGTTATGAAACCACCTCGGAAACACTATTAAGGAGGGTATGATGGAAAATTTTCAACAAGAATTGAAATCTATGTTGTTCTTATCAGGGCGTATGAATCGTCGGTCTTATTTTATGAATTTATTAATGATCTTTGGTATTGGCTATATTGGCGGTGTCTGTATTAGTCTTGCTTATGTGTCAAAATTTTTCTGGCTGTTAGGTTGGTTAATCATAGGTTATTCTGTTATCCGTGAATTAGCGATTGCATCGCGTCGTATTCATGATTTAAACGGACCTACCTATTTGGCTATTCTTTACATTGCGGCGGCCATCATAGCACTGTTTGTGCCAACGCTAGCTAAGGTTATGCTTTTAGTGAAAGTCGGTTTAATTCTGATGCCAGGGGATAAAGATAATAACACCTATGGTGAAAGACCAGCATCTATGATTGTTGTTTAGCAAAGGAGAGTTTAATATGACTGGATTTGTAGCTATGTTTTTTATAGGGGTTTTACTCCTTGTAATATTTGATGCACTAACAAATGATAACGATAGAGAATAAATCGGTTTAGGAGGTTCTGATGCGGTATCTTATTTCTTATGATATTTCCGATACTAAAACTAGAAATAAGGTAGTTAAGTATTTAGAATCCTTCTGTTACCGCGTGCAGTATAGTGTGTTTTTATGTGTTCATGCTCACGTTAGAGTAGAGACGATTGCCAAAAAGCTTGAGGTATTAACCCGAGGTGATGAAACACGGCGACTCCTCATCGTCTCTATTTCTGACACAGCCAAAACACCTATATGGTGTAACGAGCCTATTCCGTTAACAGAGGAAAAGATGTTGATTATTTAATTAATCGTCGGAGGTTATGATGTTAGAAACTCTATATGTAATGACACCTGGTATATCCATACGACAGGATGGCGGTTTATTGGTACTTGAAAAGGACCATTCCATTATCAAAGAAATTCCTATGGCGACCGTATCTAATCTTGTATTAGGTCGAACAATTCAAATTTCTACACAAGTTATGTTTTCCCTCGTAAAACAAGGCTCATTGATACAGTTTGTAGATCATAAATATCAACTCGTAGGGACTTTAGGGGATGAACATACAACGTTACAACGCTTGTTGTGGCAGGCGGAGCACTTTCAGAATCCAGAGTTTGCCTTAGAGGGTGCCAAATACATTGTGCGGCGTAAGATTAAAGGACAGATAGCCTTGCTCAATCAGTATAAGAAGAGTAAAAATATTCCAAATTTTGATGCTGTGCATAAGACTATGAATGCCTTACTAAAACGTGTGGACAGAACACAAAAGGTAGATCCCTTACGTGGTATAGAAGGATTAGCATCTCGGACGTATTTTTCTGTATTCGGTCATGTGTTATCTGAGCCGTGGGAGTTCACTAGTCGTAAACGCCATCCTAGCCCTGATCCAGTCAATGCTATCTTGAGTTTTGGGTATTCCTTTTTAGAGCGTGAGGTTCGTGCTTGTTTACTGACAGAGGGCTTAGATGTACGGATTGGTGTACTACATAGTACAAATAATCGAAAAGATAGTTTTGTCTATGATGTGATGGATATATTTAGACAGGATATAATCGATCGCTTTGTTTTGAAACTGCTGAATCGCCATATGATAGTTCCTGAAGATTTTGATATATCAGAACAAGGCTGTTTCCTGTCTAAAGAGGCCCATAAAAAATGGGTAGAGCTGTATGAAGGATATATGACTACCGAGCTTTCTCGTCTTGGTAATGTGACACCACGTAAGTGGATTCAACGAGGAACACAAGCGTTTATGTCCTATCTCAAATCCCTTGATGAAGTCGCAATTGCTACAGAATGTGAGAATATATCTTAATACGTATAGGCTGATATATATGTAACATATGATATCAGCCTATATATTGGGGTAATTATATACAATTTATAAATTATGAAAAATCTTTCATAAATCGTATGTTTATGGGTGCTTTTTTTCACACGATTTGCTATTATTGAAGATGAATAAAAAATGAATTTTGTAGTTTGCATAGCGAGGAGTGGTTATGTTTATCAATCATACAAATCATCCTTCTCAATATTGGTCTGATGAACAGTTGGCAGCAGCTCGTCAATATGGCGAGGTGGTAGATATACCATTTCCTCTCATTGATCCAGCATTACCTTCTGATGAAATAGGTCAGTTCGTACAGGAGTATGCAGGGCGGATAATTGCTCTCAATCCACAGGCTGTGTTGTGCCAAGGGGAGTTCATATACTGCCATGCGTTAGTGGAGAGATTATTAGCGGTAGGAATTACCGTGTTAGCTGCCACTAGCGAGCGTTTGGTCAGTGAATCCTACGAAGCAGGCATAAACGAAAAAATCGTCAACTTTCAGTTTGTTCAATTTCGGGAATATTGTCATTTATAGATGTTGTGTTAATAGGTAAGGAGTGAGCCTATGCAAGTAAATGCTATTTTGTTTGATGTGCAGTCTATTCAAAAGTACATTTTTGCAAACAATAAATTGAAGGCCAATGTAGGGGCATCGTTTATTGTGGATAGACTGTTTGAGGATGTATTGTGTAAAGAAATCATCGAAAAACTAGGTGTAGAGGCAGACGCTACATCTTGGTTAACTCGTAGTAACAGCATTACATCTCTTCCAAAACCTGTATATGTTGCGTATATTGGTGGCGGTAATGCTCTCGTTCTCGTAGAAAACGAACATGAAAGTTTGGTTCAAGATATCGTTAAGAAATTTACGACTCAAGTTTTGGTGCAATACCCAGGGCTAAAAGTAGGGGCTACAACTGGGCACATTACGCTTGACGGTACACAATTCTCCACGGATCTTGGTCAATTATATAAACAATTGAAAGCCAACCAGTTTACATTGAATCCAATTGTACATCCTGCTAACACAGGTTTGACAACTATCTGTGATTTCAGCGGTGATGTAGCGGATACTACGCAAAGCTTTGGTAATGAAAAACGCTTAGTAGCCACATCTTTTACATCTAAATTTGAAGTCTTTGATGCGGCTAACAGTCGTTTGAAAACAGACTTATTCGGTACGGAAGAGACTGACTGGGTATTCCCATCTGAGCTTGAAGACTTAGGTCAAAATAAATCTACTGAAAAGAGTAAAACAGGCATTAATGATATTGCTATCGTTCATATCGATGGTAATAACATGGGCGCTCATTTCAGACAGTGCAAAACATTAGAAGAGCGTAGTGCTTTATCTAAACGTGTTGCCACTAAAACTTTGGAAAGCTTCAAGTCTTTAGTAGAATGGGTCGTCGATAAATACGATATCATTGATGAACATCTAGAGTTAAAACATAATATGTTGCCAATCCGTCCAATCATCGTTGGCGGTGACGATATTACGTTTATCTGTAATGCCCGCATTGCAGTGCAAGCCTCTCACTACTTAATGCAACAGCTGTTGAGTGACAAAGATGGTATGTCTATTTCCTCTTGTGCAGGTATTGCGGTAATCCCAACATCTTACCCATTCTTTAGAGGCTATGAAATGGCTGAGCAGCTCTGCGATAGTGCTAAAGCTAAAATGCGTGAATATAATGCAGCCCACAAGGTTAATGAATCTTGCTGGATGGATTTTGCCTTCCTTCATGGTGAAACTGCACCTACCTTAGAGCAGTTCTTCGCTAATGAATATAGTAGCCTAACAGGTAATATGCACTTTGGTCCATATCGTGTATATGTTGCCACAGATAGTGCAGCTACTAAAGATATGGAAGCCTTACATCAATTATTAGATTGCACAGCCCAATTCAATGAAGGCAAGGTTATGGCGCAAAATAAAGTCAAAGAATTGCGCTCCGTACTACAAGATAATGAGCATATGTGGACCGTCTTCCTTGAGCAATTGCGAAATATTGATAAATCTATGCCTACCGTAGCTGGTTGGGATGCTTTCCAAGAAAAACTGTGGGCTAAGGTAAATGGTGAAATGCGTACACCGTATGTAGATGCTATCGAATTAATGGATTATATTTTGCCTGGATTGGAGTAAGTATGTACACATTAACTATTAAATTATTGTCGCCAACGATGCTTATGTCCGGCCAAGGCGATGTGAATACGGACAGCACCATCGTTCATGATCGTTATGGAATTCCTTTTATTCCAGCTAAACGCGTGCGTGGTGTTTTATATGAAAGTGCCCTTGAAGTAGCTGAAATGATGCATGCTGCAGGCTTGAAAACCTTTACTATTGATGATGTTAAGGTATTGTTTAATCGCCTTGAAGGTGCAGAGGATAACCCTAGATTATCTATTTCTAATTTAACGATTGCCGACTATGATGTGGTAGCTACTGAATTAGCAGCTCTTGAAGCGCAATATCCCGCTGTATTTACAAAGGAACGTGTTCTTGAAGAGTACACATCTATGCGTTATTACACATCTATCGATCAAGTAACAGGTACAGCGTTAGAAGGAACATTACATAACTCTCGCGTTCTTAATAGAGGTCTTGCTTTCAGTGGTCAAATCGGTGTAGAAGATATGGCGGAAACAGAACGATTGATTTTGGCATGTGCAGTACGTAATTTGACTGGCATTGGTGGTAAACGTAACCGTGGCTTTGGTCAAGTAGAATGCACAATTGATGATACATCTTTTGATTTAGAAACTGTAGGGGGTACATTATGGAACAAGTAAATATTACGATTACCGTTAAATCCCCAACGCTTATTGCGAACTCCTCCACAGCAGGTGTACTAACATCTACGCGTGGCTCCATTGATGGTCGAGTATTGCGAGGCCTTTTTGCATCTCAATTTATCTCTGCTCATAAGCTTGGCAGAGAAGCTCATAAAAACGAAGATTTTATGAAGTTGTTCTATGGTGACTTACGATTTGTTGCGGCCTATAAAGATACGCCAAAAGGTACGTCTTTCCCAGCACCGTTGAGCTTACAAAAGAATAAAAATGCAGACGGCTATGCTAGTGATGCTGTAGTAGACTTCTACACGGGCAAAGATTTGTTGGGCTTTAAAGGCGTTAAAGGTTTTGTCGTTGTAGACGGCAACGAATGTAGTCCTGTACAAATTGAAACGGCTATTAAATTGCATATGTCTCGTTCCTTAGAGCAAGAACGTGTACAAGGTCGCAGTAAAGAGGGGAATATCTTCAACTATGAATATCTTGAGCCAAATCAAGTATTCGTTGGTTCTGTAGTGGGGCCTAAAGCATCATTAGAAGAGTTTGTTCGTCAATTCCCTAAACAGCTAGATTGTCATATTGGTCGCTCTCGTCGTACTGAATATGGTCATTGTGTCGTTGAAATCGGCGATATTACAGCCGTTCCAACACCTATAAACAGTGGAAATTCAGTATACGTTCGACTTCATACGCCATTGGTGCTAGGTAACGAGTCCATTGGTCATGTAGTAACACAAGCGGTTCAATCTATCGGCTCTGATATTTCTGTTGGTGCCGTATTTGCCTCTTATCAAGAGGAGCAAAGCTTCAATAGTATTTGGGGCGTTCGTAGTAGCGCTGAAGCGTCTGCATCTGCTGGTAGTATCGTAGAACTTGTAAAATCATCCGGTTGGTCTCAAGATGATCTAAATAGATTACAACATATCTTGTATAACGGTATGGGGACACGCCTTCAAGAGGGCTACGGTCAAGGTCGTTTGTGGACTCCTGGCGAATTTAAGATGGTGAAATTAGGTAAACAAGAAGCACCTAAGCTTACATCTTTACATACGCCAACCCAAGATATTGCAAAAAAAGTGTTGGAAAAACAAGTTATTGTAAATGCTCGTTTACGTGCTGCTCACGATGTAGATACATATATTAAGCGCACTATGACTAGAGCTGGTGTATCTAAACATTTTGCATCGGTACTATTGGCTGAACTTGGCACAAATCATGAAACTGGTCATAAGCAATTACAACAATTCTTGGAAGACAAGAAAGCAGAAGGGCAAGCGAAAAAAGAGCCACGAGTGATTGAGAAGAACTTACGCGAGTTCCATTTAGAACATGCCTATACGCGTAGTGAAACAAAACGAGTTAATTTGATGGAGTATATCATCGATTTTGATGCTCCTACATTAGTGGTGGCTTGTTTGGCAAAATCTGGTGAAAGTGGTACATACTACGAAATTCCTGCTGAATTAGTCGATATGGTAGGTATTAATAAACATAAACTTTCAAATATTGTAGCCTACGAATATTGGACATATTTCTTTAGACATATTAGAAAGATTAAGTAAGGAGGACCGTCGTATGTTAAACTCTGCAAGTGTAATGGGGCGGTACACTCTAACTGGTACTGTCAAACTCACAAGCCCTCTCGTTATTCGAGCTGGTGTTAGTAATGATATTTTAAATGATACGGTAGATGATATTGTAGTAACCTATCACGATGGTCAACCATTCATTCCTGGTACATCTTTAGCTGGTGTACTGCGCCAAGCTATCCAAGGCCTTGAGCCAGTCGCTGAAGAAGTATTGTTTGGATCCATTGATGATAAAGGCACTCAAAGTGCGTTACAGATCAACGATATTCCGTTAGATAATACAAATATTGTCGTTCGTGATGGCATCCGCATGGATGACGTTCGTGGTGTGACTGTAGATGGCGCAAAATATGACTTTGAAGTTATCGAGTCTGGTGCGATCGGTCAGTTGCGTATCGATTGTGTAATCCGCCAATGTCATGACAATCAAGCGGATAAGATGGAACAAGCTCTTGTGGCGCTAGCGAATCTACTTAAAAATGGTATCTCCATTGGTGCTCGTACGGTAAATGGTTTAGGCCGCGTAGCGTGTAAAGATATTTCTTTAGAGCATTATGATTTCACTAAGCCAGAACATGTAAAAGCGTGGTTACTACGCAAAGCAGGTACATCTGTTGCTATTCCTGAGCGACGCATGGTTGCCGATAAAGATCTTGTTATCGATATGGAATGCAGCTTGGAAGATACAGTTCTTATTAAATCTATCTTCGAAGAGGCGTGGGAAGATAAGTCCGTAGTGCTCTTTATTCCAGGTACATCCATTAAGGGCGTATTACGTCACCATTGTAGCCGTATATTACAAGCCTTAGGCCGTAGCAATCAAGCGGTGGATACACTCTTTGGCTATAGCATCGAGAAAACAAATGAGAGCCGTAAAGGTCGTATCATGGTAGATGAGGTTTACTTTGATAAATCCTTTACCCAAGAGGAACAACCTCGCATTCGCGTAGACCGTTTTACAGGCGGTGCCATGAATGGTGCTTTATTCCAAGACCATCCTGTACGTAAGGGAAAAGGTAAACAGTTAGCATTCCCATTGCGTATGACTGTTAAAGACTGTAGTGATAGTGAAGCGGGCATTGTTCTACTCCTTGTGAAAGATCTTATGACAGGTCAAATTACGTTAGGGGCTAATCGTACAATCGGTTATGGCCGCATTAAAGGTAATTCTGTTACTGTTCAATATTATGGTGAAAGCTATGGTATCGATGGTATTGGTAAGGTTACGAAAGGTGAAGCTACTAAACTTGAAGCTTTGGTTCAAGCGTTACATCAATCTACAGAAGATACAATGTTAGCTAAGGAGGGCGCTCATGAGTAAACAATTACATAGCCATGAAGGTGTATATACACGTACTTGCGGCACATGTGGTCCTACAGCTAATGTGAACGTACTAGCTGTAGCAAAAGAACAGATGAAACAAGATGGCCTAGTGATTACGTGGTCTGTCCATGAAGTTAAATGGGGTTATTACAAGCAAGGTAGTTTTCAATTTTCTGATGGTACAACTGACGTAGACTTGGCGTATCTTCAAGATATGCGTATCTTCAATGACGTTGAAGAATTGCGTCTCACTGTACAACATGGTGAGATTGTATATCGCTATATTAACGATGAATCTGGTGAACCTGTAACATACGTTGATTCTTCCTCTCGTATGATTGGTGAAGTTGATGCAGGTCGCACACAGCTTAATCGAGTAGAAGGTTTTACAAGCTTAGTCGATACAGGCCGTAAACTTTCACAAATCATACCTGTTTCTACTACAAAACAATATTGTTATTTAACGACACGTAATTACATTGGCTATTTAGATAATCATCAAGCAAGCTATACAGATTATCGATATGTCAAAATCGTAGATAAGGAGGTCTAGTATGGCTGGTAAAGGTAAAAGTAAAAATAGACATGCTGCTAGTGCGGCCTTCTTTGCACGAAATAATCCAGGGATGGATGTTGAAAAAGTAGCCAATGAAAGACATTCCGGTGGCAATCGTGGAGGTCAAAATCGTTCTGGTGGCTATAATAATTCTTATAGTAATCAAGGTGGTAATCGAAGCGGTGGTAACAGCAAATACCCAAGTGAGCCAGCAAGTGCAGCGTATAACTTTGTGCGCTTACCAGAGCATGTAATTCCAGCTGAGTTTTACAATGGTCACTTTGAAGGGGGTACACAAGATGTGCTAAAAGCATACTGTGATCATGTACAACAAGCTGATACACATACAGGTTATATCGACCTTACGATTACGACTGAAACACCATTATTCATTGGTGGTCCGTCTAAACAAGACGAGGATACACCACTTGAGTTTTATGGTGGCCAAGATAATCCTACAATTCCAGGGGCCAGCCTTAAGGGTATGGTAAAACAAATCTTCAAGATTGTTACAGCTAGTAGCTTTAGACCTTACCAACGCGGTACAGGTCTTGGTGATTTCGAAGATAGACATCTGTATTTCCGTGATTTTGCAAGTTCTATTAAATCCCTTAAAGAATACTACGCTTCTCGTATGGTAGGGATGGAGAAGAATGGCAAAGGTGAAATGAAAGCTGCTACAAAAGCAACACCTGGCTTTATTATCCAAACTGTAGACAATAACTATTTTGCAGTACCTAGTGAGTCTAAAAAAATGTCTTATTCTGGCGACTATGAAATGCAGAAGAAGAAAGATACTCCATCTATCGATTGGACTGATCAGTATGTAAATATCCATACAGGTAGAATGAACTCTAAAATGTCTTACATGCGTATTACTCGACCTGGCAACTTTGAAAGTAAGCGCATTCCGATTTTGCAAGACTGTCTCGATAGTTATGCAGATGATAAGAACCGTGGTACCTTAAACCTATTGGATAAAAAAGTAGGCAAAACGGGAGAGGCAGCAAAGAGCTACACGCGTTGTAATGACGTTAAATTTGTAGTACCTTGTTTCTTCTCTGAAAAAGATGGTATTGTAGAGCATTTTGGTCATGGCCGTTTCTATCGTATTGCATATGATTTAAAGATTAGTGACCACTTACCAACTACATTAGAACAACATAATAATGGTGTGGACCTTTGTGATAGTGTATTTGGCTATGGTGACAATTGGGCTGGCCGTTTATCCTTCTCCGATGCTCATGTAGTGGGCCCTGTGAGAATGTGCCAATCTGATTACCCTCATCCATTGATGGGACCGAACCCAACATCTTTCCAATTATATTTGGAACAAGATGTAGATAATCACTCTACTTATAACCATTGGGGTCATGAAGGGGCATCCATTCGTGGTTATAAAATGTATTGGCACCAACCATTAGCTAAAGCAAAAGCTTGGACTCGTACAGAAGAGGAAAAAGCGATTAAAGGGACTCGTAAAATTCGTCCAGTAGATACTGGTGTTACCTTTACAAGTCGTATCCATTTTGACCGATTAAGTAGTGCTGAGCTAGGCGCATTATTGATGTCCTTGGATTTAGACCATTACTCTGGTGGTACTCGTCGTACATACTACAAACTTGGTATGGGTAAATCCATTGGTTTTGGCAGTATTAAACTCGAATCTGCTGTAACCGTTTTTGATGGTAAAGAACGCTATGCTAGCCTGTTCGGTGGTGATACTTGGAATACTGGAGACAGCACAACGACTCCTAAGGAGTATGTAGAATCATTTACCCAATATCGCGATAATGTACTCGGTTCTAATGCATCTTCTTATAAAGCAATGTTAGATGATTTGTTCATGATGCTAGATTGGAATATTGCGAATGGTCCAAATGCAGCTAAAAACTGGACTGAAGGTATTTCTATGATGACCATTAAAAATAACAAAATGGACCCTCGTATTAAATACCGTAGCAAGCTAGATACACCAAAGTCTTTCATTGCAAAGTGGTCTAAATAATGCTAGGAACAGTTACTATTGCTTTAGAAGCCCAAAATAGAGGCAGCTTGCCTGTCTTTCCTGGACGATACTTACATGCGGCACTGTTCTCCATTCTTAGTCATGTAGATGCAGATGAGGCTACATGGTGGCATGATATGGAAGGGATAAAGCCTTTCACTGTACATGTATCCTATAAGGTGCCTCATCAAGATAACTCTATTCGACGTGGGGATATCTTATATTTACACGTTTCTACATGGCATAGTGAGTTATGGGGCTTATTAGAAGGTGTACCTGAGGGCTTAGAGGTGGTTTTTGGACGTTTACGAACTACCATCATAGGGATTCGGTATGGAGCACCTTTCAATTTGCCGTTGAAAGTAGATAATGAGTTGGAGCTTATCAGCCGCCGACTCTCCGCTAAACAGGCGAAACGGATTACCTTTGAGGTTATGACGCCTACATCCTTTAATGGAACACATGGAGATATAACGTTTCCTACATCAAGTCTTATTTTCTCCTCTCTAGTAGACAAATGGAATGCTGGAGATATGATGGAGGTATTAGATAAAGATCTAATACGGACCGTTGCTGAAAAAGTAACCCTTGAACGCTGGGAAGGCCATACAAAACGTGTATTTTATGGTCGTGATCGTGGCCTTACTGGTTTTGTAGGCAAGTTTACCTTTAATATCTCTAAACTTACAGAAGAGGAAAACCAACTCATTACTATTTTGGCTCTCCTCGGCCAGCATTGTGGCATAGGTAGATTATCTAGCCAAAGTCTTGGTCAGGTACGTGTTACTTTACAAAATAAATAGGACTTATAGTCCATACAATTAAATTCCATGGGAGCCTAGATATAGTTGCTCTCAATGAAAGAAGCCTTAAAGGCATCTGTTATAGATGTCTTTGAGGCTTCTTTTTTGTTCCTAGTTTTTTTGATTATCTCTATTTTCGTTTGATCCGTATAATGAACACACAAGTTAAGCCTGAGGGGTGAGGCATCACGTAATCATTTTTACCTCCTTTAAATAATAGTGATAATTCTCCTTTTCAAATAAAAATTTCTCCTCTTTACATATATTGCCTCCCTAAGGTATGAGGCCGTCTCTGACGGATTGAAATTTAGTGATGTTCGTCTCACAGGTTTAACAGTGATTTTAATATTTGTGTTAATAGATAATATTGTTATTTTCTTGATGGTTATTGTTTGTTGTTATTTGATATTTCTTTCAGTTTCAAGTGTTGTTTGTTTTATTGTTTTAAGTTTTATTGTTTTAAGTTTTGTTATACGTAGTTTGTACATATGGAGGTTTTTATGGAACAGTTAGTGAGACGTTTTACTTTATCTAGCAATGCCTATTTAACTCGTGATTGTGTTGGTTATTACCGTGACTTGTATTTACGCTATCGTGAGCCGGGAAATCCGGATTTTCTTAATACCTTAAAAAATACATTGAATAATTATTGTCCTAGTGTCCTAAAATCTGCCCGTCAGGAAGTGTATGATAGAGTGAGAAGGGATATACCCGATATTATGAAAGCTGAAGGTCTTGAGGAGGCGGTTATTGCCGTTGTACCTCGATCAAAAGCATTTATGTCACCTAATCAGTTAGGTTTCCGCGATGCGGTGCAAGAGTGTGTCAAAATACTACAGGCCAACGGATACGCAGATATCACAGATGGCATTGGATGTATTACGCGGCATACAGATACGAAGACAACACATATTCATAAATTTTTACCAGGCTTTGATAATTGCGGTAGCGAGCCCTATGTAGGGATTACGAATGACACTTGTCATATTGATACCAATGTAGTTCGAGGCAAAACAGTTATTTTAATTGATGATATTTATACGAAAACAGTGAACGTTGATGAGGATTGTATTCAAGCGTTATATGATGCGGGCGCAGCTCGTGTTGTATTCTACGCTGTGGCATATACCTACCGTCGTTCTTCTTATAGAAAAGGGGCATAATATGAACATTTCATCGATAGCTTTAAAAATTTGGGCCGTCCATAACACGACGAGTCGCATTACAACGAGAAAGAGCTTTCATGATACGTGGAAAACAGAGGATGAATTCCTCTCCATGATGAGCGACATTCCCAACATCGATGATGTAGTGCATGAACTATCCGTTGCGGTAGATGACATGGGCTGGATGGATGGTGCAGTATGCTGCTTTGATGCGGATTTTCCTGTTATTAATGAAAGCGCCCCTAAGGGCGATCGACCCTATCTCTTGTTTTACAAGGGTGACTTGTCTCTGTTGAGCGACTTAAATCGTAATGTGGCGGTCATTGGTTATACAACGCCGAACGAGGATATCATTGCTCGTGAAAGCAAGATTGTTGAGCAATTAGTACAGCGCGGTCAGCATATCGTGAGCGGTCTAGCAAAAGGTTGTGATGCCATTGGGCATATGGTTTGTATGGATTGTGGTGGAAAAACGATTGCTATCTTGCCTTCACCATTAGATGCGATTTCGCCGGCAGCCCATCGAGAGATGGCTCATCGAATTGTAGAAGAGGGTGGTCTCATTATTTCTGAATATTACAATGGTCCTCGCAGTCGTCATGAGGCGATAAACCGCTATGTGGAGCGCGATCGGTTGCAAGCATTATTTGCCAAGGCTGTAGTACTCATCGCAAGCTATGAAGGCCGAGATGGAGATAGTGGGTCCCGTCATGCTATGGGAAAAGCACATTCTTACGGACATCTCGCCTGTGCTATGTACGATGAAACGACAGATAGCGAAGTGTTAGAAATGAAACTGAATCGTAGCCTGCTTTCACAACAAAAAGCGCGGCAATTAGTGACAAATCTGAGTGGAGTAGGGGAAGCAGGATATACATCGGTAACGGTGGAAGACCTAGTGAACCTTGTAAATCCAGCACTAGAGGCGCAGCAAAAACTATTTTAATGTATATGACTAAAGGAGGTTCTTATGTTTCACATTGTAGATGTAGATAATACATTGGTCTTTACCGACGAATTAAATACAGCTGGCTATGTACATGCTTTGGCATGTGTGGCGTTAGAACCTCGTAAGGTCGTGCCACGCATTACTCGTGACATTATACAAGACTGGTATCCACAGCTGTCAGAGTACGATTTAATTCATATTGCCACCTTAAAACAGGCGTATGTAGAAAGCCACTTGGATATGTCTCAGCTAAATCCCTCTGTAGCTCGTGTGCTCAGCACATATGGCAGTGAGCGATGTGCCTTATGGACAGCGGCAAATCCTGAACGGATCCGCATGTTGCTAAGACACCATATGGTTACTGATTACAGGGCGATACGCTTTAGCAATAAAACGGAGAATGATATATCCCATGCAGTGCAAGATTTCTGTGTACTCTTTGACTGTGAACCTGAGGAACTATGCTTTCATGAAGACAATCCTGAGGTTATTAACCACCTGCGAAAGTTAGGCATGACTGTAATGGCTGTTGAAGCGAAAGCAGTTGCATAGGATGGTAGTAAATAAAGAACTAAAGCATTAAAGAATTAAAGAAACAGGATTTGATTGTAATAATCGAGGCACTAGTCGTTATATGTTAAACAGTTTGAATAACGAGAGTTTGTTATTATGTAGTATTACGGACAGGGAGGATTTATGAGATTTTTAACCTTAAGTACAACCGGTATATTTAATGCGATTCGACCATCGTTGTTTCCACCTATAGAAGGAAAGGAAACAACGACATTTTTGCTTGCTTTAGAGTACAATTTCCCTATTATTCCTTTTTTAGAGGATGATACAGAGGAGGTAAAGGCCGCTCGTGAGGACCTTGCGTTAGAGCGACAACGTATTCGAGCCTTTGTAAAAGCACTTTGTAATGATTTTGGAAAAACGATTGGGGAACTTCGGACAGAGGTTATTAGCTGTTTGCCAGAGTTTATTAAGCATGGCACCTATGATGGTGAATCATTACTGTCTAAACCGCGTAAAGGGTCATACAGGGTGTATCCTATGTATAAAAGCTACAGAGGTCGTAAGATGCTGTTCCAAAAGCATAGATCACCTAAGGACGAGGCTCAGTATATACACGACCATATGCTTCGATATTTTCTAAATAGATTCTTTTCAACAGATGGACTTTGCGGATGTATGACGGGCGTGGATCATATTGATACACCTTTATCCGTTACAACTGTGCAACAAATATTAGAGGATGTTGAGCATGCCTCCATGCCAGATACCGTATCTGTTTCATCTATTCCTAATACGTATACAATGAACGAGCCTACATTGATTTATTCGGAGTTCTTATTAATCGCTGATGCATTAGGGGCTTATATGGTACAAGGTATGGAAGGTGAGACGGAAAGTGAGCAGTTGGCGAATTTAACTAAGGATGCGTTCTTCTCTGATATTTGTGAAAGCTTATATAAGCATTTTATTTTCATAAGTGATTGTTCTAAAATAGCTGTTTATGATGAGTGGAATATTTGGGTAGATAAATTGTTAGATATCTACTCGAAAAATCAATATTCACAGCTACAACGTCTGTTACAGGACAAGGTGCCGTCCTATAATGATGGAGTTATAGGGTATGTGAAAGATTATCATATTGGACCGTTGCTCGATCGACTTGTGAATGACCTTACAAGAGACCGGTTGAATATTCCGTTGTATCCAAAACCTGACCAACGTCAATCATACCTTGATTTTATACTGCGTTATGGGAATTCATTACAGTCAACTATTGAAGATATATGTAAACAAGGTGGCGATGGTAGCGATATCTATAGATACCAGGATTTAGCTACTGTTTTGACATTAGATGCACGTTTATGCTGTACGTTTTACTGTATGATTGATGCATGTTGTACGGCTCTTAATAAATATATGTATACCGCTATCATACCTATTGTGGATAAATTAGATGAAAAGTTAGCTAAGGTTCAAATCTCGACTACTGATACGTGGCAAGTTGAGTATGTAGTTAAATTATCTCGTATATCCCAGTGGTATCGTGCATTAGCATATGCTTTCACAGGCAATGAAAATGCAGATACAATATTTAAAGACCTAATGGATATGCAAGAAAAAGACCCTGTTAGACATAGCCAATACTTAGACCCTATTCTTATGGGAGGCGAAAACCCTGAACATGCCTTTAGTATCGATAGTTTGCGTTATGTATTATTACACTATTATGTGGAAACAAAGAATAGACTCGGCTATGAGCGTTACATTAAAGAGATGTATCCATCAGTATTTGGTTTAGAATTTGACTATAATGCACAAATGCATGCTCTATTAGATCTTAGCGAAGATGGGGTTCATGCCAACTATTCCAACAAGGATTTTTATTTATGGTTGAAGGCACTATATACGTTCCACTTAGATCATATTGATAAAGATTTTTGGAATGAAATGGCTAGCCTATGGGAAAAACCAGATAAAATATCCTATTTATTTGGCGTAGACTATTATGCATTATGTACTAAGTATATGGTTAAGCTTGCTATTCGCTTTGGAGATACTCGACGAGCAGAACGATATAAGCGAGAAATAGCTGCTGCTATTACTGAAGTGGGATGCGAAATTGACGATGCCCCTAGTGACTATAAATGGCCTTTATTCGAGTACTATATAATGGCTCAAATTAACGAAACCTTGGGTCATTTAGACTTAGCCCAAGAAGAGTACCATAAAGCATACAATTTGGCTATGTTCTCTAAAGCATGCTGGCAACATTACGAAGAGGATAACGGTGGAATTTGGAAATCCGAAGAAGACTCTAACTTTGGAGTTCCAGAACTGAAACTTAAAGACTGGCTCAAAAAAAATACCGTAACATATGACACCATAGAAGAATACAAACAAAACTTAAGTAAATATATGACCTATATATTTGATTAGTAATCTATTAGTCTATTAGTTTACTAGTCTATGTAAAAGCCACCTAGCTGTTTGTTAGGTGGCTTTCTCTCTTTGCGGCATAATAAGAACAGAAAAAATATTAGAATATTAATATAATGTATCTCATTGGTATTTAATGAAAGGAAAATGAATTAAATATTGACGCAAAATCTGAAAAACCTTATAATTACTGTAACCTCAGAAAAATCATTTACTACCAGTATTTACCTATGCTCATCGGCATTTCTGATCAAATGGGAACACAATTTGACCGTTTACGGTGTGAGGTTTGCCAAAACCTAATTCTAAGCCCCATAAATACTGGCACTCTGAGGCACGCTGTTGCAACAGTACTTACCGTTTACGGTATTGAAACGCTGTCAAAATTGTTTTATAACCATGAGGAATATGAGTTGCAACAGTACTTACCGTTTACGGTATTGAAACCCGGCCTCGATAATGACATCTTTATATAACTCCCAGTTGCAACAGTACTTACCGTTTACGGTATTGAAACGATGCTTTCCATTGTCTCTCCATAAGTTACATGATGTGTTGCAACAGTACTTACCGTTTACGGTATTGAAACGCTAAATCAGTTAGCACGTCAGTAATTTGAATGAAGCCTTGCAACAGCCCTTACCGTTCACGGTATTGAAACCACATTTTTGGCAATTGATCAATTACTGTACCGAATACAGTTGCAACAGTTACGGTATGCGCCGCAGGGTGTAGGACAGCAGAGGAGCAGAGCGACGATGAAGTCCGCACCCTGAGCAAAGCAAGGGTAAAACGAAGATGATGGGGAAATAGTACTTACTATTTATGGTATATTAATAGAACTATTAACATTGATATGATATTCGATAGATTTAACGTATTAATGCTAATGGTTCTATTTTTTTTGTTTGTGATATAATAAATTCTAGATTTAATCCTCAGAAAACTAAATCTGCGCTATTGTGATAGTGGTGCAGTTAAACGGTATTATTTTAGCAAGCTAAAGTGCCCTTTGAGGCTATTTTACGAGCTCTGCCGTTTTTTCTATTTTAGAACCGGTAAATATCTACTGTTTCAGAGACAGGGTTAAATTAAATAATCTCCTGATGGGGACGGAACCTAACACTCATTTGTCCGCTTGATTGGACGTTATTGACTGTTAGGTTAAATTAAGTAATCCCCTATGGGGCCTATAAGAGTTCTATCTTAGTATTTTAGGGTAGAGCTCTTTTTATGTGTAATATTTTCCTCATTTCTCTTGTTATAGTATAGGCGTAGAGTTATCG
>ERZ772932.700-NODE-700-length-17663-cov-27.327465_pt1 | contig 17663 bp, 15 predicted proteins | sample MGYA00511684_ERZ772932 | MGnify/ENA primary metagenome ERZ772932 (study PRJEB29015, sample SAMEA2738078) | human oral metagenome | biome: human oral; feature: human-associated habitat; material: saliva | place: China | collected 2210 ...
AGCCACAACGAACTCCTTCACCAAGAACCGTTGCAACCACCACTAGAACCTAGACGCCTCCGTAAGGCCTTCGTGGCAGATGAGATGCATATCAGTGTCGAAGTCACCTACCACTGCGCCCAGCAAGTACGCGAGGTCTTCCACCAAGACACACCCACCCAAAGCCAACACCTGGCCGCACACCTCATTGAACGCCTACCAACCTGCCCCATCCCCGAAATCGCCCGACTGGGCCAGACCCTACGCAAGTGGAAGGACGCACTCGACGCCTACATCGACACAAGCGGAGCCAGCAACACATCCCACCGAAGCCATCAACGGACATTATCGAACTAGGCAGACGCACCGCCAGAGGCTACCACAACCCCACCAACTACCAACCCCGCATGCCCCTCACCACCGCAGGCCTAGACACCTCCCCCACATCCAACTATGAAGAGCCCATTAATCCACAGACAATATCGGAAGCATTCCAGCGTCAACCAAGGCCTCGACAGACTGACAACTAGCAGCGATTCGAACTACAACCAGAAGCATTACAAACCTTGAAACTCTCTAGAGTGATTAGTTAAACCAGTAAACTGCCGTTAAAACAAAGCTAAAACCCGCACATCAGCCATCGAATCTCACCGCACTCTAACCCACGTCCACCAACTTGCCATCTAATTTGACAGTTACCACCACTTTAGCTTGAAACATGCTACAATGCGCCTGTCGCCACAGTCGACAACAACCCAACAACACCAAAGGAAAATCGCCAATGAATCCCGAATACACCGAAGCCACAACATATCTTGAAATCTCAGTGGAAAATCCACCGATATCAAAAATCTACGAATGGTTCACACAAGGTAAGCTGATTGTCAATAGACGCTACCAACGAAAACTAGTTTGGACACTCGAAGACAAGCAAGCGCTGGTTGAAACAATCAGCAATCGATATCCACTACCAAATATTCTATTGGCAGCCGTCGAAGACGGATACGAAATCATTGACGGCCTGCAGCGAATCAACGCTATCATCGATTTCATCAACCAGCAATTCACTACTTCAAGCGGATACTTGTTCAACACCCACGAATGGCCAGCAGCAAAACAGTACCTTAGCTCAGCCACCGGCAGCGACGCAGAAACAACGGACACGTCAAGAGAGAGCGGGGAAGAAAGCAATCTACTTACAGGAAAACAAGTAGCAAACTTCGTCCAATACGTCACCCCCATCTCAATTATGAGAGGAGCGACCGAGGAACAGATCGACGACGTCTTTGCGCGAATTAATCGGTACGGACACAAGCTATCCGATCAAGAACATCGCCAGGCTGGTGTAACGTCTGAATTTTCAAACTTTGTTCGCGAACTGGCTGCCGAAATTCGTGGCGACAATACTAAACAAATTGTAAATCTGAAAGAAATGCCTCAGATTTCAATTTCCACACCACGCGGAAAACTCAACTATCAGGTTGTCGCGAACGATACAGTGTGGGTCAAACTGAAAATATTGAATGCCGGAGATCTTGTAACAAGCGAAGATGAGCAGTTTCTCGCCGAACTTACAGCTTCATTACTAGACGCTAAAATCTTGAGTCGTAGCAGGGAAGCGCTGGACGAGCTATATATGAACAGTGCAAGAATCGATGAGCTTGACAGAAAACTACGCGACTACGGGAACAAACGCCTAAAAGAACACATTCATTACTGCATCGATGAGCTAGTCAAAATTACACGTTCATCTAGTTCTGAGAATTTACGCGATCTCATTAAGGAAAGTAATAAGCGCCAAACAAACCCTGTGCCAGCATTCGCCAATAATATGCTAGTAGCACTATTCCGGTCGCTCATCAATGACGAACGACATGTAACAGACTACGAAGGTCTTGCGAGAGATTTCAATCAAATTTACGCACAGACTCAAGGAAAGCGCAGAGCAAAGTCTTCCGAACAACGAGAAACAGTCATCTCTCAAATTTCAGGTATCATTAAGCAACACACGAGTGAAGGACTGAGCGCAAGCATCAATCACGACCCTCATTCCTCTGAGATACGCGACATGATTCGCGACACAGGAATCGAAACAGCCCGTGTCGAATTCAAACAGGGCCTTCTTCCCGTTCGCTCATCAATTTCATCCGCAAATCTGAGCATTAATGAAACGCTAAAGAAGATACTTCGAACCGCTGTTGCAATTGCAAATGTTTCACCTTCGACCGATGGCATAATCATTATTGGAGTCGCAGATTCCTGCGAGGCAGCGAATCGCATCAGTAAGGCTTACAAGTTTGTTCCCAAACAAATCGGCAGCAGATATATTGTTGGAATCGATCGCGAATGCGATTCTATGGGGGTAACTTTAGAACAGTACCAACATCAAGTGCGAGACTACATTATCGCATCATCACTTTGCGCTCACTTAAGAGCTGCGCTTGTCAACGAGCTGAAGATTGTCGAACTAGAAGGAATGCACATTCTATCAATTCGAGTTCCTGCACAGAATGACGTGTCGATGTTTGATAATAAGTTCTATGTCCGCCAGGGAGATCAGACAATAGAAGCAACAGGAACGATGATCGGAGACATTTACAGACGCTTCTAGATTTTCACGGCGACACAAGTTGCACCTAATACTCTATATCCAACATTGGTTACATGGCTGCAACATCGCAATTGGATGGCTTTTCCTGACTGACAACAATGTAAACAGTCAGGAAAAGCCATTTCAGATTAGAAGAATCAAGGTTTACGCCTCATGTTCTTCTGTTCTTAAATTAGTTAAGATCGCTTGAATACCTTATAATCGCCCATGGCGATGTTATTGGGTGTAAGCAATTTTTGTGTAGCGATGTGGCTGTTTGGAGGCTGGTTATGGGGTGTCGTCGGATGCTAGGGGCGCACGCCGCGCCAGATCAGCGCACCGCTTGTGCGCGCAGGCGTGTGGCACACTGCCCTCCATGGATAGTTCCCCCCCGACGCTCACAGTGTGATCCGCCACGAGGCGATCAACACATGGATTGACGCCCACCCCAAGAAAACCCTCATCGAGCACGGCATATGCTTACCCTCGCGCAGGTGGATGCGCAAGAAACCCCCAGCAAGCGGACGCAAAACCCCAATTGTTGGGATGCGACTAATTGATCGAAGCGCCCTGACATCGCTGATCGGAAAATCCCGGCAACTGGGAAGGCGACCTGATCATCGGCCAAGACGGAGCCAGCGCATGCGTCGACTCTGGTTGAGCGCACCACCCGCTACCTGATCAACGTCGCCCTGCCCCTGGGTCGGAAAGCCGACCAGGTCCGGCGCGCTCACCCCGCCACAACCAAAGCCTTCCCGATGGAACGATCCACACGCTGACCTGGGACCAAGGCCCAGAAATGGCCCACCACCAACGCCTCACCCACGACACCGGCGTGGACGTGTTCTTCGCTCACCCCCACAGCCCCTGGCAGAGAGGAACCAACGAAAACACCCACCGGTTCATCCGCCGCTACCTGCCCAAAGGAACCCCCATCACCAGCCACCAACCCTACCTCGACACCATCACCCACGAACCGGGCAACTACCCCAGAACCACCCTCAGCTACCACACCCCCACCCAAGCACTCACTCAACCAACTCATTGCCACCACCCATCGACACCACCGAGATATACAAATAGATTCCTATATGATCCCCCACCCATCAGCATTCTCTTGCCTCAAAGTGTGACGCGTCTGCTTCCAGAACCGCATCGGTGACGACGAAGCCACCCGCGAAGTGATAGACACCGGTCTCACAGGCCTCTTGAAGCAATCAGGCTTCGTTCGGCCAACACGGTCGGAGCACCTTTCTCGTCGTAGATATGGCGACGTACAATCGCTCGGTCCTACCTAACGTGGATACGACCTACGAGTTCAAGTACGGCACACGCCCAGGCTCGAGACCTGAGATCGGCGGGCACTCCAAGAGCATAGGAGCGGTAGCATCGGTGGGGGTATCCTGCGCGGTGCGACAGGATACCCCCACCGCTTTATGCCTTCAGCGCCAGCAGCCCGTCAGAAATGAAACGACGAACGAGTTCACTACGAGTTTGTCCGAGTTCCCCTGCGGCCTCATCGAGCTCACGGACTAAAGATTCAGGAAGACGCGTGCCGATAGGCATTGTGTCCTCACCGAACAGCGGTGGACGCCCCGGGAGAACCTTCCACACTCCATCGCACTCACTTGCTTCGAAGCGCTGCGCATCCGCTTCCAGATCAGCGTCGGTAACGGTGATCCCTCCCGCAAGACGGTATGTTCCCTCTGCTTTCTTGCTCATTGTCCTCTCCTCTCAGGTCCAAATATTTCTGTCATCATTTTCTTTGAAGGCGGAGTCATCGCGTGATAGATGAGTATGCTGCCGTCTTCCTGGAGCGCGGCAAGGAGTTCGAGCAGCCTCCCGTTCCTGTCGTATCCCAGCGCAGCGTATGCGGGCCAGTACGGAGAATCCACACGTTCGGCACACTCGATTGCATACACCCAGGCATGAACTGCGTCTTCCTCCGCAATCTCGGGATGCCGTGCGCTCACACGTGGATGAACAACAACCGGAACTTCCACCATTGCCTGACCTCCCCGCAACCATGCCAGGAATTTCGTTAACAAAATTCTAACACTGTCCTCACTGGTCCGCTGATCATTGCGGACAACGATTATTGGGGTCAGAACAAGCCGCCGTATCCGCGCGAGAACCCCTCCCCTAGTCCGCCAGGCGCTGGGACACCACCCTCGTGATGCCGTCGCGCATCGTGACGCCGTACAGGGCGTCCGCTATCTCCATGGTTCGCTTCTGGTGCGTGATAACAATGAGCTGCGACGTCTCCTGCAGCTCCTTGAAGATGGTGAGCAGGCGCGTCAGGTTCATGTCGTCCAGGGCGGCCTCGACCTCGTCCATGACGTAGAACGGGGACGGGCGCGCCTTGAAGATCGCGACCAGGAACGCGATCGCGGCCAGGGAACGCTCGCCGCCCGACAGCAGCGACAGACGCTTCACCTTCTTGCCGGCGGGCCGAGCCTCGATCTCGATGCCAGTCGAGAGCATGTCCTCCGGGTCGGTGAGCACCAGGTCGCCCTGGCCGCCCGGGAACAGCACGCCGAACACATGCTCGAACTGTTTGCGCGTCTCCGCGTACGCGGCCGTAAAAGCCTCCTGAACCAGGCGGTCCACGTCCTGCACGATACGCAGCAGATCCGCCTTCGATGCCTTGAGGTCCTGCACCTGATCGACTAGGAACTTGTGCCGCGCCGCCAGCGCCTCATGCTCCTCGAGCGCCAGCGGATTCACGCGCCCCAGCTTCTCCAGGTCCTTCTGCGCTGTGGCGAGCGCGCGTTCCTGCTCGGCGCGCACGTACGCGCGTGGCTCGGCGGCTTCGGCTTTCTCCACGTCGTCGGGGTCGAGGGGCAGCACCGGCACCATGACCTCCGGCCCGAACTCGGCAATCAGCTGCTCTGGCTCAAGCGAAAGTTCCTCAAGGGCGCGCCGCTGCAGGTCCTCGACGCGCACCCTCGTCTGTTCGACCGCGATCTTGCCCTGGTTTGCCGAGTTCATCTCATCCGCCAGCTCCGCGCTCATCCGGTCCAGGGCGCGGCGCGCATCCGAGACCTCCCGGGAGACCTGGGAACGTCGAGCGCTCAACCGGTCGCGTTCGGTGGCAGCCCGGGACAGGGCGCGCTCGGCTGCCTCCAGCGCGATGCGCGCGGCCGCCTCCACATCCGAGGCCGTGGCCAGTTCCGTCTGTCTCACCGCCTCGCGCCGGGCGTAGCGGGCGCGCTCCTCGCGCTCGGCTGCGGCAGCCTGGCGCAGGGAGCGGGCGCGGGCGGCGGCGCGCCGCGATTGGTCTTCGAGGGTGCGTAAGCTCAGCCGAGCCTCGTTTTCTGTCTCGCGGGCCTGACGCGCGGCGCGGGAGGCAGCATCCGCACGGGCCTGGGCGTCTTCGAGAGATTCGGGCGATCCCACCGAGTCGGCTCTCTCGAGGCGTGCGCGAGCGGCCACGTCCTGCTCGCGGGCCCACTCGACCTGTTCGTCGGCGCGTCGGGCTACGTCGCGGGCACGCTCGGCCTCGGCACGGGCTGCCTGCGCCGCCGACTGGGCACGGGCCAACTCCTGGGCCTCTTTCGCGCGCTGCGCATCCTCCGCACGTAGAGCCTTGAGCGCTTCGTTCGCCTCCTTGATGCACCGATCCAGCTGCACGTTCGCATGGGCGAGTTCCTCGGAGACTACGTCCATGCGGACACCCGCGTCCTTCGCTCGCACACTTGCCTGCTCGAAATCTGCGCGCACGGACAGCACCGACGAGGCCTGCCGACCTCCCTCGACCGACCACGCGCGCAGCACGTCGCCGCCGGGCGTGACGACGGCCCGCACGCCCATCAGAGCGAGCACCGCAGGCGCACACTCAGCGGAGCACGCGACGACCCCATCCAGCAGTGCCGCTAGCGGCGCAGCACCGCCCTCGCAGGTGACGACCGAGCGTAGCCACGCGGCACCCTCGGGTAGCTCCGCAGCACCGAGAGCACCGGGGGAAGCAGCAACAGGCGACGAGGCCGTGGCCTCCCCCGTCCTCAGGGTCTCCTCCGCGCGCCCCTGGTCACCGGGCGCAACGACGAGGCGCAGCGAACGACCGGCGGCGCGTGCCGCGTCCAGCTCGCCCAAGCCTCGGGCCAGGGAATCCACGACAACGGCATCCGCGAAAGGGGCGAGCGCGGCAGCGACGGCGTCCTCATACCCGGGGGCGACGCGTAAGAGGGGCGCGACCTGGCCGAGCACTCCGGGCTTCCCCAACAGCTCGGAGGTGCCATCCTCGGGAGCCAGCAGCTGCTCGAGCGCGTCGCGGCGAGCCTCCCAGCGGGCCCGCTCGGCTCGGGCCTCGCGCTCGACGCCGAGCAGCTCGTCCACGCGGGCGCGCGCGGCGTCACGGCGCGCGGACGCCTCCGCGTGTGCGCGCCCCGCTCCCCCGCTTGAATCGGTGGATAATCCATCCTTATCGAACGCACTGTCAGCCGCCGATCCCGCTGCCCCCGGCACGGCGGCCTCCGCCGCAGCGGCGCGCTCCTGAGCACCCTGGTACGCGCTCCACGCGCGCTCGGCCTCGGCGCGGGCGGCCTCCAGGCGTGACGCGGCCGTGGAGACGTCACCCGTCAGACGTGCAACCTTCTCACGGTGATCGGCGATGACGCGGTTGACGCGGGCAAGCTCGCGGGAGGCTGCCTCGTCGGTGTCCTCAGCTGCCTCGCGTGCGCGAGTCGCAGACGTCAATGCAGAGCGCGCGACTTCAACCTGCCCGGCCAAGGCGGCGTCTTCGGTGCCGGCGACGCGGGCGCGCTCGTCGAGCACATCGGGATCCTCACCTGCCGGAGGAGGCTCGGAGGTCGCGCGCAGAGCAACCTTCTGCGTGGCCGCCATGAGGGTTCCGCGCAGGCGCTCAGTGAGAGTGGTCAGCGACTGCCAGTCCGCCGACGCCTGCTCGAGCGCGGGCGAGGAGGAACGCTCAGCTTCCTCGAGGGACGACAACGACACGCGCGACGCAGCGATCTGAGCCTCCAGCGCTGCGCGTCGCTGCGCGGCCGACTCATCCGAAGCTTCGAGAGCAGCCAAGCGCGAGAGGGCCGACGCCAGGTCGTCCGCGAGCAGACGGGCCTTCGCGTCGCGCACGCGCGCCTGGATGAGGGAGGCGCGCCGGGCAATGCGCGCCTGGCGGGCCAACGGCTTCAGCTGGCGGTGGATCTCAGCCGTCAGGTCGAGAACGCGCACGAGATTCGCATCCATGTCCGCGAGCTTCTTGAGCGCTCGCTCCTTGCGGCGGCGATGTTTGAGGACGCCTGCGGCCTCTTCGATGAAACCGCGCCGCTCTTCGGGCGTGGAGGAGAGGATCGCGTCCAGCTGCCCCTGCCCCACGATGACGTGCATCTGGCGGCCCATGCCCGTGTCGGAGAGCAGCTCCTGGACGTCCAAGAGCCGCACAGGCGAGCCGTTGATGGAATACTCCGAGCCGCCCCCGCGGAACAGGGTGCGGCTGATCGTCACCTCCGAGTACTCAATGTCGAGCAGCCCGTCGGCATTGTCGATCGTCAGGTCCACCTGGGCGCGCCCCAACGCCGCGCGCCCAGATGTCCCCGCGAAAATAACGTCCGCCATGTTCGAGCCGCGCAGCGCGCGTGCTCCCTGCTCGCCCATGACCCAGGCGAGAGCGTCGACGACGTTCGATTTACCTGACCCGTTGGGGCCGACGACGCACGTGATACCCGGCTGGAGGGCGAGCGTGGTCGCACTGGCGAAGGACTTAAATCCCCGCAGCGTCAGGGTTTTGAGATGCATCCTTGCAGGTTACAGGCCCCTCAGTAAATCTCGGGGAACCACAGGGCGATTTCGCGCATCGCGCTGTCCACGGAGTCCGAGCCGTGGATCAGGTTCTCCATGTGGGGGCTGTTCCACGCGCGACCCAGGTCGCCACGGATCGTGCCGGCGGGAGCGGTCGTCGGGTCGGTCGACCCCATGAGGACGCGCATGCCCTCAACGACGCGCTGGCCTTCGACGATCATGGCGACGACGGGGCCGGAACTCATGAACTCAAGGAGACCCTCGAAGAAGGGCTTGCCCTTGTGCTCGGCGTAGTGCTCGGCCAGCAGCTCACGGGTGGCGACCATGAGCTTGAGGCCCTTGATCGTGTAGCCCTTGGCCTCGATGCGACGCAGAATCTCGCCGGTCAGGCTGCGGGCGTAGCCGTCGGGCTTCACGACGATGAGGGTGTGCTCGAGGGTGGGGTCGAGAAGGTGCTGGGGTTCCAGCAGAACACTCTTAGCGCTCACGGTGTCTCCTGTGATAGTGAGGGTTACCTAATTGGTCCTTTCAAGCATATCCGTCAGCGCTGCGACCGCGGCTGTGGCGTCGGCCCCATTGGCTTCAATATGGACGGTCGTGCCTTGCCCGACACCGAGCGTCATCAGGAGGAGCATAGACGTTGCGTCCACGCCGTTGACCGTGATCTCCGCGTCAAAGGTTGCCGCCAGGCGCGTGAAGGCGGCAGCGGGGCGCGCGTGCAGGCCGACGGGATCCGCAACGACGGCGTTTCCTTCGGCATGGGGAACGCATCGCTCCGACGAGGCCGTAGTCTCCCCCGCTCCCCCGCTGACAGGCGGGTTGGCCGGGCTGGGTGCCTCCTGGGCGGGCGCGTCGTTCAGGCGCGGGGCGAGGGCGGCTGCGGCCTCGGCGACCTGGTCGAGGTCGTCGCCGACCTGGGCGCGAACCGAAGAGGCGACGGCTCCTTCGACGAGGGCGGTGTCGACGAAGCGCACGCGCTCGGGGTCGTCACTCATCTCAATGACTGATTCGACGGTCATCGTGGCCGAGCCGAGGTCGGTGAGGACGATGACGCCGCTGCCCTCCCCATCCACGGCTGCGAGGGCAGCCTCGAGGGCCGCCTCCACGCGGTCGTAGGAGGTGCCGATACGACCGTCGTCCGTGCCCCCAGCGGCCTCGAAGCGCACGTCGGGGGCCATCTGGGCGGCCAGCTCGCACACGCCGACGGCAAGAGAGGCGGAATGGGAGACGATGACGAAGGAGACGCGCGCGCTCATGCGTCCTGGCCCTCGGTGGCTGCGCGCGCGGCGGCGCGCAGAATGAGGGAGGTGGAGACGGCACCCGGGTCGAGGTGCCCAATGGAGCGCTCACCCAGGTAGGAGGCGCGCCCCTTCGTGGCGTGCAGGGGTTCGGTGGCGGCGGCCCCTGCCTCGGCGGCCGTGGCGACTGCCTCCAGGACGACGCCCGCGTCTCCGCCCGCCTCAGCGACCGCGCGGGCGGCCTCGAGGGCCGGGGTCCACGCGTCCACCATGGTCTTTTCACCCGTGGTGGCCTTGCCGCGCGCCTGGATGCCGCCCAGGGCTCCCTCGATGACGGCGACCACGCCCACGCCGTCCAGGTCGCCGCCAGCCGCGGCCTTCGATGCACGCAGGAACGCGGTCCCGTACAGGGGCCCGGCGGCACCGCCGACCGTGGACATGAGGGTCTTGGCGACCGTCTTGAGAACCTCTGCAACGCTGCCCGGCTGGGCCTCGCTGAGGGCTTCAACCGCAGCGCGGAAGCCTCGGTCCATGTTCTCGCCGTGATCGCCGTCCCCGATCGCTCGGTCCAGGTCCACCAGGTAGTCACGGTGCTCGGCAACCGCACTCGCCGACAGTTCGATCCACCGCTGTGCCCACTGCGCATCCAGGCTCATCGTTTCTCTCCTTCTTCCTTGCTACGGTTGATTACTTCCAGGCGACCGTGTTCACGGGCGCGTCGAAGAGTTCGAGCAGCTCGTCGTCGGCGCGCATGAGGGTCACGGAGACGCCGGGCATCTCCAGACTAGTGACGTAGTTGCCAACCATCTGGCGGGCGATCGCGATGCCGTCCTTCTTCAGCAGAGCGGCAAGCGCGCGGAAGCAGATGTAGAGCTCGGAGATGGGGGTGCCGCCCATGCCGTTAACGAGGGCAACGACGCGCTCGCCCTCGGTCAGGCCGAGGTCACCACGCACGCGCTCGTAGAGTTCGGCGATGAGGGCATCGGCGCTCTCCATGGAGCCGCGGCGGTATCCGGGTTCGCCGTGAATACCGATGCCCAGCTCGATCTCATCCTCGCCCAGGTCGAAGGAGGGCTTGCCAGCGTGGGGCACGGTGCAGGGGCCCAGGGCCAGGCCCATCGAGCGAGTCTGGTCGTTGACCTTGGTGGCGATGCGGGCGACTTCCTCCAGGGCGTCGCCGCGCTCGGCAGCCGCGCCCGCAATCTTCTCCACGAAGATGGTACCGGCGACGCCGCGGCGCCCCGCCGTGTAGAGGGAGTCTTCGACGGCCACGTCATCGTTGACGATGACCGTGGAGACCTGAATGTCCTCCATGTCCGCCAGCTCGGCCGCAGTCTCGAAGTTGAGGACGTCGCCCGTGTAGTTCTTGACGATGTGCAGGACGCCTGCCCCGCGGTCGGCGGCCTTCGTGGCTTCCAGGATCGGGTCGGGGGTCGGCGAGGTGAACACCGCGCCGGGCACGGCCGCGTCCAGCATGCCTTCTCCGACGAAGCCCGCGTGCAAGGGTTCGTGCCCAGATCCGCCGCCGGAAACGAGGCCGACCTTGCCCTCGGCCTTAGGAACGGCGCGGGTGACGAAATCGGGCGAGTAGTGAACATCGACGAGGTCGGGGTGGGCCAGGGCGAATCCCTCCAGGGTTTCGCGGACGACGGCGTGAACATCATTGACGAGCTTCTTCATGGTGCCTCCTTGCAAAATGCTCATCTTTTCTTGTAGTCGAGATAATCGTGCCACGTTCCATACAAAAACCCAACTGAGGCGGCCGCCACAGGGCGACCGCCTCAGGGGTGATTCAGTTCATCGCGGAGAGTGGCCCGCGAGCGCCAGCATTTCACCGGCCAGCATCACTGAGCCAAACACTAGGACTCCGCTGCGATCCGCGGGCTGCGCCCCGGCCTCGGCGATTTCGGCTGCACGATCGACCGCGTCGGCCAGTGATTCGCGCACATCTACCCGGTCGGGACCGAAGACCTCTTCCGCGATCTCTGCGAGCCGTGCGACGTCGGCTGCGCGTTCGCCCGGCATCTGCGTGACGACGAGGTGGTCGAGGAAGGGTTCGACCTCGGATAGGACGCCTTCGATGTCTTTGTCTCCCATCGCCGCGTAGACGCCGGCGATGCGCGCGAAGGCGAAGGAGGATTCGATGGCTTCGCGCAGGGTGGCCGCGCCCGCGGGGTTGTGCGCGGCGTCCACGATGATCGTGGGTGAATGGCGCACGACTTGCATGCGTCCGGGGCTCGATGCGTTCATGAGGCCTTGCTCGACGATGCGCCCATCTAGGCCGCGACCGCCCATGAAGGCTTCGACGGCGACGAGGGCCGCTGCCGCGTTGTGCGCTTGATACTGGCCGAACAGCGGGACGAAGACGTCTTCGTAGACCGCGGAGGGCGTACGGATGGTGACCATCTGGCCGCCGACGCCTATCTGGCGGTCCATGACCTCGAAGTCGCGGCCTTCGACGCGTGCGATGGCGTCGACGGTGCGGGCCTGCTCGAGGAGGATGTCGAGGACTGCTTCCTGCTGCTTCATGATGACGACAACCTGGCCGGGTTTGATGATGCCGGCTTTTTCGCGCGCGATCTCTTCGAGCGTGCAGCCGAGCCATTTCGTGTGGTCCAGGGCGATCGGTGTGATAACGGAGACGCCGGCGTCGATGACGTTCGTGGCGTCCCAGCGTCCGCCCATGCCGACCTCGACGACGGCGGCGTCGACCGGGTAGTCGGCGAAGGCCGCGTACGCCATGATCGTGAAGACCTCGAAGAAGGATAGGAGCGGGCCGCCCTCTTCCTGGCTGCGCTCGTCCACCATGCCAACGTAGGGGGCGATGTCCTCCCAGGCGCGTACGAAGCCCTCGCGCGTGATCGGGTGGCCTTCCAGGGAGATGCGCTCGCGTACGTCGAGCAGGTGTGGACTCGTGAAGCGGCCCGTCTTCATACCGAACGCGGTCAGCAGCGAGTCGATCATACGAGATGTGGATGTCTTGCCGTTCGTGCCCGTGATGTGGATTGACGGGTAGGCGTTCTGCGGGTCGCCCAGGATGTCCAGGGCGAGCTTCACCCGGTCGAGGGTGGGGTCGATGTCGTGCTCGGGGGCGCGCGCGACGATGGACTGGTAGATCTCCTGCACGCGGGCGTCCAGGGCGATGTCGTCCTCGGCTTTGGCCAGCGCTGCCTCGTGGGAGGCGCGTTCCTCGCGCTCCTCGGCGGCGTCGTCGGCGAAGTCCTCGTCCACCTCACCCTCGATCTCGGCGAGGACGGAGGGGTCGGGTCCCAGCAGCAGCGAGTGCTCAACGAGGGCGCGTAGGGCGGCCTCGCACTCACTCTCCTCAGCCTGCGGGTCGGCAGCCGTGCCGCCGTCCTCGGGTTCGAGGGCCTCGTCGGCCGCTTCCAGATACGGGATCAGGTCGGCGGGGATGCCGCCTCGCTGGTCGTCGTGGGTGGGCTCTTGCCCGAAGAACGATTCGCCTGCCATGTTTCCTCCGCGGCTCGCAGTGTCTCCGCTATTTTACCGGCCCGCGCGGCGCGAGCGGCTTGTTCCGCCGGTCACGGCGCGTTTGCGCCCCGACGATCCTCTCATCGACGAGGCTGTGGCTCGAACGTCGGTCCACTGTCCTGACGGGGCGAGTAAGATGGGAGGGAACAAGAAAGAATGAGATATGGAGGACCCCCATGGGCAAGTGGTTCGGCCAAGCAAGCGAGATTGAAGAGCTGCGCACCGAAAACCGCCGACTGAAGGAGCAAGTCGCAACCCTTGAGGCGCGCCTGCGCGCCGCCTACGCAGACGCCGGAATCACGGCTCTGGCCGATCCCTCCTCCCCCACTGCTTCCACCGATCCGCTCGCCCCCGCCACGGCCTCGTCCCTGGAAGTGAGCGACGCCGAAATGGAGTTGCTGGCTACGGGCCCGAAAATCGCGGCAGTCAAGGCATACAAGGACCGCACCGGCGTAAGCCTCAAGGCAGCCAAGGCCGCGATTGATGCCGTGCCCGTGCCCACATCCGCGATCGTCTCCACCAGCCGCGAGCTGACGGATGCCGAACTCCAGATGGTGGCCGACGACCGCCTCATCAGCGCCATCAAGGCATACAAAGACCGCACCGGCGTCGACCTGAAAACCGCCAAAGCAGCTATTGATGCGGCTCGCTGAGCGCTTACTGATAGGATGCCCCTCACGCGCGCTCTCATGCGCGCGTGACACGATAAGGATGAGACATGCTGCTCGTTGAAGAACGTGAGGAAAACGGCTGGATCCGCTCCACGTTCAACCTAACGTACCGCGTCACATGGGACCAGCTGCTCCAGGCCGTGCACGGGGCGTACCCGTACTTCGCCAACCCACAGGTCTTGGTCGACGGCACGCAGATCTCCGTGGCCAAGCAGTCGGACATCCTCACAATCCCCGAAGACCGCGCGATCATACTGCGCGGCATCTCCACGGTCCTCAACGCCCCCCTGATGATCACATTCCGCAATCAGAGCCAAGCGGTAGCGGTATCCGTCGGCAGCGTCAACCAAGAGTTCCGCAACACCACCTACGAGAAGTACAACAAGTCGATGTCTCAGCTCATGGACTCCATGGAGATCATGATGCACCTGCACGCGGCCAAGCCCAACGGGTCCAGCACCCCCACCCACGGCTGAACACCCACACACCTTCGGCGAACAACGACGCGAGAGGAGCAGTGCCATGTATCTTGAAGGACAACACGTCGATAGCGGCTGGATTCGGTCAACGTTCACGCTGACGCACCGCGTCTCGTGGCAGCAAATGCTCCAAGCGGTCTACGCCGCATTCGACTACTTCACGGAAATCGTGATTTTCGTGGACGAGAAAAGCCAGCGCATCAAGTCACGCGACGACGTCCTGACGATCCCCGAATCCTCAAGCATCGCAATCGCTGGCATCTCCACGGTGTTCAAAGTCCCCATGTCGATCTTCTTCTACACGCAGGTGCAATTCTCCAACGTGCGCCTCAAATGCGTGAGCGAAGAACTCTACGGCCTGGACTACGAGCGCTACAACAAGATGGTCTGTCCGCTCATGAACGCCCTCGAGCTGGCAATGTTCAGAAAGCCCGCTAAGCCCAGCCGCGGGCATAAGGGAAGCAAGGGGCCACGGCGCAGCAAAACAGACAAGCCCGTGCACACGGCCTCTTCGCCCGTGGCGTCAAAAGTCGCGGACACCGGACAGCAAACCCAAGCGAGTACTGTCTCCCATGCAGGAGCGCACGCGCACAGCGACAGGGGCAGCTCCGCGCCCCAGCGTCCCACAGCGGACAGGCCCTCGCAGCCTGCGCACGGTCCTCAGGCTCCCACGCGTGCCGTATCCCCAATCCCGACTTCCCCTGTTCAATCGTCCCCGACTCCCCCGCAGCCGTCGGTGGTTCCCCCGATCCCGCAACCGCCAGGACGATAGCGGCTGGGATCGCCGTTTCCTGACCTGCATCACCACAGAGAATCGAGCTTCCGTGCCCCCCGAGCCGCACAATCCACACCCAGACGAAGTCGTCACCCCCATGAGCGCAATGTTCCCCGTGCGCGCTCCCGGCCCCGGGGACGTGCTCCCCCACGCCGAGGCGGGACTCGGGCAACGTTATCGCGCGGGCATGGACGTCACCGGTTCCATGGCGGCCCAGATGTCCGACGGCACTGACCCCGAACTGGTGTCAACCAACGCCTGGCTTCGCTCCCGATACGCCAAGCCGAAGACCACGTTCCCCGCCTGGCGCCAGGATCGCGACCACGGCGAGGTCCCCGGAACCAATCGATATTTCCGTTCCAAGGCCGAGTTCATCGAAGCCTTCGACATCACCGGCCTCGACCACATTGGCCACGTCGGTGGACGCCATCTGACCCCCATCATGAACGGCGGCATCTTCCCCTCCGAGTTCCGCTCGGGGCCGCCGGCCAACTTCAACGAGCTCTACCACCAGTTCCGTTTCACGGGCAACGCTCTGCCTGAGGACGTCATGATCGAGATCTGTTTGCTCGACGAAGACCACGGGTCCTACGGATACGCTCCACAAGTTCGCATCCTCGAGAAGGTCGCTCTGGGCGCATGGGTTGCCATGACGATTGACGAACTCATCACGCAAAACATCATCGAAGGAGTCTCCGAGCATGTTGGAGAAGTTAGAGACGTTGATTGGGAAGCTCTGTTCGGGTACTTCCGTCGCACAAAGTGACTTCCAGAACGGATACGGCTACGGGCACTCGTTCTCGTCCTACAACACTGACTTCTTCACGATGTGGGAGATATCGGGCTACTACCGTTTCAGCTGGTCCGAGCGTCACCCAAGCACGCGCTTCACGATGGACACGCGCAGCGAGGCCTTCGCCAGCTATGTCCTGATCACGCAGCTCGGTGCGCTGCGCCGCGCCAATCTTCGTTTGCGCCCCATCGTTCTGCCGAGCGATCCGCCGACCGATGGCCGCTGGCGCATCACGGATACGCCGTGGCCCAGGGTCAAGCGCTACACGCACGCGACCTACCCCATCTTGAGCGTCGAGGCGGCGAACAGCCGTGAGCTGCGCCAGATCCTCTTCGCCACGCGATTTTCTCGCGAGGATCTGCTGAACTCCTTCATGAAGCAGGACGGTCAACCCGTCCTCTCACCGTGGATGACGTCAAACTCTGCCTACCTCGAGCGCCTGCGTGAGGCGACCGTCGATCTGCGTTACATCGCGTCACGCTAGCGCTTCGGTGCTTGCACCTCAGCGCTAAGCACACGCCCCCTGCCTGCGCCCTGCGGCGTGTGCTCTGCAAGCTGTGCGCCCCGCCCCGTCATCGCGTATGAAAGCGGGCGGGCCGCGCCTTCGCGCAGCCCGCCCGCCTGAGTGTTCAGCACTCAGTGCTTGGCGACGCTCACCGCGAGCTTGTCGCCAGCCTCGACCGTCAGAGACAGCGCGAGGGTCTCGGCGGCGATCATATCGCGCCAGGTCTCCACGTCAGCCACGTGATCGGACGGAACCGTCAGCGACAGGTCGATGCGATCCGCGATGTGCAGGCCGGCGTTCTTACGCTCGTCCTGGACGGCGCGCACGACGTCGCGGGCGTAGCCCTCGGCCTCCAGCTCGGGGGTCAGCTCCGTATCGAGCACCACGAAGGTGCCCGACGCCAGCACGTCCGCGACCTGTCCCTCGGCAGCGTCCACGGAGGTAGACACCGAGAACATGTCACCCGTCAGCTCCAGTGGAGCGCCGTCAACCACGACGCCCGGGAAACGGCAGGCGCCGTCTTCCGTCAGCTCCCACTGCCCGGACTTCTGCGCCTTGAACAGCTGGCTCGTCAGCTTACGAACCGACGGGGCGAAGGCACGCGGGTTCAGGCTCAGCTCGGTACGAACGCTCAGACCCGAATTCTCCGGCGCAGAGAAGACCACGGACTTCACGTTCACCTCGGAGGCAATCAGGTCCGTGAAGGGCTCCAGGGCCGCAAAGTGCTCGGAGACGACCTGCAGGGAGGCCAGCGGCTGGCGCACGCGCAGCTGATGTGTCTTGCGCAGCGCGTGAGCCGACGACACGATCGAACGAACCTCATCCATGGCGGCGACCAGCTCGGGGGCATCCACGGCCTCGTCGATGACCGGGTAGTCCGTCAGGTGCACGGACTCTCCGCCCGTCAGGCCACGCCAGATTTCCTCGCTCAGCAGCGGCAGCAGGGGTGCCGCCAGCTCCATGAGCGTCACGAGAGCCGTGTACAGCGTGTCGAACGCGGCGCTGTCCTCGTCCCAGAAGCGCTGACGCTGGGTACGCACGTACCAGTTCGTCAGAACGTCCAGGTAGTCGCGGACCACCTCGCACGCACCCGCCACGTCATAGGCATCCAGCGCGCCGCGCACGTCCTCAGCAAGGGTGCGGGTGTGCGCCAGCAGGTAACGGTCCATCTGCACCAGCGCGGCCACGGCCTCGGGCGAGGACAGGTCGATGCGCTTCGCTTCGTAGCCCTCGCCCTTGTTGCAGGCACCGGCGTACAGCGTGAAAAAGTAGTACGTGTTCCAGATCGGCAGCAGCACCTGACGGACGGTGTCGCGGATCGACTCTTCCTTGACGATCAGGTTGCCGCCGCGCACGACCGGGCTCGACATGAGGAACCAAC
>ERZ772932.703-NODE-703-length-17600-cov-10.366315_pt1 | contig 17600 bp, 23 predicted proteins | sample MGYA00511684_ERZ772932 | MGnify/ENA primary metagenome ERZ772932 (study PRJEB29015, sample SAMEA2738078) | human oral metagenome | biome: human oral; feature: human-associated habitat; material: saliva | place: China | collected 2210 ...
TATGCTGATAAAAGAAATATAAATACTTATCAAGAGTGAGTGAGGGATAAGGCCCGATGAACTCCGGCAACCTAATCAATTGATTAAGGTGCTTTCCTTAGCAAAGTTTACTTTGAACGATGAGGTATATAAAAAGACCTTGTCCATGGATAAGGTCTTTATTTTATTTTAAATGGAGATATTAAGGATTAAGACGATAGTTTTGTATTGATATCAGACGCTAAAAAATTTAAGGAGAAAACAATGAGCAAAACATATTTATTTACATCAGAGTCAGTAACAGAAGGACATCCAGATAAAATAGCAGACCAAGTTTCAGATGCTATTTTAGATGAGATTTTAAAACAAGATCCATATGGACGTGTAGCCTGCGAAACATGTGTTAACACAGGGCTTGCAGTACTAATCGGAGAGGTATCTACAACAGCAAATGTTGATTTCCAACAAGTAGTTAGAGATACTGTAAATGAAATAGGATATAATGATCCAACAAAAGGTTACTCTGGTGACCATATTTCAGTATTAGTAGGGTTAGATAAACAATCACCTGATATTGCATTAGGTGTAGACAACTCTTTAGAAACTAAACAAGAAAAAGAAGAAAATGAAGTTGGAGCTGGAGATCAAGGTTTAATGTTTGGATTTGCAACTAATGAAACTCCATCATATATGCCTTTACCAATTTACCTAAGTCATAAACTTTCTAAACAATTAGCTGATGTTAGAAAAAATGGTACATTAACATACTTAGGACCAGATGGAAAAGTTCAAGTAACAGTAGAATATGATATCAACCATAAAGTAAAAAGAATTGATACAATAGTTGTTTCAACTCAACATGCTGAAGAAATTTCACAAGAACAAATTCATGCAGATATCAAAAAACATGTAATTGAACCTTGTCTAGATAAAGAATTATTAGATGAAGATACTAAATACTTTATTAATCCAACAGGAAGATTCGTTATCGGTGGGCCAGTAGGAGATGCAGGTCTTACAGGACGTAAAATTATAGTAGATACATATGGAGGATTCTCTCGTCATGGTGGAGGAGCATTCAGTGGGAAAGATGCTACTAAAGTGGATAGATCTGGAGCATATATGGCTAGATATATTGCTAAAAATATTGTAGCTAGTGGAATCTGTGATAAAGTGGAAGTTCAATTAGCTTATGCAATTGGTGTAGCACACCCAGTATCAATTTTTATTGAAACATTTGGAACTTCAAAAGTAGACGAAGGTGAAATTGTAAAAACTATTAAAGAAGAGTTTAGATTAACACCAAACGGAATTATTGAGACTCTTGACTTAAGAAGACCAATCTACAAAAAAACTGCAGCTTATGGTCACTTTGGTAGAGAAGATGAAGATTTCACTTGGGAAAAAACAGATAAAGTAGAATCATTTAGAAAATTATTAAAATAATAAAAAGCGTTAAAGAAACGGATTAAAAATTTTAATCCGTTTCTTTTTCTTATAATGCTCACCTAATCTAGCGTATAGTTTGTTTTTATTGCAAATTATTATAAAATGTTGTTTAATATAAATAAGTACAATCAGTGAAAAAAATATGTATAATTTGTGGAGGATGTTATGAATTTATACGAAAAAATTGGAGAAGAGAATATTGATCTATTGGTTAGTTATATGTATGATGACATAATTCCTAATGACGATAGAATAAACCTATTATTTACTGAGGGATTTGATAAAATAAAAGTAGAACAAAAAAAATTCTTTAGATTATTTTTAGGAGAGCCGGGGCATTCAGTTTTTGCAACTCCAGAACTAAGAAAAAAACATCTAAAATTACCAATATCAATTAATGAAGCAAAATATTGGTTTGAAGATTTTGAATTAGCATTAACTAGGTTAGATATAGATCCAGCAATAAAGAGATTTTTAAGTCAAAAAATAAATTCATTAGCGACTCAAATGATAAATACAATATAGAAAAAAGGAATTAAAGTGTAATACTTTAATTCCTTAATTTATTATGCAACTATTTCTTCTTCGTTACCTTTGGTAAAAATCTCTCTTAGGAATTCAGGACTAGCAAGCGAGATGATTTTTATTGTTGATTTAATGTTGTATAAGAATGCTTCATCTTTGTGTATTCTGTTTGCAGAGATTGCACCTTGAATACTAGTAAACAACCATTCACTAATTGGATTACATAGATCTTCAGGTAAATTTCTATCATATAGACCATCAGCAAGTAGTAAACGCCAATTTTCCAGTATATCACTACATTTTTCTGCTATTAATGGAGATAATTCTGATGTCTCCATAGCAAGTAGAGTTAATGAAAAACCACTTCTTTTACACGCTTTTCCTTTTGAAATAAATAAATCAAAAACAGCTAGTAAATATTCCTCTAAAGTCCCTAACTTAGGAGAAATTGATTTAAACTCTTTTTTAACGTTACAATTGATTTTTTCTAGAGCTTCTAGATAAATTTCATCTTTTCCTTTTGGGAAATAGTAATAAACGCTACCTTTAGGGGCTTTAGCTTTTTTAATTATATCCTGAACACTTGTCAGAGAATACCCCTTAGTTCAAACGTTTTGGACAGTTGTTAATATAATGTTTTCTTTAACCTTATTATTAAGTGTCATGTCGCATTCACTCCCTTACATTGAATTCTATATTTATTATACAATATTTATATACAAAAAATCAATATTATATAACAATTTTTTTTATATCCATTATTTTGAAAATATATAATTGATAGCGATGAAAGCGTACTGTTATTCGATTTTTTTAATTTGGAGATTGAGAAATAATAAATATTTTCAAATGTGTATTATAAGAAAATGGAAAAAACTATTTTGTATATTTTGGGATTTTGACATGAGTGAAATGAATATCAAAATAATAAAAAAAAATTCGTTTGAAATATATAACCCTATATTTGAATAAATAGTGATTTTATAGTAAAATATAACATGATATTTATTAAGGAGACTGCTATGTTTAAAAAGAAATTATTTCAATTATGTGTTGAATTAACAAATGGAGATTTAAGTTCAAAAACATTAAAAAAATTAACTAAATCAAATTTGAGTAGATTACTTATTCAACCATTTGCAAAAACATATAATATTAATACTGATGAAATTTTAGATGAATTAGATGATTTTAAAAATTTAAATGACTTTTTCATAAGAAAACTGCGTCCAGATGCACGTCCTATAGATCAAAATGAGGACAGTTTTGTAAGCCCGACGGATGGTGTAATTTCAGAAGTAGGTGTTATTAGCGACGACAGAACATTCGTTGTGAAAAATCAAACTTATAATGTTCAGACACTTGTTGGAGATAGTGAGTTAGCTGATAAATATAAAGATGGAACATATATGATTATATATTTGAGTCCTAGAAACTATCACAGAATTCATTTCCCAATGAATTCTCAAATAAGAGATGCTTATAGTTTAGGAAAATACTCTTATCCTGTAAATAAAATGGGGTTAGAGTTAGGAGATAATATATTAAGTTATAACTACAGACAAGTATACAGACTGAATGGGAAAATTAACTATACTCTTATTCCAGTAGGTGCTCAAAATGTGAATTCTATAATTCCTACATATGACGATATTTATGTGAAAAAAGGTGAGGAATTAGGATATTTTGAATTTGGTTCTACAGTAGTCCTATTATTTGAGAAAAATAATATTATTTTAGAGGATAATTTAAAAGATAGAGAAATTAAAATGGGGGAAAAAATAGCTACAATCTTGTAGTTGTTTTGTGATTAAGTATGTTATTAAAAAAATTTTTTTTACCAGATGATTTTATAGAAAAATATGAATTTATCGACGTAGAATATATGAATATGCATAATAAAAAAGTTATTATTTCAGACTTGGATAATACACTAATTTCATGGGATAGTAAGAAAGATACGAAAGAGCTAAACAGATGGCTTAAAAAAATGAGAAGAGCTGGATTTGATATTATAGTTGTATCTAATAATACAGAAGAGCGTGTCCAAGAATTTTGTAGACAATTAAATTTACAATATGTAGCGGGTGCTAAAAAACCATTAACTTTAGGTTTTAAAAAAGCTTTAAGAAAGATGAATAGAAAACCAGAAGAGGCTATAGTATTAGGAGATCAAGTATTAACAGATGTTTTTGGTGCGAAAAGTTTAGGGGTTATGAGTGTACTAGTAAAACCTATTTCTAAAACTGATGCATTTAAAACACGAGTTAACAGATTCTTTGAGGCATTAATTATTAAAATTTTAACTAGAAGAAAAGCATTTCCTAAGATGAAAAAACTTGGATATAAACTGACTCATAAGAAAGAAAGTAGTGGAGGTTATATTGGATAATAAAATTTATTGTATTGGCTGTGGAGTAGAAATACAAAGTGAAGATCCTAAAAAACAAGGATACCTTCCAAAAAATGTTGTAGAAAAAAGTGAAGATAGTCAGCTAGTTTGTAAAAGATGTTTTAGATTAAAAAATTATAACGAGGTTTCTGATGTAGAACTAGGTGCTGATGATTTTTATCAACTGATTAAAAGTTTATCAAAAAAAGATGCACTAATAGCGAAAGTCGTAGATATTTTTGACTTTTCTGGTAGTTGGATAGAAGATGTAGTCGATATTGTTGGAAATAATAAAGACATTGTTTTAATTGCTAACAAATTAGATTTACTGCCAAAATCTGTAAAACAAAACAAAATTAAACAATGGTTATTTAAAGTTTTAAAAGAAAAAGGTATTAAAGTAAAAGATATACTTTTAGTTAGTGCTATAAAAAATCAAGGTGTTGAAGAGGCGGCAGTCCGCTTAGATCAACTTAGAAATGGGAAAGATGTTTATATTATAGGTGCAACAAATGTAGGGAAATCGACATTTATTAATAAACTAATTGAATTAACATCAGGAGATAAGAATGTTATTACAACTTCACATTTCCCTGGAACGACATTAGGTATGATTGAAATACCTTTAGATCGTGCTACAAGTATATATGATACACCAGGTATCATACTTGATTATGATATTGCTCATTACCTAGATGCAAAAAGCTTAAAACTAGTAATGCCTAAAAAAGAAATTAAAGCACGTGTTTTCCAATTAAATGCAGAACAAAGCTTGTTCTTCGGTGGAATGGCAAGAATGGATTTTGTTAAAGGAGAAAGACAGAGTTTTACACTGTATGCTTCGAATTTAGTAGAAATTCACAGAACAAAATTAAGTAATGCTGATGCATTATTTGAGAAACATTTAGGACAAATGTTAAAACCACCATTTGAAGATAATATCTCTATTTTTGGGAAACAAGTTAGAAAGAGTTTTAAAATTGACAATAGAAAAACGGATATAGTCATTTCAGGTTTAGGATGGATTACTGTAAATAGTGATAGTGGATGTGAAATTGATATTTTAGTACCTGAAGAAATAGAAGTTTTTGTAAGAGAGTCAATAATTTAATAGTGTAGATAAGAAATCTATAAATATAAGAAATGAGGATATAATGTTAAAAGGAAAACAAAAAAGACAATTAAGATCATTAGCTCATCACTTATCACCAATATTTCAAGTTGGTAAGTCTGGGGTGACTAGTGAGATGATTCAAGGGATAAGAGACGCCTTAGAAAAAAGAGAATTAATAAAAGTTAGTATTTTACAAAACTGTGAAGAGGATAAAGATGTAGTGGCGGAACTTCTATCTGAAAGAACATCTTCAGAGCTAGTCCAAGTAATTGGTCATACAATTGTATTATATAAACAGAGCTCTAAAGAAAAATATAGAAAAATAGAGTTGGTGAAGTAGTATGGCAATAGCTCTTTATGGAGGAAGTTTTGATCCAATACATATTGGGCATCTAATCACTGCCACAAATGCAGTAGAAAATTATAATTTAGATAAAGTAATTTTTATTCCTTCTCATATTACTCCATTAAAAGATCGTAACTTAGATGCTAGTGATGTAGATAGATATGAGATGATTCAACGAAGTATCAAAAATAATCCTAAGTTTATTGTTAGTGATTACGAAATAAACAATGATGGGGTAAGTTATAGTTATAATACTGTTAAATACTTTAAAGATACCTATCAAGATGAAAAAATATATTTTATTATTGGAACAGATAGAGCAAAAGATTTGAAAAAATGGTATAATATAGAGGAGCTTTCAAAACTTGTAACTTTTATATTCGTTGCTCGTGACGGTGAAAAGTTAGAAGATATAGTTGAAAAAGATGATTTTTATAAAGGGATAGATTATGAAATAATGATTTCACTTATAATAGAAATTAGCTCTAGTTTAATCAGAAATAGGATTAAACAAAATAAAAAAATTGATTATATGGTTACAGATAATTGTAAATCATATATTGAGGAGTTGAGTTTATATGGAATTTCAAGAAATTAAAGATAGAGTAAAAGAAATATTACCAGAAAAAAGATATGAACATACATTAAGAGTAGTAGAAGTAGCTAAACATTTAGCAAAAGTTCATGGAGCAAATGAAGAAAAAGCAGCTTTAGCAGCTTTAGTTCACGACGTATGTAAACCTATGGATGAAGAATTAATGAAGAAATATGTTGTTCTTCACAATCTTGATGTAAAATTACTAGATTATCCAGTTGAAGTATTACATGGACCAGTAGGTAGTGCGTATATAGAAGAAAAGTTTGGAATTGCTGATGAAGAAGTAAAATTAGCTGTTGCTAACCACACTTTTGGAAGAAAGCATATGACTCTTTTAGAAAAAATAATCTTTATTGCGGATTATATTGATCCAGCTAGAAAACACCCGCATTTAAATGAAGTAACAGAAGTTGCAGAATATGATTTAGATGAAGCGGTAAGATTAGCTGCTAAATATACTTTAGTTTATTTAATTGATAATGATGAAAGAATATACCCATCATTATTAGAGTGCTATAACTATTATAATATTAAAAATTATAGAGTTGGATTCAAAGAAAAAAATAAAGCGAAAATCTTATCAGATGAAAAAACTATAACTATTAGAAATAAGAGTGAAGCACACTTCAAAAAAGGTGATTTACTAGAAGCAACAACTTATGAAGATCCAGATACAGTATTTGCGACATTAGAAGTTGATCTAGTTAAACCTGTAACGCGCGATACTTTAACAGAGCGTTATGCAAAATATTATGGAGTTACTTTAGAACAATTAATAGATAAACTAGCAAAAAGATATCCAGAAGATGATGTTCTTTATGTAGTAATGTTCCATATTATTAAAAAATAAAATAAAGAAAGAGGATGAAAATGGAAGTAGAAAATTTATTAAAAATCGTAGTAGATGCATGTGATGATAAACATGGTTATGACATTGTTGCGTATGACTTAACGAATGCAGGAGTTTTATACGACTACTCAGTAATTTGTCATGCATCAACAAGTAGACAAGTAGAAGCAATTGCTCAAGAAGTAAGAGAGAAAGTTTTAGAAAGTGGAGCTACTATCTATAGTACAGAAGGTTTAAGAGAAGCTAAATGGATTCTTATGGACCTTGGAGATATTGTTGTAAATATTATGACAAGAGATGATAGAGAGTACTATGGTCTAGACGCACTATTTGAAAAATATCCTTTAAAAGGTGTTTAGTATGTATGAAAACTTAAGTATTGTTTATGATAAATTAATGGATGTTGATTACGATGCTTATAAAAATATTATTAGTCAAGAATTAGGAGATAGAAAAGATCTTCTAGTTCTTGATTTAGGTTGTGGTAGTGGTACAATGTTGCCTACTTTAACAAAATATGGTCAAGTATTCGCGGTTGATAATAGTGAACAAATGCTAGCTTTAGCAAGCAGAAAAGTACCAGAGTGTAATTATTTCGCTATGGATTTATTAGAAATATCTAATTTAAGTTATGAGTTTGATTTTGTTCTTAGTGCCTTTGATGTTTTCAACTATCTTGAAGATTTTGAAGATTTTAATGAAGGATTAAAAGGAGTTTATGACTCATTAAAAGTAGGAGGAAAATTTGTCTTTGACCTCCATACTCCTAAAAAAATTAGAGATATGATTAATAATCAAGTGTTTGGTTATGAAGATGAAGAGATTAGTTATCTATGGTTTACCTATGAGACTGATAGAGAGTTAGAGGTAGAAAGTGAATTATCATTTTTTGTAAAAGAAGATAGTGGATTATATAGAAAGTTAGAACAATTCCATAGTCAACGAACATATGAAGTAGATGCTATTTTTGATTCTATTAAAAGTATAGGGTTTAAGATAAATGATTATTTCTGTGATTTTAATAAAAATAATAAAGATTTTGATAGTTCAGATAGAATAATTTTTATTTTGGAGAAATAAATATAATTTTTGATTTTAAAAAAGAATTTAAACACATATATAACCCTAAAACTAAACCTAGTATAATAAATATAGAACAAGCTAACTATATAGCGGTTAGGGGAAGTGGTAACCCTAATGATGAGAATAGTGAATATAAACAATCAATAAGTCTATTATATCCTATTGCATATGCCATTAAGATGAGTAAAAAAGGTGACTATAAAATACCAGGTTATTTTGATTTTGTCGTACCTCCACTAGAAGGTTTTTGGTGGCAAGAAGGAATAGAAGGAGTAGATTATTCAAATAAGGAAGGTTTTAAATTTATTTCCTTAATTCGTATGCCAGATTTTGTGACAAAAGAAGTCTTTGATTGGGCTATAGAAACTACTACTCTTAAGAAAAAAGAGGACTTTTCAAAAGTAGAATTTTTCACATATGATGAAGGATTATGCGTACAGTGTATGCATATTGGCCCATATGATAATGAACCTGAAACTGTTGAACTTATGCATGAACTTATGAAAAAAGAAGGATATGAGTTGGATATATCAGATAAGAGATTTCATCATGAAATATATATTTCAGATGTTAGAAAAACTGCACCAGAAAAGTTAAAAACAATAATTAGACATCCAATTAGAAAAAAATAATAAAACAGCTCAATTCAGATTATAATTTGAATTGAGTTTTTTTATGAATTGACATAGATAATTTAACATAGTATGATAGTTACAGATGTAGATAAAAATTAAAATTAAGGAAGATGTTACATGGAGATAAATATTTCAGAAGCAGAATGGGAAGTAATGAGAGTTGTTTGGAGTAATAACCAAGTTACTAGTAAACTAGTTATAGAAATCCTAAAAGAAAAAAAATCTTGGTCGGTATCTACAATAAAAACTTTACTTTCTAGATTAGTAGAAAAAGATATGCTGCAAACAGAAAAAATAGGAAATAAATTTTTATATAGTGCAAAATGCTTAGAAAATGACTGTTTAGAAGTATTAACAAGAAACTTTATAAGAAAATTCTGCTCTAAAAAAACAAAAAATATAATTAAATATGCAATTGAAGAAAATAATTTAAGTAAAAGTGATATAGATGAAGTAATACAATTATTACAAAAAAAACGTAAATCAGCAAAAGAAGTTACCCCTTGTAATTGTATCAAGGGACAATGTACTTGTGGAAATCATAAAGAATAAGAGGTTAATTATGGATTTAAATGGAAAAAGAATTTTAATAACAGGAGCATCAAGTGGTTTAGGACGTGAACTAGCTTACCAATTTTCTCGAAAGGGAAATGTAGATCTAATTCTAGTGGCAAGAAGAAAAGAAGCACTTGATAAGGTTGCTAAAAAATGCGAAAGCCTTGGAAAAGTTACGACTGAGACTTATTCGGTTGATATGAGCTCGCAAGAAGAAGTAGAAGGATTATTGCAAAATGTTAGTGAAATAGATATTCTTATAAACGCAGCAGGTTACGGACTAATGAAGGATTATAATGAGTTTAGTGATTATGAAGTAGTTAAAATGTTTGATACGAATGTTATAGGAACAATTCAATTAACTAGTGAAATTGCGAAAGAGATGCAAGAAAGAAAAGCAGGTAGTATTGTGACGATAGCCTCTTTAGCAGGAAAGATAGCTACTCCAAAAACATCAGTATATTCTGCGACTAAGTTTGCATTAATTGGGTATTTCAATGCATTAAGATTAGAACTAAAAAAGGATAATGTGCATGTAATGACAGTTAATCCTGGACCAGTAGCTACAAACTTCTTTAATATAGCTGATAAAGATAAAACATATATAAAAGCACTAGGAAATAAATCATTAACACCTAAACTTGTGGCTTCTAAAATTATTAGAGGAATAGAAAGAGAAAAACGAGAAGTGAATTTACCATTCATATATACTTTAGGGGTAAAAATAAGCCAGTTATTCCCTAGACTTAGTGATAGAATATTAATGAATATGTTTAAATAAAAAATTTGAAACTTGCTTTTTATTTTCAAATTTGCTATAATAATAAAATGCTAGGTGGGGAGTTAGCGGTGCCCTGTACTTGCAATCCGCTTTAGCAAGGCCGAATACCGAGATGCGGGTAGAATAGGGAATGTCGAGTCTAACACGTAATGTTGAGACTGAGGCTCCTTACGACGCAGTACTTATGAACCATGTCAGGTCCGGAAGGAAGCAGCATTAAGTAAGTCTTCTGTGGGTGTAAGTTTTAGTCAAGGTTGAGTTGGCGATTAGACTAACGGTTTTTTAATCTATTCAAGTCTCGGTTGCATCTTATTATAAATCGATAACATCTAAAAGTATTAGCTTTTGGATTTTTTTTATGTAGAAGTTAAGTGAAGGAAAAATATATGAAGGAAGAAGTTATGTATCAAGGTGAAAATATAAAAGAACGTGGAAAGATTTTCATTAAATTACTTTTACCAGTATTAATTTATCAGGTAATATCCTATTCATCAGGAATGATAGGAACATTTATGGCTGGGCACTATAGCCCAACAGACCTTGCAGGTGTTAGTATGGGAGTTAATATTTGGAACCCTGTAATGTATACATTGAATGCAATAGTTCTTGCAATAGTTCCAATAGTTTCACATTTAATCGGGAAGAAAAGAGAAGAAGAAATACCAGTAATGGTTAGACAATTTTTATATATAGCAGTACTTATCAGTATTATTCTAGTAATAGCCCTTAATACATTAGCTGCTCCTATTGTAGATAGTTTGGGGATGGATGCCAAAATAGCGACAATAACTAAAAATTATTTGTATTATGAAAGTTTTGGAGTGTTATCTATATTTTTATATGTAGTATTGCGTTCATTTATGGACAGTTTAGGATTAACAAGATTGTCGATGATTATGATGATAATTTCTGTACCGGTAAATGTTACTTTAGCATATGGATTTATTTTTGGTAAATTTGGTATGCCTGAATTAGGTGGTGCAGGTAACGCGATAGCTGTGTCATTAACATACACTGTGCTATTTTTTATAGCTCTTTTTTTAACTTTAAAACATCCGAAAATTAATAAATATAAAATATTTAAAAAAGAGGGTATTAGGTTTAAATATTGGGGTGAAATTTTTAAATTAGGTATTCCAATTGCGATAGCTACGGCATTAGAAACAGTAGTATTTTCTACATTGTCACTTATGGTATCCCGTTTTGATACAACGATTATAGCATCGCATCAAGCAGCACTAAACTTTTCAGGCTTCTTGTATAGTTTACCTGTAAGTGTAGCGAATACGGCAACAATTATTGTAGCATATCATGTAGGTGCTAAAAATTATAAACTTGCAAAGAGTTATACGGCTTTGAGTGTGGCTCTTGGAGTTATTTCTTCAGGTGTTGCTGGATTAATAGTACTTCTTTTTGATACTCAAATACCTTACTTATATAGTACTGATAGTGGAGTGATAGATTTAACTGCACACTTATTAATATTTGCTATAGGATTTGCACTGTGTGATTCATTTGCATCTGCCTTAGCAGGAGTACTACGTGGTTATAAAAAAGTAGTTCCTATATGTCTAGCAATGTTTGTCGGATATTATATTGTAGGGATTCCAGTAGCGTATTATCTAGTATTTACTAAAGGTGTAGGTATTGATGGATTATGGATAGGATGGATAATAGGTCTTGCTGTATATGCATTAGGAGTTTTAGGATACTATTTAAATCTTAGTAGAGGTATAAGTAAAAAACTTAATACAGCTAAGTAAATAAAAGATTTTGTAATAATATTATTATTGCAAAATCTTTTTTATTATATTCCTTGACTATATTTTTTAAAAACTATATAATATGATTATCGAAACTAGATTGTAAGGAGAAGAGAATTTGAAAAAAGTTTATCCGAAATGGTCTGAGTTACCTACTATTGATTTATATCTAGACCAAGTATTACTATATGTAAATCAGTTAGATAGTTCATCAATCGTTGATGATGATAAAGGCTTAACAGCTGCGATGATAAATAATTATGTGAAAAATGGTCATCTAGATAAACCAATAAAGAAAAAATATAGTCGTAGACAATTAGCAAGATTAATAGTTATTACATGCTTGAAAAATGTATTTGCTATTCAAGAAATTAGTAAAACTATAAGTAGTTTAACAAAAGATGGCGATTCTGAAGCCATGTATGATAACTTCGTTATGTGTATGAATGAAGAGAAAAGAGAAGGTTTACCAGAAGTAATAGTTTCAGCTTGTGATACTGTTAGATTATATAAAAAAACTCATGATTTAGTAGAAAAATTAAAATAAGATAATACCTGGAGGTAAATTATGTCGTGGAAGATAGTTGTAGACACTGCCTGTGATTTTAGAGAAATACCAAATAAAGCAGAAAATGTTGTCTATGAAAGAGTACCATTTACGCTTCAAATAGAAGATAAAATATATATTGATACATTGGATATGGATATAGATGAAATGATGAAAGCAATGTATGCTAGTTCGGAACCAGCTAAATCTGCTTGTCCTAGTCCAGATGCATTTTTATCAGCATATAGAGGAGCAGAAAATATAATAGTTTTAACTTTAACTGGAGGATTGTCAGGTAGTTACACTAGTGCTATCGTTGCCCAAAAAATGTTAAAAGAAGAAGATGAAAATGTCAACATTCATGTAATTAACACTCTTTCAGCGGGAGGACAAAATGATTTATTTCTTCTTAAGATAAATGAATTAATAAAAGAAGGATTATCATTTGATCAAGTAGTAGCAAGAATGAATGAATACCAAAAAAATACGAAGCTTATTTTTGCATTAGAAAAAGTAGATAATTTAGTGAAAAATGGTCGTTTATCTAAACTTGCTGCAGCTGTTGTAGGATTATTAAATATGCGTATGGTAGGAGAAGCTAGTAAAGAAGGAACATTGCATCTATTACATAAAGTTCGTGGGGAGAAGAAAGCTGTTGCTGCTGTTGTCGATGAGATGATTAAAGCAGGGTACAAGGGAGGAAGAGCAGTTATCACGCACAGAAATAATGAGAATATTTGCAAAAAAATAGAAGAGAAATTAGCTGAGAAATTTTCTAATATAGAGTTTATCTCAGTACCAACTTCTGGAATCTGTAGTTTTTACGGAGAAGAAGGCGGAATGCTTTTAGGATATGAAATATAATAAAAAAGATGTGATTTAATTATTAAATCACATCTTTTTAAATAAACTTACTTTTTACTAACCTTTTTAGTACTTTTTTTATTTTTACGAAGTTGTCTTACTAGAAAACCAATACCTTGCCCACACAAACTAAAGAAAATATATAATAAACCATAAATTAGAATATCAAAATTTAATATAATTAGACAAGATAATAGATAAAAGGCTCCTACGAGAATAGAAAACAAGTAGCTAAAATCCTCTTTATTATATGCATATAGAAAAGATATAATGAAATTGACAATTGGATATAAGAAAAGAAGTAACCATATTATCATTCCTGATCTATTTGATATAAAATAAGAACACAGAGGAAGTATTATAAATAAAAAGAAAGAAAAAATTAAATAGGGTACTTTTTCTAAAAACTTCTTCATTGTCTGCCTCCTAATATAGTGTTATTCTATCATATATCTTTTTAAAAAACAAATTGTGTGCCGCTTTAAAATAGGTTTCTAGATTTCTAAAAATAGGTAAAGGATATCTTGAAAAATAGTGAAGTTATATGAGCTAGTTAATTGACTAAAATGAACTTGTAGTATAAAGTGTTATTATTAAAAAATGGAGGTATGACTATGTCATTTGAAGATAAAATTAACCAAGCTAAAGATTCAATAAAAGAAAGTTTAGAAAAAATTACTGGAGATGAAAATATCGAATTAGAAAATGTAGTATCAAAAGTAAAAGAAGTAGCTGAAGGTTCAAAAGGTAACGTTGAAGGTGCTATTGATACCGTAAAAAACTTATTTAAAAAAGATTAATTTTTAAAATTATAAAAAAGCTCTATATTTTTTGTAGTTGTTAAATAACTATAAAGATTATAGAGCTTTTTATTGTTGAATGTATAAGAAATAAATAGTTATATATGATAAGTGAAATCAATTAACGTTGAAAGTTTTAGAAAAAAAATTTAAGTTTATTATTAAATTTAATATATTCTATAAATTAGATGTATTTTTTATTATTTGAATATACAAATATATATTTATTTTATAAAGGTTTATTAATTAGCAAGAAGAAGCCATAAGTAAATTAAAAAATAATAATATTTAATTAAAATTATTTCTATAACTATTTTAGAAAATTTCAAGGATTATAAGAAAATATAAGGATATAGAATATTATCACATCAATATTGTGAGCGTTTTCGTTGATTAATACCGTTTATTCATATATAGTAATAATTAGATAGATATTTGTATGATATTTAAAAATTGGGACAAACAAAGTAAATATCTAAATAATTATAGGGAGGTGTTATTATGACATTAGAAGGTGGGGTTAGTGTACCGGCAGAAGAAAAGAAAAATGTATCTAAAGCTGTAGAAGAAGTTGAAGATAAAAAATCAAATGAAGAGATCGATAAAATCGCCGATGAGACTAAGGAAGTATTAAAAGAGATTGGTGAAAATAAAGAAAATAATTTATTGCAATAACAAAGAATAATTTAATTAAATTAGGAGGTAAAATTATGTCATTAGAAGAAAAATTAGAACAAGTAAAAGGTTCAGTTAAAGAAGGTCTTGGAAAATTAACTGGAGACGAAAAATTAGAAAAAGAAGGAACTGCAGAAAAAGTAATTTCTAAAGTTAAAGAAGTAGCAAAAGATGCAAAAGATGTTGTAGAAGGTGCAATTGATGGTGTGAAGAATGCTGTGAAGAAAGATGATGAAAACACAGACCAAGTTGATGATAAAGTAGATCAAGTTAAAGGGTCTGTTAAAGAAGGCGTAGGGAAATTAACTGGGGATGAAAAAACAGAAAAAGAAGGAACTGCAGAAAAAGTAATAGCAAAAGTTAAAGAAGTAGCAAAAGATGCAAAAGATGTTGTAGAAGGTGCAATTGATGGTGTGAAGAATGCTGTGAAGAAAGATGATGAAAACACAGACCAAGTTGATGATAAAGTAGATCAAGTTAAAGGGTCTATAAAAGAAGGCGTAGGAAAATTAACTGGAGATGAAAAAACTGAAAAAGAAGGAACTGCAGAAAAAGTAATCGCAAAAGTTAAAGAAGTGGCAAAAGATGCAAAAGATGCTGTAGAAGGTGCAGTTGATGGTGTAAAAAAAGCTATAAAAAAAGATGAAGAATAATAATATTGTTAAATAAATAATTGATTTTCCTTTCATTAAATTAAGCTCTATCAATCTTTTAACAAGTAAAGTTGTTATAAAGATTATAGGGCTTTTTTATTGTTTTGAATTAATTTGCAATGAGAATAAGTTCGCAAAATACGTAAATTTCTAATGTGTGGATCAAATATAGGACAAAGCGCAAAACAAAAAGCCTTAAACGTTAATACTTTAAGGCTTTTCTAACTTTATTATTTAGTTTCTCTGTTTTACTTTGAATGTTTTGACAACTACTGACATGGAATAACAGTTATTAGATTAAGGTTTTATAAAATCTTTCTTCCTGTATATTCCTGTAAAATTTTAAAAAACATAGTCAATTACATTGTCAAAAATATATTCAATTATCTAGCGCATATCAAAGGGATTAAGGACGGTTTATTAATCGTCTTTTTTATGAGTTTAACGACTATTCAGTAGGTTCTTTTCCCCATCTTTCAAAAAATTCTATAAAGTCATGTAAACTTTCAAATACTCTCCAGCCGAATATTTCGTTATTACTTTCAACTTCATTTTCATCAACTAAACTAATTTCTACTTCTTGAGTGATTTTTGGATCTGTATAAATTTTCTTTAATTCAAGAATGTCCCACTCAGCGTTTTCTTCGGTAGTTCTTATGTAACGACCAACATGATTGTATTTAGGTTTAAGTTTAATATACATGATATCACCTCTATTTAATTTTATTTTATTCCATCTTTAATTTACCAGAGAAATAATAGGTTGTCAATATTCCATAGATTGATAGGGGTAAATATTCGTTTTTAAGCTGAATATAAGACATTATCACCCTCAAAGTATGTAATATCTTACGTTTATATGAAGGGATATAGTTATGTAGTTTTTTAATTAGTGTTATTCCGTACATATAAATAAAAAAGACTAAGAATAAACTTAGTCTAACCACTCAATATTTTTAATTTTAGTTTTACGAACATTTTTATATGTATTAGAACTTGCTTCATGTAAAGTAACTAGTTTATAGTGTGTATCAGTTATTTGCCTGATTCCTAAAACAATTGCCGATCTTCCAGATATTTCATACACCACTAAATGAAGTTTCATATTATTGCTTTTTAAATCTTTGGCTACAACACATATGTTTACTTTTTTATCGTAAAATACTCTTTCGATAAAACCATAGTTTTTAAATCGTGTGAACATCTTTGAAAAATCCTGATGATTAGTGAAGTCAGAAATTAATAATTCATTATTCTTTATCATTTCTATACTTTCAGCAGCTCTAACAGCTTTATCTAAAACATAATGCAAACCTAATAGGTGGTGCAAATCAGTTTCGTTAAATACCACAACTATATCATCTAATCCTTTATAATTAAGTTCTAATAAACATCTTTTTTCACAAAATTTTTTCCGATAATCGTTTAATGTACTTTGTAAAGTTGCATCATTATCCATACAAACCCCTTATTATAAACAAAAAAAATAAGCACGGAACGGAATTCGTCTCCGAACTGGACAATCGATTAGTTGTGAACAGTCAACTAACTCCCTACTGTTGTGCTTCTTAGGCTTATCGCAAGGGAACAGTTCTTAAGCTCTGCCAAGCAGTGTAACGTGCTTCAGTTACACTTCTATATCACTATAGATTAATAGACTTTAACAAACGAGATCAAAGAGAATATTTTTTCTTTTTTTTTCATAAATATGTATTTCCTTTCACCTCTACAATTATTTTATATCACCATTATACTTTTGTCAACTTTTATTGTTATTTTTCAATATTTTCTTAGCAATTTTAATATTATTATTCATTTTTTTTTGAATTACTTTACAATTTTAATGGGTTATTAAAATTATTATAAGCATCATGTCTTTTTATTCATGTTTCCTATGATTTTATTCCTACATTTTCCAACATTTATATGAAAAATTCGCCAAGGGCTGACAAGTTGTTAAAGCCATTCTAAGCTGTTAATTTCACTTGTAA
>ERZ772932.711-NODE-711-length-17461-cov-2.955303_pt1 | contig 17461 bp, 15 predicted proteins | sample MGYA00511684_ERZ772932 | MGnify/ENA primary metagenome ERZ772932 (study PRJEB29015, sample SAMEA2738078) | human oral metagenome | biome: human oral; feature: human-associated habitat; material: saliva | place: China | collected 2210 ...
CGGGCAGGTACGGCACACCCCCAAACTTCGAGGCAGTCACCGGCAGCGGCGCATCCGGCACATTAGTGGTAATGCGCAGCGCGGGTTTCTGTGCGCCTGCGTTCACCAGTTGGGTCACTGCGCGTATCTGTTCAAGGATACGAACCGGTGTGTTCATAGCTTCTCCTTGTGGACGGCTCTTTCTCTTAGTTGTTTTTAGCCTCACGGCTCAGCAATATTGCTGTCTTGCCCAATACCCCGCCTGCTGGCAAGGTGCCTCTCAGGCGTTCTTCGGCACGCCCCAAGAGGCTAGCTGCCTAATGTTGCAGCTCTAGGTGTTTTAGCTCTGCCACCACCAGAAAAGAACCTTCGAGAAATCACGGGCTGCTAACTGTTCGGGGGTGATCAGCCAGTTTGCGTACCCGGCGTCTCCCCACAAGAGCTCGGTGCTTCCCAGACGGTACGACTCCGAGCCCATAGTTAGCAGGTTCACCGTATATTCTTCTAGCTCGGGGTTATTACGGCGCGGGTCGTCATCAAAGAAAACAGGGTACCCGCCCAGCTGGTGGTAGCCCGCCTCATCGGCTATTGCGCTTAGAATATCCTCGTCCTCTCCGGCCTCTTCCACGAGGTCTTCCAGCTCTTCAATTTCTTCAATTGCCTGGTCGGGGTAGAGTTCGTTCCAGATCTCAATAAACCGCTCATGGTCTCCCCAGGTGAGCATGGGGTCTGGCGTCTCCGGCGGGCCAAAAATAAGCGATATTTCGCGTGTGGGCGGGTCAATCGGCCAGTGGTGTTCTTCCCAGTTTGCCTCAACGGCGCAGGCGTACGGGTTAGCTGCACCCAGTTCTTCCCAGTAGATGACGCGCGCATCCGCCCCAGCCAGCCCATCGTTGATGTTCATCCCCCATTGGGGGTGCCGTGGGTTGAGCCAGAACTGAAGCATCCCGGACTCAGGATAAATAGTGTTCTTCGGCAGCTCGGCACAGTTAATCTGCGCAATCATCCCTAAAGGCCGCCCATCGGAGCCAAGGGGCGCATCCACCCCAGCGGGCAGGTACGGCACACCCCCAAACTTCGAGGCAGTCACCGGCAGCGGCGCATCTGCTGCACGTACGGTAATGGGAACTTTATCCCTTTGGTAGTTCACCATTTGCGCTACCACAGACCGAGCTCTGTCTGTTATCGTCATCGTTCTTGTTCCTTATAGGGTGTATGGCGCGCGCGCCTCATATACGGAAGCGCACGCCATTATCCTTTGAAAAACCGGTGCGGCTAACAGCAGGACCATTCGAAAATAACTTGCGAAAAGTCCCGGTTTTTCAGCTGTTCGGGGGTGATCAGCCAGTTTGCGGTACCCACATCGCCCCACATGATTGCAGGGGCGTTGGGGTCAGCCCAGTTACCGTCAGATACTGAGATCATGGTCAGCAGATTCACCGTGTAGTCCCGCAAATCATCAGCGAAGTCGCGCGGGTCGTTTTGTGTGAAAATAGGCTCGCCACCGATCTTGTGGGTCAGCTGATCCTCGGTTTCCCGGTCAATCGTGTCTGTAACACGGTCTTCGCCCAGCTCGTCGATCTCATCAAAGAAATCCTCGATTGGTGTTTCGGGGTACAGCTCGTTCCATGTATCAACAAACAAAGCTTCGGCGGTCTCGTTCATGAGCGACCATTTATCGCCCAATGCCGCCTCAAAGCTGAGCGCATATTCGACAGTTTCGGGAGAAATCGGCCACCCGTAATCGTCCCAGTTCGCCTTGGCTACGCGCGCATCCGGGTTAGGTTCGCCCAATTCGGGGTAGTAGATCACCCGGTAGCCGTTTTGGGTACGGTCGGCAATGGTGTCGTCCATCCCCCAGAGTGCTTCTTCATCACCCGGGTCAATCCAGAACTGGAGCATCCCAGACTCAGGGTAAATAGTGTTCTGAGGCAGCTCGGCACAGTTAATCTGCGCAATCATCCCTAAGGGCTGCCCCTCTTTATTGGCGGGGGCGTCCACCCCGGCGGGCAGGTACGGCACTCCCCCGAATTTGGAGGATGTCACCGGTAGCGGCTCAGCAGCCGCCGTGGCTGTGATGCGCACCGTGGGTGATTGGTCATTTTCTTCTATTCGTTTAATAACCTCACGCGCCTGGTCGAGAATTTTTCCCATATCTGCTCCTGTGCTTCTAGTGGTAGTGGTGCGGAATCTGTGAACACTATTAGAGCACGTTTTTTCTCGCGGTGCGTGCACGTACGTCATGCATCCGAAGGCACAATGCAGAAGATAAAATATTCCCCGCCGTCAACGCATGGTTTTGTGTTTGAGGCGGTGCATTAGCTTTTATCTGCACTTCTGCTAAGTTTTTACCCGCAATTCCATTCAAAAAGGACTTTTGAGAAGTCGCGGTCTGCTAGTTGTTGCGGAGTAATCAGCCAGTTTGCGGTACCCATATCACCCCACATAATGTCACCGTCACCATCATTTTTTGCTTCCTCGGAGGCGATGGTGAGCAGGTTAACCGTATATTCTTGCAGTTCTGGGTTGTTCTCGCGCGGGTCGCTCTGCACAAAGCTGGGGTACCCGCCAAGCTTATGGTACTCAGTGCTGTCGGTCAGGTCGTAGGCAATATTCTCCCCATCGTGCAGGCGGTCTATCTCGTAGACCTCGTTAATAGTCTGCGCTGGGTGTTTCTCGTTCCACCGGTGTACGAACTGGGCCTCAAATTCACGGCTTGTGTCGCTCAGGCTCTCATGTTTTTTCTTAAAAGTGAGCGCAAGTTCAGTCTCTGGCGGGTAGATAGGCCAGTCTTCGCTCCGTGCTGCGGTGACTGCGGGGTGCCCCGCAGGGGTGGCTTCACCCACCTGGGGGTAGTAAATAACCCGAATATTCGCCTGGTTGGCTATATCATTGGCGTTGAAACCCCAGTTTGCATCGCCTTCTTCTTCGCCGGAATCAATCCAGAACTGAAGTATCCCGGTCTTGGGATAAAGCTCATTTTTGGGTAACTCAGCACAGTTAATCTGCGCGATCATCCCTAAGGGCTTCCCGCTCTCATTGGTGGGTGCCTGAGCCCCGACAGGCAGGTACGGGGCGCCGCCAAACTTCGAGGCAGTCACCGGCAGCGGTGCCTTGGCACCGGTTGTTTTAATACGGATTACTGGCTGCCGTGTGGCGGCAGTGATTTCTGCCGCGATTTTCCGTGCCTCTTTAGCTACTGTACGGCCCATAATATTTTCCTCCCAATACCTAACTTTCGTTTTCACCAGTCTTATTGATAGTTGCAGCTAACCGCAGGACCATTCAAAAAGGACTTTCGAGAAGTCTCGGTTTTTCAGCTGTTCCGGGGTTATTAGCCAGTTTGCAGTGCCCTGATCTCCCCAAACAGTAACAAATTTTTCGGCGTCCTCAGAGAACATGGTGAGCAGGTTGATTGTGTAGTTATCGAACCCATCATGCTCTTGACGCGGGTCCTGCTGGGTAAACTCTGGGTGCCCGCCAAGTTTGTGGTAACTTCTCTGATCTATGTCGCGGTAGAACATCACACTCGGGCGTTCCTTATCTGCGAGTGCGTATGCATCAATACCCGCGAAATCGCCGATAGGCTGCTGGGGGTATAGTTCATTCCACAACTCTACAAACCGGCTCTGGTAGACCCACCAATTCTGTGGGGTTATTCCTTCTGAGGTTTCTTCAAAGCTGAGTCCGATTTCCCATCCCTGATCCACGTGTACTGGCCAGGCCATAAATTCCATCTCGGTTTGTTTCTCTTGATCTGGCATAACAAGAGTGTGGGCACATGGGTTTGTTTCCTCAAGATTAGGATAATAGATCACGCGAGTATTGACCTGCGACACCGGGTTCTTCAGGTCGATGCCCAGTCCCAGCTCATCATACGGATCCAGCCAGAACTGAAGTATCCCGGTCTTGGGATAAAGCTCATTTTTGGGTAACTCAGCACAGTTAATCTGCGCGACCATACCCAGCGGCCTACCGTTCTGGTTAGTGGGGGCCTGCGCCCCGGCGGGCAGGTACGGCACTCCCCCACATTTAGAGGCGGTCACCGGCACAGTTCCCTGAACTGCGCGAGGAATGATGCGCACAGTGGGTTTACGATCCTGCTGGCTCAGCAGATGATTAAGGTGCTTGACCCGCTCAAAAATAGTGCTCATGGTGTATTTTCTTTAGCTGCTAGACCACGAATAAAAGACCTTCGAGAAATCTAAATTCTTTAGCTGCTCTGGGGTAATCAGCCAGTTTGCCACTCCAGCATCGCCCCACATGATGGTTATGGTGTCAGCTTCATATGCAGAGACAAGAGTGAGCAGATTAATCGTGTAGTCTTTCCATTCTTCCTTGTCATCGCGGGGGTCCCAGTCGATATACTCGGGAACACCGCCCAGCTGGTGGTGATCAAGATCTTCATAAAAGGTGCTCGCAAGGCCATCACCTTCAAGCCCTGCAAGCTCATCAAGATCCCAAGGACTTTCAATCTGCTCCTGCGGGTAGCGTTCATTCCACAACCGCGTAAATAACTGCCCGGTACTGTATTGTTTGAGTTTTAGCCCGGGCTCTAGATTTTCAGGCTCGAAGCTCAGGGCGTATTCTCCGCCCAAAAGAGGCCATATAAAGCCATTATCCTCGGTAATGACTAGTTTATGAGCCTTCCTGTTCGCTTTTCCCAGCTTGGGATAGTAGATCACGCGATCATACTGTGATGAGGTGTAATCTTCCGTATCGGTCTCGGTCGGGCTAATCCAGAACTGCAGCAGCCCCTCCGCCGGGTAAATACTATTCGGTGGCAAATCGGCGCAGTTAATCTGCGCAATCATGTGCAAAGGTTCACCGTTAACGTCTACGGGTCCGTCCTGGCCCTTGGGCAGGTACGGCACTCCCCCGATTTTGGAGGCGGTGACTGGCAGCGTCTTGTACTTAGCGAATTGTGTATTGATACGCATCGTGGGAACTTGGTGTCCCACATTCATCTCAGCTAGTAAAGCGCGAGCCCGTTCTAGTATCTCTGCCTGTTTATTCGTCATATATTCCTCAATGCCCCAAACACGATCCTGAAATATTTCGGCGCCGTACGCCCACACCCCATTAGAGCATGTTTGTGTGCTGCATGTAACGGTTTATGAGTTCCTCGTATATATCTCCCCGCAATTCCCACCATGCGAGATAAAACACACAAACTGTAGAAAAATTCATTGTGTCGTATATATAATATATTGAAAGATGCCTCAAGGAGTGAGCACCATGAAGAATAACACCGGCACTTTCGGCCCCTACTTCCTTTTCCTCTGCACCTTTTTCATGATGGTTTTCAGTATCCTGAGCGCATTAGGATGGCTCGCCATTGGGGGCTCCCTCGCCCTTCTCATTCTCACCGCATTTCTTAACCCGGATTTCCGTAAGTCAGAAGACCCCAATAACCCGGTGAGCACGTGGCTTATTCTTGCATTCTGCATTTTTGGAGCATCCTGGGTTTATACCCTCACGCTGCAGAACGGGAACACCCACCCCGGTATCAATGCTGCCCTAGCACTGGTGCCGACCGCCGCAATGGGGTGGGTATTTATTAAGCATTCTGCCCATGCCCATAATTCTTAAGTCCTCCCCGGGAAGAAACTAACCACTAAGCGAATATTTATGCAAAAATGATGCGGTGTCTGAGCTATTCAAGCTCAGGCACCGCATCATTGATTCGTTATACGCAGCCTTATGCTAGGCCGAAGACCCTAGTCCAGGTAGTCACGCAACACCTGCGAACGCGAGGGGTGACGCAGTTTCGACATGGTCTTCGATTCGATCTGACGGATGCGCTCACGTGTCACGCCGTAGACCTTACCGATTTCGTCTAAAGTCTTCGGCTGCCCGTCGGTCATGCCGAATCGCATCGCGACCACACCTGCCTCGCGCTCAGAGAGCGTATCAAGCACCGAGTGCAGCTGCTCTTGAAGAAGAGTGAATGACACCGCATCGGCCGGGACAACAGCCTCCGAGTCCTCAATCAGGTCGCCGAACTCGGAATCGCCGTCCTCACCCAGCGGCGTGTGCAGAGAAATAGGTTCGCGCCCGTACTTCTGCACCTCAATAACCTTTTCGGGAGCCATATCCAGCTCTTTACCAAGCTCTTCGGGGGTGGGTTCACGCCCCAAATCCTGAAGCATCTGACGCTGCACACGGGCGAGCTTATTAATAACCTCAACCATGTGCACAGGAATACGAATAGTACGCGCCTGATCCGCCATTGCACGGGTAATCGCCTGACGAATCCACCAGGTGGCGTAGGTGGAGAATTTAAAGCCCTTCGAGTAGTCGAATTTCTCGACCGCACGAATCAGACCCAGGTTACCTTCCTGAATAAGGTCAAGGAATAGCATTCCGCGGCCCGTATAGCGTTTAGCGAGTGAGACCACGAGGCGCAGGTTCGCTTCCAGCAGGTGGTTCTTCGCACGCTTACCGTCGTGGATTACCCAGCGCAGCTCTTTCTTGAGCTTCGGGTCCATGTCGGGGTTGTCGGCGAGTTTGTGCTCCGCATACAGGCCAGCTTCAATGCGCATCGCAAGATCGACTTCCTGCTGCGCGTTCAGGAGCGAGACTTTACCGATCTGTTTCAGGTAGTCTTTCACGGGGTCGGCCGTTGCGCCGGGGGTAACGACGCGCTGGGCGGGAGCATCGTCATCATCGCTGGCAGTCAGCACGAAGCCAGAGCCTTTAGCCGCCACTTCTTCGGCGGCTTTTTTCTCTTCCTTTTTGGCGACGGCTTCTTCGTCCTCTTCGGCTTCTTCGTCGGCCTCAGATTCTAGGGGTTCACCGTCAATGGCGTCCGGGTCAAGGTCAAGGTCGAACTCGTCATCGCTTTTCTTCTTGCGTCCGCGTTTGGGCGCGGCCTTAGCCTTAGTAGCGGTAGCAGTTTTACGGGTGCGTTTAGGCTTTGTCTCAGTCTCGGCGGCGTCAGAGGATCCGTCTTCCGTGCTGCTGGCAGTCTTAGCAGCAGCTTTGGTCGTGGATTTCGTCGCACGTTTCTTAGTTGTTGTCGCCTTAGCAGCGGTCTTAGTGGTTTTCGCTCCGGCACCTTCACTGCTTGTGGTCGTAGACTTGGCGCTGGCGGTTTTTTTGGTTCGCGTGGTTTTCTTCTGAGGGGTGTCGGCTACAGCCTCATCAGTAGCTTCACTGGTTGCGGCTTTCTTGCTGGTGGCAGTTGACACGAAAACCCTTTCTAGCTCAGTTACGGGGTGCTTTGTCTGCAAAACACCTAAGACCCTGTCAAGTCCTAGGCTTCTTTCAGAGACGAAATGTGACGGTTTAATGCTCACACACCGCAGAATATTCCGGGCGTATTCGTCCCCTGCTGAAGATGCACTACGGGTGCATTGACTTTACGGGGTCAGTACCAAGTATTACAGAATCTTAGGTTTTTTCAACTAAGGCGCGCCTGCCAGAGCTGGTTTTAGCATTTTCTTATTCCCTGCCTTTCCCTACAGCAGGGCCGCTGGTACCTACGTGGCGACGGGGTATACGTTGAGGACGCTAAAACGTGCAGGCCCGCGCCAGCACCGGGCGGAGTCGCCTAACCACAGGGGCAGCAGCCCAAGTTGAAGGGCATCATCCAACGGAGTGTGCTCCTGCACGTGGCGGTGCGCTTCCTCGTTCAGCAGGTTCGCATATGAACTGGTTCCGCGCATCCAATTAATCCAGGCTTGAACAATGCGCAGCCGCCCCAGCGGCTCACCGCAGGCTGCGGGAATGAGCAAAGAACAGAGCACTTCGAGAGCGTTAAGACGTTCCCAGCGGGGACTGACTGTTTGGTCTGTCCCGCACAGCAGACGTGCCATTGCTTCCGCGTAGTCTGTCTGCGTTTGGCTGACATCGGTGGCGCTGCGTTGCACTGTCAGATGTGTGCGGCGCACCCAGTCGTGCCAACCGGTGCGGACGCCCGATGGGGACCCCACCCGGTGTTGTTTACCGTGCAGTGTCTGCAGGAATGAAGAGGGCAGTGTGTTACGGCGGCGCGGAGGAGCCCCGTAACTACCCGGCTCAATGGCGGTGCCCTCCCCCGTGGTGGTGGGTGCCGGCTCCGTGAACCGTCCGCCGTATCCTTCAAGCACCCGCAGCGAATCTGTGAGGGTGGCTGCCGCACAGTACGTCACTAAGTTAATCGTGCCGTACGTGTTGAGGCTAGCAGCCAGATATCCGGCTACCTCTGCGGGTAGAAGCTGACGCATCCTATCCCCCACAGTGGTTCTTTGATCTGCTGCTAAGGTGCGCATCACCCAGCGTATTGCTTCTAGTGCGGTTTCCCAGTAGCAGAGCTCAGCCCCTTTCTGCTGACAGTAGGAGTGCGCCTGCAAGAGGTGAGGGCCTTCCCCTTCAGCGTGTCGTAGCTGATATTCCTGGGTGTATGTGCGGTACCAGAGCTCTGCTGCAGCTTCCCAGTCTTCTCGGGCTCCAGTATCTGCGGTGGCTGCGGTATCCCACGGGTTGGTGGTGCGCGCTTCGGATGCGGTTGCGGCGATACTTTCACCCCGCACGGTCTGGGCTAGATGGTAGGGGCTCATCAGAATATCTTCTACAAAACCGGCGAAGATAAGCCCGTTCTGCTCATGTGATAGCTCCCAGATAGTGGTGTCTCCCAGAACGATGCAGTCGAAGCATTCCAGCCCACCGGTGACGGTGGGGTTGGTCAGCAGCGGAAGCCACCGTTCAACGCGATGCGCTATTGCGGCATCACGCTCACGTTCTGAGGTGCTGGGCAGTGTTCGGGTTCCGCTGGCGGTTTGGCGTGCACGTAGGTTATCGCGGTCTGCTGTGCAGTAGAAAGCGATGAACCGGTCGATGGGTTGCGCTCCGTCAATAGTTGCTGGCAGCAGACTGAAAATACGGTGCAGATATGCGGCGGTGTTATCTTCTGGGCCGGGCAGGTCGATGCGCACACAAGGGCCAATATTGTGCCCCGCTAGAGCGACCACCACGAAGGATTCCTGCGGCCAGTAGCCCAGCTGGTGCAGCATAATCGCTGCCATGTCTTTACAGGTGCGAATACACGTTTTTACGGTGTTGAAGTTCTGAGAAGTCATGGTTACATAATGACTCAAAGCAATCTTTAATACATCAAATGATATAAAAATGTGGATGGTAACTCTAAGCAGTGCAGAAAATAGCCCCTGTGGATAGCACTACCAGCGATATCCACAGGGGCACCTCTCATTATGAAGTTTTGTGAACGCTACCCTCGCAACCTACTCCCGCTCATGCAGGAACTGCTCAAAGAGCGCCCCAATCTCATCACGCCCCAGTACCTTATCGGCATCCCGCTGCGAGAGCGGAATCAGCATATTGGACGACCGATAGTTCGCATCATAGTTCTCTTCATAGCTGGAAACCATTGACTGCACTTCGGGATGCTGAGCCATCTGCTCATTGATCTGCCCGTGTACGGTGCGTGCAGCCTCCCGCAGCTGATCGGTCGGTAAAGACAGCCTCGTAGCCATCGTTACATACTCCAATGCGGCGAGAGTGCCCTGGGGCAGGTCGGCATCCGAAATATACTGCGGTACATTGACCCCGAATCCGACCGTGTCGAATCCGTGCTCCGTGAAAAGAACCTCAAGCAGGTTCGTCATATTCGCATGCAGTTCCGCTTTAGGGCGCCATGCAGAAATACCGTCAATAAGGTCTTTGCGGGAGCCGTGGGCGGTCACCGGCACAGGCCGCGTATGAGGCACCGGCATAGGAAACGCCGATATAAACACCACCAGGGAGGGCTGCAGCCGCTGGGCGATACCGAGCATAGCCTGCTGAAAACGCTGCCACTGAAAGTCTGGCTCTGAGCCTGTCAGCAGCAGAAACGGTTTATCAAGGCTGTCCTCCACCACATATAATTTTAGCTTCGGAAAAACTGGGTCTTCGAAGTGGTCACGGTTAAAAACGATGTGCGGCCTACGTGCCCGGTAATCGTGCAGCTGATCGCTATCAAACTCCGCAATAGCCACATGTTTCAGGTTGTCTAATAGGAAGGTGCCGAACTGACCAGCTGTAGCCCCGGCATCCTGAGGACTGGAAAAGGCCACAACAAGCGGTAAATCGCGCAGACGTTCATCGCTGAGAATACTATTTTTTGCCAGGTAAAGGTCGTCAGGGTTTAACATCTACTACTCCTTCCTGGAACTCGCCGCGCGCGGCCCTCGTCTACGATTGACATTCACCGCACCATACCCCAGCGCATTAGATAATTCATTTCAGTCTAAAACATACATGAGGGGAATACCGGGGTTTACACCCCCAATTTGCGCACGGTGAACAGATTTACTAATGATATTCATCACTTTACTTACGCAAAACACTCTCACTTATAGGCAGGTTTTCCCGCGTCTATATGCTGCCTGCGGTGTACAGTAGAGGATGATACGCACCATCTTATAGATGCTGCCTCACGTGCACGCACAGTGCGTGTGCACACCCTAGTCAACTAGGCGCCCACCTCTGCCCGGGCCCCACCCAGCACGAAGGAGTACCCTATGTCCCTATCCCTCTCCGTGGCCCCCACCAACCTTGAATCCCTCGAATCAGATGTCCTTGTTGTAGGGGTTTACGCGGGTGAAGAAAGCCCTCGCTTAGCCCCCTGCGCCCTCTCGCAGGAAACCGTCGAAGGCATCAATGAGCTCCTAGAGGCCCTTGGTGCCACCGGCGCCGCCGATCAGCTGCTTCGACTCCCCGGCGCGGAAGACGCAGGGGCCGACACCATCGCACTCATCGGTTTGGGGCAGGAAACAACCAATGCCGCCGAACGCCTCGCAGCTTTCCGCTACGCTGCTGGTTCTGCCACCCGCCAGCTCATTGGGGCAGAAGAGATCGCCATTGATTTTGGCACAAACGCCCCCGCAGAAATTGAGGCCGTAGCGTACGGCGCAACCCTTGGCTCCTTCAGCGAAAAAGGAATGCGGGGCAAATCAGCCAGTTCCATCAAAAATGAGGCTGAAACCATCCTCATTGTCTCCGAGGTACAGCCTGCCGAAGCTGAAGAGGCGCTCACCCGCGCACTGGTGCTCGGCGAAGCCACCAAGCAGGCGCGCCACCTGGTAAATCAGCCGCCCTCGCACCTGTACCCCGAGTCTTTCGCCCAGCAGGCCCAGCAGCTCGTCTCCGAGTATGAGGATGTGAGCATTGAAGTATACAACTATGAGCGTCTACTCGCCGAAGGGTTCGGGGGTATCGCGGGCGTAGGCCAGGGCTCTCCCCGCAAACCTGTACTCGCAGTTGTAAAATACACCCCGGCCGATGCCAAGGCATCCGTTGGGCTGGTCGGCAAAGGCATTACCTTTGATACCGGCGGCAACTCCCTCAAACCGGCAGCGTCCATGATGACCATGAAATGCGATATGGCCGGCGCTGCCTCCGTTCTTCAGGCCACTCTTGCCGCTGCGGAGCTGAATATTCCGGTTCAGGTCACTGGCTACCTCTGCCTGGCGGAAAATATGCCCGGGGGCGAATCGTTACGCCCCGAAGACGTGATTACCATCCGTGACGGGCGCACCGTAGAAGTTCTGAATACTGACGCTGAAGGGCGCCTAGTCATGGCAGATGGTATCGCGCTCGCCTCAGAAAACGAGCACGACGTCATTGTCGATATCGCCACCCTCACCGGTGCTGCTATGGCGGCGCTAGGGTTGCGCACCGCCGCTCTGATGGGCGATGAGCAGGTGCGTGAGCGTGTTCTGCGTGCTGGCGAAGCAGCGGGTGAAGCATACTGGCCAATGCCGCTGGAGTCGCACCTGCGCGCCTCAATGAACTCGCCTGTGGCAGATATTAAAAACATGGGCAGCCGCTACGGCTCCATGATGATCGCCGGGTTATTCCTGCAAGAGTTCGTGGGTGAAGTGGAAGGCCAACGCATTCCCTGGGCTCACCTTGACATTGCGGGCCCTGCGTTTAATGAAGAGTCACCTTTTGGGTATACCCCGAAGGAAGGTACCGGTTTTGGCACCGCCACGCTGGTGAACTTCATTGAGTCATACGCGCAGTAGTCACAACCTAGCCGCCGCGGGGCGCACAGCCTGGTCAAGAACACCGTAAGGGTGAACGAGTTGGGTGGGAGGCGAATAGGGTTAGCTGAGCCCACCTCCCACCCACTTTTGTGTACAATTTCACACCTTGACTGTATCCGTAAGGTGGAACAGAAAAATTTTGAATGGATTGTGCGATTAATAGCGCAAAATTGCCGTTAGTGAACTTAAACCGACGGCGACAGGGGTATTGTTGTAGATAAGTGTTTTTATACACTGCACTTGGCGTGCGCCCTCCGATACGTGCGCTGGTCGCGGGTAGAAAAGCACAGAGATAAAGAACTCATTTGCACGGGGGTTGAGCCCCCACAACCTATGCAAGGGAGCAACATCGTGGCTCAAGAATTTGACATCCTCATCCTCGGCGGTGGCTCCGCTGGTTATGCAACCGCTTTGCGTGCGCGCCAGCTAGGCTTCTCCGTTGGCCTGATCGAGAAGGATAAGGTGGGCGGCACCTGCTTGCACACCGGCTGTATCCCCACCAAGGCTTACCTTCACGCCGCTGAGTTGGCTGAGGATGCTCGTGAAGCCTCCAAGGTCGGTGTAAACACCGAGCTACAGTCCATTGAGATGGGTAAGGTTCGCAACTACAAGGACGGCATCGTTGGGGGCAAGTTCAAGGGTCTCTCCGGCTTGCTGAAGATGAAGGGTGTTGAGGTTATTAACGGTGAGGGTAAGCTCACCGGCAAAGACACCATTACCGTGAACGGCACGGAGTACAAGGGTAAGAATATTGTGCTCGCTTCTGGCTCTGTTTCTAAGACCTTTGGTCTGCCCATTGAGGGGCGCGTGCTGACTTCCACTGAGGCACTGGAGATGGATTACCTGCCGAACAGCGCTATTGTGCTTGGCGGCGGCGTGATCGGTTGCGAGTTCGCGTCCATGTGGAAGGCAATGGGCGTGGATGTAACCATTATTGAGGGCCTGCCCAACCTTGTTCCTAACGAAGACCCCTCCATCATTAAGGTGCTTGAGCGTTCCTTCAAGAAGCGCGGTATTAAGTTCAACACCGGCACCCTGTTCGAAAAGGTTGAGCAGGACGCTAACGGTGCTAAGGTCACCTTGGCTGACGGCAAGGTATTTGAGGCTGATATCGTTCTGGTCGCTGTTGGCCGTGGCCCCAACACCGCAGGTATGGGCTATGAAGAGCAGGGTATCCCCATGGATCGCGGTTTCGTGCTGGCTAACGAGCGTCTGCACACCGGTGTGGGCAATATCTACGCCGTTGGTGATATTGTTCCTGGTGTCCAGCTGGCTCACCGCGGGTACCAGCAGGGTATTTTCGTGGCAGAAGAAATTGCTGGCCTGAACCCCTCTGTGGTTGAAGACATTAACATCCCCAAGGTCACCTTCTGCGATCCCGAGATCGCCTCGGTCGGTTACTCCGAGCCGAAGGCTAAGGAGAAGTTCGGCGCCGATAACGTTGAGGTTGCGGAGTACAACCTGGCTGGCAACGGCAAGTCCTCCATCTTGGGCACCGGCGGTATTGTTAAAGTTGTGCGCGAGAAGAACGGCCCCATTGTTGGTGTTCACGCCATTGGCAAGCGTATGGGTGAGCAGATCGGTGAGGCTCAGCTGTGGGTTGCTTGGGAAGCATTCCCCGAGGATGTTGCTAAGTTCATCCACGCGCACCCGACCCAGAATGAGTCCCTGGGTGAGGCCGCTATGGCTCTGAACGGCACCCCGCTGCACGGCTAAGCGCCCCTACCACCTAAAAGATGGTTTCGCACCCGCGAAACCGCAGGTTTGCGGATGCTCCACGCGGCATTCTCAAAGAATGGCCGCGTGGGGTGTATCCCTGCCACACAGTTTCCTAATTCAAGCATTCACAAGGAGAACGGGAAGAAAATATGTCCCACACCGTAGAACTGCCCGCATTGGGCGAGTCCGTGACCGAGGGTACCGTTACCCGCTGGCTTGTTGCCGTTGGTGACACCATTGCCGTTGATGAGCCGCTGGTTGAGGTGTCCACCGATAAGGTCGATACCGAGGTTCCCTCCCCCGTCGCTGGCGTTGTTGAGCAAATCCTAGTGGAAGAGGATGAGGACGTTGAGGTTGGCGCCCCCCTCGTAGTTATTGGTGATGGTTCTGGCGCAGCACCGGCTGCTCCTGCGGCGGCGCCTCAGCTGCAGCATTTTCCCTGGAGGTATCCAGTACCGGGATCATATGCTTGAGCAGGCGGCGCGTGGCCGAAGGCGCGATCACCGCATCCCCCCGGTACACTGTGCGCACCGCCCCCAGCAGCTCCTCCGGCGGGGCGTCTTTGAGCAGAAACCCGCTCGCACCGGCCCGAACCGCCGAGTACACGTACTCATCCAAATCGAAGGTGGTCAGCATAATCACGTGCGATTGGGGGGCGTGCATCTCAAGGATGCGCGTGGCCGCCTGCAGCCCGTCCAGCACCGGCATGCGCACATCCATGAGCACAATGTTCGGCGCGTGCCCCTGCTCCGCCAGGCGCGCATAACTATCCACAGCGGCGGCGCCGTCATCGGCTTCCATCACCACCTGCAAATCGGGTTGAGAGTCCACGAGCATCTTCAGCCCGCCGCGCACCAGCTGCTGATCATCAACCAGCATTACCGTAATCTTTTCATCCACTATTACGCTCCTTCACGAATAATTAACCAAAACCTACACTGACTAAATTTCCCGGTATGGCAGGTGCGCCCGCACCGTGTAACCGCCCTGAACGTCCGGGCCGTAGCTCAGCTCACCCTCATACATGTTCACACGCTCCGCCATGCCGCGCAGCCCGTTACCTGACCCCGGCACCGGGGAAAACTTACCCTGCGGGGCGCTATTGTGTGCACTAATGCCCAGCCCCGCCCGGTCCCAGGCCACCACCAGCTGCACCTGCTGTGCGTCCCTGGCATGCTTAAGGATGTTCGTCAGCGCCTCCTGCACCACCCGGTACGCTGCCAGCTCAGCCCCCTGCGGCAGGGTGCCTCGCGGCACCCCGCTAATACCTGAGAACTCTATTGGCACCCCCGAATCGCGTGTCTGCTCCACCAGCATCGGCACCTCACCCAGGCTGGGGGCGGGGGTGTACATGGTCACCTCGTCGGTGCGCAGTATTCCAAGCAGTGAACGCATCTGTGCAAGAGAACCACGCGCCGTTGTGGCGATCGTATCGAGTGTTTGCTCCGCAATTTTTTGAGATGTTTCCGGCTGTGAGCCATCTGCGTCGGTGGCTTCTTCGCTAGCCTGCCGTGCCGCCGCTGAGGCATACCGCGCCCCATCGGCCTGCGTAATAATGCTGGAGAGTGAATGCGCCACAATATCGTGCATTTCCCGGGCAATACGGGTGCGTTCGTCCTGAGCCGCCAACCGCCGCTCCTGCTGCTGCTCAAATTCCAGGCGCATGGCGCGTTCGCGGATCTCGTCTTGCAGCAGCACACGCATACGCCGTGAAGCACCAAAAAACCAGAAGAACGAGAACGTGAGCCCGCAAAAGAAGAGGGCGAAGAGCGCTATGAAAGCTGCACCGGCGGCATTGAGCACCGGTTCATTCGGGCTGAGGCTATGAAGCAGTGCTATAAAACTACGGACTCCCACCAGGAATGAGATAACCCACCCGCCAATAAATGCGCGTGCTCGTCCTTTTTGGTTCCAATGCCGGCCGGTATGGTAAGCGGCCAATAGCACCGGCAGGTAGGAGTAAATAACGACGGTGGGGGCGAAAAGCGAAAGGAGCAGCGCCACCGTAAAAACATAAATACTGCCGTAGGGGTTGCGGTACCGGTAGTACAGGCTGGTGGTAGTCACACCCGCAGTAATAAAGGCAACGCCCGCATCACGGTCAGCGGTTCCTAAACAGATCAGCAGGGTGAGCATCTGAATGCTCAGAACAGCCGCGGCATTACCCCACCGGTGGTGTTTGTCGAGGAAGTTATTAACGCGGCTAGTGAAGTCCATGGGTTAAGTTTATCGGTGGGTAGCTACTACTCAGGTATGAGAAGGCCATGTGCGCCAGCTGCATCATGATAAGTACTACGGTTCTCAGGCTGCCCACACTGTGAGATTCGCGGGGTTGTGTGTGGGCGTGGTTCCGCACCAGCAGTAGGGTAGTAGCATGACTGAACAGCACCTCACCAACAGTATTGACCTCGCCGTAATCGCTGGCGACGGTATCGGCCCCGAAATTATTGCTCAGGCCCGGCGCGTACTTGACCGTGTATGCGAGCTCGATAGCATCGCCGTGACCTCAACCGACTACTCGCTTGGGGCTGAGCACTGGCTAAAAACCGGTGAGACCCTGCCCGAGAGCACCATGGATGCGCTGAAAAAGCACGACGCTATTCTTTTTGGCGCTATTGGTGCCGACCCACGCAGCGGTGATATCCCCTCGGGCCTGATTGAGCGTGAGATGCTTCTGAAACTACGGTTCGCGTTTGACCACTACATTAACCTGCGCCCCGCGCGGCTGTACCCGGGGGCGGTGTCGCCGCTGAGCAACCCCGGCGAGATCGACTTCGTGGTGGTACGTGAAGGCACCGAAGGCCCCTATGCGGGTAACGGCGGTACCCTGCGTGAGGGCACGCAGGAGCAGATAGCAACTGAAGTGTCGCTCAACACCGCGTACGGGGTCAGCCGCCTGATTCGGTACGCCTTCGAGCTGGCACAAGCCCGCCGCAAGAAGACCCTCATCCACAAAACGAATGTGCTGGTGCATGCTGGCCGCCTGTATACCCGCCTTTTTGAGGAGATCGGGCGTGAATTCCCCGATGTGCAGACCGACTACCTGCACATTGATGCGGCAACAATTTTCATGACCACCGACCCCTCACGGTTCGACGTGATCGTAACCGATAACCTATTCGGTGACATCCTGACCGACCAGGCCGGTGCAGTAACCGGCGGTATCGGGTACGCCGCCTCCGGCAATATTAATGCGGTGGGGAAGTTCCCCTCAATGTTCGAGCCCGTGCACGGTTCAGCCCCCGATATTGCGGGGCAGAATATGGCAAACCCGACCGCCACAATCCTCGCAGCGGCCCTGCTGCTGCGGCACCTGGGCTATGAGTCGACCGCCGTGCGCATTGAGGAAGCAGTCGAGGCCGACATGCGCGCCAATGGTGCCCGCACCCGCACCACCGTTGAGGTTGGTGACGACGTGCTGGGCTTTATCGGCTAACCACCACCAGCGGGCACCCGCACCCCAGCACGGGTGCGCGGTGCCCGGCAGTAATATGCGTGGTGCCCCCATATCGGGTACCCTAAAACAGGGTGCGGCGAGCACACACGGTTTGCCCACCGCTGGCGTGGTCACGAACCACAGCATCCCCACGCGCCACCCGCGCAGTTTAACGATGCGCACCGCTCACCTTCATTCGCGGGCGGCACACCAAGTAACGAACTCTCACGGAAGAAGAACCTCGATGGCCATCGAATTCAGCCACGAAACGAACCAAAACCCCGCCAGCGACGCCCGC
>ERZ772932.713-NODE-713-length-17370-cov-2.625180_pt1 | contig 17370 bp, 13 predicted proteins | sample MGYA00511684_ERZ772932 | MGnify/ENA primary metagenome ERZ772932 (study PRJEB29015, sample SAMEA2738078) | human oral metagenome | biome: human oral; feature: human-associated habitat; material: saliva | place: China | collected 2210 ...
AATCTTTACCACCAGGCTTGAAATTACTGTTAAAATTGCGTTTTTGCGCCTGTTCAAAAATCACCGCGGCCCCAGTTTCGACTGGTTTTTCCTCGGTATTCTCGAAGTGACTGCGGCTCTGATTTTCTTCGAAACGGCGTTTGATTTCTGGCAAGCGCTCAGCCTGCATCTTCATGAGTCTGGCACGTCTTTCTTGTTCTTGTTTATTCATGATTTCCTTTTTTAAATAATAAGATCTACAAAGTTTGCAAACAAAAAGATTTTCGCTTGGATTATGTTCTGTTTGAAAATAAGTAAGATTAACTAGTTAGTATTATAGCAAATTATGAATACTTTGGCAAGAATATGCCAGTGTATCACCTGTTTTTATGGGACATTACGACTAATTTAAGAAAATAAAATCGTTCGAGATTGCCGTTTTTGCCAGCGAGAGTATTATCGCGTTTATTCACGATCAAGAAGCCGTTATTTTTGAGCCAAGCTTCAAAATCTTTGATGATGTCGCGACGAATCGTTTCGTTTTTAACAACACCATTCTTCAGTTGAAATGGTCTGGCTTCAAATTGAGGCTTTAGCATGACAAGAAAATCTGTCTGAGGGGAGGCAAGCTGTTTTTTAGCATGAAGTAGCACCTGTTTTAGGGAGATGAAGGAGACGTCGGCAAGAATAGTATCGATTCTTGTATTTGTTTTAGATTCATTTTCATTAGACTCATCTTGATCTCTCGATAACGAGCTGCGAGTAACGGAAAAAATATCCGTCTTTTCTCGTAGGTCGATACGCGGATCAAAACGAAGCGGTGCTTTCATCTGCCTAGTCCCCCTTTCGATAGCAATGACTTTCTTGGCACCACGAAGCAGTGCATATTCGGTGAAGCCACCAGTACTGGAGCCTATGTCGAGCACGGTTTTACCACGAAAATCATAAGAAAAAGCCTGCGCCGCCCCCGCAAGCTTATTCTCAGCGCGTGACACTGGCATACCGACATGCGTAGTCTGCATGTTGGTATGCGATTTTAGGTCACGATCACGATCATGATCACGCGATGAACGCATCTTATTTTTGACGTTCACGGTAGGCATAAGTTTCCGTATCAACAGAAATTACATCACCAGTTTTAATAAAAGCTGGGACCTTAACCACGACACCAGTTTCAAGGGTGGCGTCTTTCATGACTGAAGTAGAAGTATCACCCTTAACGGCGTTTTCAGTATAGGTAACCTCAAGCCAAAGATTTTTTGGAAGAGTGAGGTTGATGGCGGAACCGTTGTAGAACTGGATCTCCATCTCATCACCATCTTTCATAAAATCTTTGGAATCACCAACGAGATCATTAGAAAGTTCATATTGCTCGAAGGTTGAAGGGTCCATAAAATAAAACTTGTCTTCATCCTTATATAGATACTGAACTTTTTTGGTAGTAACTTCGGCTGGCTCAATTTTTTCCTGACCTTTGAAGGTTTTTGGAATTAATGCACCTGTGATTAAATTTTTGACACGTACGTTGACGATAGATCCACCACGCCCCATGACTTTCTGGGAATACTCAATGACTTTGTATGGCTGGCCATCTAAGGTGATTAGTACGTTTTTCTTTAAATCGGTTGGACCGTACATGGTTTTTCTCCTAAATTAGTTGGCAGACACAAATGGAAGTAATGCAAGATGACGTGCACGCTTGATAGCGACAGCTAATTGTCTTTGCTGTTTAGCAGAAAGACCGGTTTTTGAAATTGGTTCAATGCGACCATAAACGTCAATGTAACGTTGCATAGTCTTTACATCGCGATAGTCGAAGTAAAGATTTGGATCATTTTTAATTCTTTTCATTTCTCTCAAAACTCTCTCTTAATTATTGTTTAGAATGGAACCTCACTGAGGTCGATAGGCTCATCTGGAATATCATCTGGGATGATATCGGCAGATTCATCATTACTGGAACTGGCGAAGCTTCTTGAAGAAGATCCCTCACTGGCACCGCCGAGGAAGTTGAAATCTTCAACGACGATTTCAGTGGCTGAGCGCTTTGCGCCGGTCTTATCTTCAAAAGCACGCTGAGAAAGACGTCCGGAAACGAGAATGCCAGTGCCTTTTTTGGCGTACTGAGCAATTACCTCGCCGGCCTTGCCCCATGCAGAACAGTTGATGTAAGAAACTTGTTCTTTTTTCTCACCGTTTTGTACGTAATTGTAATTTACTGCTACAGAGAAGGAACAGACCTGAGTGCCACCAGAAGTAGCTCTAAGTTCAGGATCGCGAACGACGTTCCCTGTAATGATTGCCTTACTAAATCCCCGCGCCATAAAACCTCCTAAATTATTTATTCTGCTGACTCTTCAGTATTCTTAGTTTTCTCTGCACGAGCTTTGCGCTTAGCTTCAAATTTGGCTTTGCGTTCGTCGACAGTGACTAAGAGATAACGTAGAACCTCATCGGTAATGTTTAAAGTAGAAGAGATCTTTGCTGGGGCCTGAGCAGGAAGCTCGAGCTCGTAGAAGTAATAGACAGCGTAGTCCTGCTTGTTGATAGTGTAAGCAAGGCGCTTCTTGCCTTCATTGGTCTCTTTTACGATTTTACCGTCTTGTGACTCAATTAATTTCTTAATTTTGTCTAGGGCTGGTGTTAGATTCATTTCTAAATCAGGATGAATCAACACAGTAAGTTCGTACTGTTTCACTTTGCACTCCTTTGGTTAAAGCAAGCACACCTCATCGTCGCTTGCTGAGCTAATAATATGAGGATTATAGCAGACTGTGGAAAAAATCTCAAGCGAAGCGCGATGGGTTATGGCTTTTGAGTGAAATAGCCTGGGGCGCCCGGGGCGTCGATACGGGCGTAGGTTTTATCGGTTGGATTACTTGAAGAATAAGTGGTACCGTTGCCGCCGACGAGGTTAGTGCTGCCATCAAACATCATAGAAGAATCTATAATGGTATTAGTCTGAAAATTTGATGAAACATAGATGGTTTTAACGCCGCTAGAGAAAAACATTCTGCTAGCATCCTGGAGACTTTGAGTATCAAATGCTGATAAGTCAAGTTGCGCATTGGCCACATCTTTCATTGACATACTAAACATACTATTCATATTAGTAACTCGTCTTGTATCAAAATTTCCAAACACTATATTTGATAGCTTTTTCGTACCATTAAACATACTACTCATATCAGTAACATTTGATGTGTCAAAACTAGAAAGATCAACTTCTTCAAGAGATTCACAATAGAGAAATATTCTGGACATATTAGTGACATTTGGCGTCGTAAAGCCCGTAAGGTTTAACTCTTTTAGCGACGTCATTTGCCTAAATAGATCCGACATATCTGTTAATAAGTTGTTTTTCCAGCCAGACAGATTAAGTTTCTCGATAGACGTACTCTGTCGAAAAAGCTCAGTAGCATTAGCAACTTTTTTCACATCTAGATTAGATAAATTTAACTCCTTAAGTCCTGTAATATAGGAAAAGGCTTGTTCCATATTCACGACATTACTTGTATTAAAATTGCTAATATTCAAAATTTTAAACGTGGTGTTATTGAACATGTATTCCATATTTGTAACCTTACTAGTATCAAAAGATGAAAAATCAGCAGCTTCAGTATATTCAACTGGAGTTGATTTCTTAAAGAACATATAGCTCATGTCTTCAACATTACTAGTATCCATCCCGTCCAAATAATTTTCTTAATAGTGCCCTGCTCCTGAGCAAACATCCTACTCATATCCTTTGTCTTACTAGTATTTATACCTCTAGTATCGATCAATTCAATATGATTACCAGAACTAAATCCATTAATATTTGAGAACATAGATGAAGCATCCTCATTTGCGTAAGCAATATCTGCATCACTCCACCAATATACTGTTTTGCTGCCGGTATCATACCAAGCATATATTTGAGTAGCTGAATCTGGAGTAGAAACTACAGTGGCATCACTAAGGTTCGCAGGTGGATTATTTGAATGTTTAAAATATTTGGTGTTCCCACTGGGATTTAAACCTTTTACTGCTGATGAAAATTCGAACCCTGTTTTAAAAGTTGCGGTGACTGGTATTTTGTTCGTAACAGTAGTGAAGAGGACTTGTTTAGAGTAGGCACCAGAAGGGAGAGTGGGATCTGCTTTAACGCCAAAATTTACACTAATGGTACTGGCGACTGGAGAGGGCGAATTAGTATTTTGAATTTCCGATGGGGCGCTGGCTTTTGGAATTGGATTAAAAGCCGTGGTGGCGAGAGAGCCAACGCGGTAGCCCCAAGTCTTGCCAGAAAAGGCAGTAGAAAGAAGTGGTGAGGAGATGGAGGCAATACTATCGGAAACGCCAGAGTCGGAGTGAACTAGACTGGTAGCCTCATCGACACTCGAAATATAGGTGGTAGCACCAGTGGCGTTATCAGTCTGGATATTGACAGTGACATTATTTGTTTTGAAGGCGGATGAAGACAGTTCGGACTGATTGAACTGAAAATCGACATTTGGGGTGGAGGTGGAGATATTGAGGTAGGTGGCAGGAGTGCGGAGGAGACTGGCGAAGTTAGGATTCTGTAAGAAGCATAGAGATATGAGTGATCCAAAAAATGCGAACACTGTAGTGATTGTTCGCGCGCGTTTTGTGCTAAGGAGATTTTTGAGGCGCGCAAAACCTGGGCATGTTGAAATTTTGCAGGCAAGATTGCCTGAGTTTTGTGTTTGTTTCATGATATGTACCTTGTTAGTGTGTTTATTTTAACATAAACGGAATAAAAAATATAGTCTTTTTGAGGCTATATTTTTGTCTATCCTTGGTTGGCGTACCTATCTGCCAGGGATCCGCTTTTTGTCAGTGTTTTTATGAATTACTATGATTTCTATCCGCCGGCGAGCTGATCGAATTCATCTAGGTTTTTGATCATCACGTCGCGTGGCTTGTTACCATTGGCCGGACCGATGACGCCAATCTCTTCCAGCCAGATAGCGAGACCTGAGACGAAGCCATGACCTTTACCGAGGTAGGTTTGCAACATGGCGGTTGAGAATTTACCTTTGGTGAGAGTAATTTCGATAGCTTTTCTGACGACTGGATCATGTGGATCATATTTACGACCGAGGTCGCCAAAGCCGCCACCATCAGTTGGGCCAATACCTTTAATCTGAACTGCCTGAGAGATTACTTCGTTATTATATTCAGGAGCACGCTGTTCGCGAAGGAAGTTTGTCAATTTTTCAACATCACTATCAGAGGCATAGGCACCCTGAATGCGACGAGGCTTACCCATCATTTCAGTGGTTAGCATTAACATATCACCTTTTCCGAGCAGCTTCTCAGCGCCACCCATATCAAGCATAATGCGCGAGTCGGTATTATTATTCACGGCGAAGGCAATACGGCCTGGAACGTTGGCCTTGATCAGACCGGTAATCACTTTAACCTCAGGACGCTGTGTTGCAAGCACGAGATGAATACCAGAGGCGCGACCCTTCTGCGCAATGCGAACGATCAATTGCTCAAGGTCTTTCCCTGCCTGCATCATCAAGTCGGCCATCTCGTCAATCACAATGACAATGTATGGCATCTTGCCGCCATCGTGCTGCTGCTCGTTGTTATCTTCATCGGCGATGGTGGCAGATTTTTTATGAAGCTTTTCGTTGTAATCTTCAATTTTCTTAACCTTCTCTTCGGCCATAAGAGTATATCGGCGCTCCATCTCATTAACAGCCCACTTCATGGCGGAAAGTGATTTTTCAGTGGAGTTAATAATTGGAGTTAGGAGATGCGGAATGTCATTATACTGCACCATTTCTACTTGCTTCGGGTCGACAATGATCAGTTTCATGTCGCTTGGAGCATTACGATAAAGCAAAGAGGAGATAAGAGTGTTAGTCATGACGGACTTACCAGAACCAGTAGTACCAGCAATCAGGAGGTGGGGCATTTTGGCAAGATTGGCAATGACTGGATTACCAGAAATATCTTTACCAACGGCAAAAGAGAGTGGATTAGTTTCCTTCTTCCATTCATTGCTCTCAAGGATTGAACGGAGAGTAACATCTGCCGGACGCACGTTTGGAATCTCGATACCAACGAGGCGTGTACCAGGAATTGGCGCTTCAATACGTACCTTATCGACGGCAAGATTAAGTGCAAGCTCCTTGTCGCGAGCGGCGATTTTCGAAAGAACCACACCGGTTGGTGGCTGAATCGTGTACTGGGTGACACGAGGGCCGACGTTAGCGCCATCAAGTTTCACCTCAATACCGAAGTCGGCAAAGGTGGAGTTAATGATAAAGGCATTCTGCTGAATATTGCCTCCATCTGGTGGATTCTGTTTTTTCGAAAGCAGGTCAGTTGAAGGCATTTTCCAGTTTGGATCAGAAACAGCAATGAGGGCACGTTCAGGCTCAGCTTCGACGGGTGCTGCAGTAACTGGTTTTTTGACCTCAATTTTTGGTGTGGCTTTTAATTCTTCGGCGGTAACTTCGACACCATTAGCTTTGATCTTAAGAGGACCGAGAGCTCCAGCGTTAACCGCATCCTCAGCCTGAGCACGGCGAGCAATACGAGCATTTTCAGCATCTTCATCACGCTTGGTGGTTTTGAAAATATTAGCAATGTCGCGAAAAACGGCGGCTGGGGAAAGCTGCAGGATGAAAATTGTGGTGATAAAGATTAAAACAAGATAGATAAAGGCGGCAACACTTGGGTTGAGAATTTGTGTGACCATACTGTTTAACCAAACCCCAAGGATGCCACCAGTTTGTGTGGCAGAGTTGCCATAAGTCGGCAGGCCAAAGAGCCCAGAGAGCCAGAAAATCATCAGAAACGAAACAACCCAGATGACGGCAGGAAGTCGATTATCTGTGGTGCGGAAGATTTTCACGGCAAGATAAACCAGGATCACTGGGATGGCAAAAGTAGCATAGCCAATCAACCAGAGGCCGAATTTATGAAAATCGTTAAGAAGAGTGCCTCCACTACCAAACCAAGTCATCACGAGGACGATAGAGATGGCAATCATAAGAACTGCTGAGACTTGACGCCAAAAACCGCCTGGCAATTCGTGTTCTGGAACTACCTCACGGGAAGATTTGCGTCGACCTTTTTTTCGTTTAACCATAGACAGATTATAGCATAATAATTATAGATAGGGTGAGGGACTAGCGGAAAAAATTGTTTATGTTATAGTTGATTAAAGGAGATATATGGATCGAAACGATACAGGTAATATTATAAATATCAATGGTGAGGAGCGAGATTCTCGAGCGGGCCGTGGCAATAAAAAGTTAGCTGCGGTTTTTTGTTTGATGGCGCTGGCCTGTCTTGGCGGCTTGGTTTATACTACGGTTCGGATCAATGACCAGAAGAATAAACTGGAAAGTGAAGTAAAAAGCTCGAAGGAAGCGCTCACTAAGGCAAACGAGGTGATTTCAAAATATGAGCTCGCCACGGGTACAAAGGCGGTAGAGAATGTCGAGAATGCGAAAGTAACTGAGATCGTTAAGCCAATGGCAATGGATACGCGAGTTGGCGATCTTATGAATTTTATTAAGGCTAGGACTCAAAAGATGTCTGGCAGGAATGATGAAGGTTTTGAGATTAAGGATAGTTGGCCAATCGTAGATTTAACTAGACTCTACACTAATAAAGACGCAACCTATCTATTTGCAGTGGCCAGCGAACATATGAATTATGAAGTAATAACTAACCCAACAACAGGTGCAACCCGCGTCGAAGGTGCCGGTGGTGGTCATCTTGCAATGTATTACCGTGCATTGCCAAATGGCGAGTGGAAATTTGCAACCGCCGGACAGGCTCCAGATCTTTGCGAGAACCTTTCTCCTGAGGTGAAGGAAGTTTACCGCGGAGTGAAAGATCCAAATGGTAATCCAGCCATGACTTGCCGCGATGAAAAGGTTAAAGAAAATAACGGATTCGTTGACTTATAAACCTGAAATTGGTCTTGTCCTAACTTAACCTGACCTGACCTGATTTGACTTGATTTGATTCAAAATTAAGGCTTTAGAATAAAAAGATTGGCCATACGACCAATCTTTTTTTATTAAAGCGGTAAAGTGGCGCATGAAACGCCGCTTAGCGCGATCTATTGCTCGACGCGACGCATGCTAAGGGAGAGACGCCCCTTATCGTCAATCGAATCGAGACGTACATTCACCTCATCGCCGAGGTGAAGCGCATCTTCAACCTTATCAAGGCGTTTCTCAGAAATTTGAGAAATATGGAGCATACCGTCGATGCCTGGAAGAATATTCACGAAAGCACCAAAGTCTTTAATATTCACTACTTTGCCGCGATAGATTTTGCCAACTTCCGGCTCTTCCACGAGACTGCGAATCCAGTCGATGGCGCGCTTGATTTTCTCGGCATCAGTGCCAGAAACAGTGATGAGGCCAGAGTCGTCAATATCAACTTCAGCGCCAGTTTCAGAGGTGATTTTATTGATCATCTCACCACCCTTACCGATCACGGCACCAATCTTCTCAGGTTTAACCATGAGCTTTTCGATGCGTGGAGCGTATGGTGAGAGCTCAGCACGTGGAGCAGAAAGGACGGAAAGCATGTGGCCAAGAATAAACATACGACCTTCGTGAGATTGCTGAATGGCTTTTTCAAGGATGTCAACTGGAAGACCGTGGACCTTCATATCCATCTGGAGGGCAGTGATACCATTCTTAGTACCAGTAACCTTGAAGTCCATGTCACCAGCAAAATCTTCGGCGTCCATGAGGTCGGTTAGAACGTGTGGAGTTTCGCCATCAAGCATCAAACCCATAGCAACACCAGAGACAGGCTCCTTAAGTGGAACGCCGGCGTCCATCAGGGCAAGACAGGATGAACAAGTGGCAGCCATTGAGGTGGAACCGTTTTGAGACATAATTTCGGTGACAGAGCGGATGGCGTATGGGAAGTCTTCCTTGGATGGAAGAACTGGGAGAAGGGCGCGCTCGGCAAGATAGCCGTGGCCGATTTCACGACGACCTGGAGAACCGATGCGGCCAGTTTCACCAACAGTGTAGCTAGGTGCATTATAGTGATGCATATAGCGACGTTCACCGTCGGTGACTTCCATGGTGTCGACAATTTGAGCGTAAGAAAGTGGGGCCAACGTTACGATATTCATGGCTTGAGTGAGACCACGGGTGAAGAGTGAGGAGCCGTGTACGCGTGGCAAGATAGCAACCTGAGAACTGAGCGGACGAACCTCATTAAGTTTACGGCCGTCGGGACGAACGTTATCTTCAACAATAGCGCGGCGAACTTCGTGATGAATCGCTAATTCATAAGCATTGTGATATTCATCTTTCAAGCGCGCGTCGTAATCTGCGATTTTTTCCTCGTCGGTTTCACCTTCGCCAAGTTCAAGCGCAAATTCCGCGTCCATCTGGTCCCTTAATTCATCAGCGATGCGCTTACGATCAAGTACATTACCGCGGATTTTAGTGCCAGTTTTTCCGTCTTCACCTTTAAAATGCTCACGGGTCCAGTTTTCAACTTTTTCAGCAACCGCTGCATCTGGTAGGCTGAGTTCATATGGTTTTTCAACCACATTAAGCTTTTCCTTTAATTCTCTCTGGAGAGCAAGCGCTGGTTGTGCCATTTCAACAGCCCAACGCATCGCGTCAATGATGACCCGTTCTGGGACTTCATTGGCGCCAGCCTCAACCATGACAACTTTTTGGTCTTTTACGGCAACCACAAGATCAAGATCGGAAGCTTCACGCTCTTCTTTGGTGAGGAAGGCTTTAAATTCACCGTTCACACGACCAATACGAAGACCAGCGACTGGTCCGTCAAATGGTACGCCAGCGTTCAAAAGAGCTGAGGAGGCAGCAATCATAGCGACAACATCAGGACGAAAACTTGGGTCCATCGAGAGAACAGTAGTAACAACCTGAACTTCTTGACGGTAGCCTTTAGGGAAGAGTGGACGAATTGGACGATCGATGAGGCGGCCAATCAATACTGCTTCATCGGCAGGTTTACCTTCACGCTTGATGAATTTTGAGCCAGAAATTTTGCCAGCAGCATAGAATTTTTCTTCATAGTCGATTGAGAGTGGGAAGAAATCCTGCACGACAGGTTTTTCACTGACAACGACTGAGCCGAGGACGACAGTATCGCCATAGGTAACTAAAACAGATGAAGTGGTGCGAAAACCAACGCGATTGACTTCAAGTTTCAATTCACGACCACAAAAATCGGTTGACACACTGAAGGTGTGCTTGCCGGTTGGATTGATTATTTCCATTGATTCCTTTCTTGGGAAAACACCAGATAACTACTCTAGAAAAGCTGGGTCTAGAAGACTTATCCGCCGTCTTCCCTTTTATTGTTATGGATTAATTGTATCATGAAACTCTTTTTGTTGGTTAGTGTTGCACTTGAGATGTTAACTCAGGGGTATATTTTACAGACTATGGTTTTTATGTTATAATATAAGATGTTCTAAGATGTCTATTATTTGAGACCGAAAGGAGGGGAGCGGCCTTAGAACAAGTTGAACTGATAATTCACGCACATTAAGAAAGGACCATTATATGGAACAGCAGATACAGAGAGACAATCATTATCTTTTGATCAAGATGGATGGTTTCACGGGTGAGGATGAGACCGAGATTCAGAAGGCGCGAGATCTGTTTCGCAACAGACTCCTTGAGGAGAAGCTGGTGCCGCTTAGAAAACAGATTCGCCTCGATTTGAATGTCGACTACGTGTTCTTCTTCATCGAGCAGGACGAGGGGAATTTCTTGAAGTTCTCGTTGGTGCAAAACATGGCGGAAGATTACTTCTTCCATGAAGATGACATGCTCTATCAGGCGATTGAGCGTAGAGAGGGGGCAGTGGGCGATATCTACGACATTTTACAAGATGTATCTAAGGTGAGAATGAGATATTTGCATAGGCCGGATTTTGATAAATGCCGCGCGAAGATTTCCACCAGATGGAGCACAGAAAGCCTCGCTGATCCGGCAAAGATCCGCACTTTCTACCGCAAGGTCAGAAAACCGACCCCGCATGAAATTAAAGTAAGTATCGCAATGGCAGCAACTCGATACAGAGATGAGATTGATGCCTTCAGTGAAGAATACTTTAATGGCGAGAGTGAAAGGCCGCAAGTAGTTAAGATACTCGGAATGCCGATCGAAGAGTTTGACGGCCTGTTCCGATGAAACCTGGGGCTCAAAGGAGTTAAAGACGAGGCCTGCGGGTCGAAGATTTCGATAATCCGTTCTAATGGATTTCGATGATCTGTTCTAATGGAACCTGGGACCCTACTTATGTAGGGTCTTTTTAAGATTTTTGTGCACTAAAAATCCCCACTTGCGCGGGGATTTCGTGATTATTTCCTAAGTCCGAGTTTTGCGACTGTACCTTTGTAGAGTTCGAAGTCGGTTTTCTCAAGATACTTTAGAAGACGCTTGCGGCGACCAACCATCTGCATAAGTCCACGGCGAGCCATGAAATCGTGCTTGTTAGCCTTAACGTGCTCAGTTACTTCTTTGATGCGCTCAGTTAAAATAGAAACCTGAACCTCTGGAGAACCGACGTCCTTTTTATCACGGGCAGTAGCAGCAATTGCCTTAGCTTTATTCTCTTTTGTAATCATATTGGAGAGATTATACCACGGTATAGGAGTTTCTACAAGAGTCCGGATGGGGATAATCTTTAAAATTCTTAGAATTAATATCTTGTGATGTGAAGATTTTTGTCGACATATTCACCAAGGAAGACTTCGCTATATTCAGAGATTCCCTGCTTTTTTAGCTCAGATTTTAGCCAATCTTCGTCTTTGCCGATGATTTCTAGGACATCTGGATGGAGCTGGCCGTCTGTAATGAGTGGGAATTTTGGATTTTCTTCCCCTTTATGTACAACAATGAGCTGACCATTTTGTTCAACGACGGCTCGCTTAACTTTTTCGGTTGAATAAACATTTTGAGTACGAAGCTTGAAAGATACGTCGTGTGCACTGAGGCCAGCATGTTTACAGTTCTCAATATTAATTACACCGTCATTGATAATAATATAGGCCTTACCGTCGAGAATTTGCTTAACCTCGACGTTATGAGCCTTGAGGAATTTAAAGAATAAAACTAATACACACCAAATACAGAGCACACCGATATATTCGAGGATTTTAACGTCTTTATTGTAGATAACACCACCGATAATACCACCAAATACATAGTTTTGGACTTGGTCACTGGCAGAAGAAGGCGCGAGATTGCCTTTGCCGGTAATATTGATAACAGAGATGAGCGCAAGAAAGCCGATGAGGAGCTTGACTGCGACTAGGATAAAATCGTCCATATTTTCCTTTGATTATTTTATATTATATTTGATGATCACTAGAATTCATAAAATCCGCGAGCTTGGTGGCGGCGGCAATATCGAAATCGCCGATCTTGGTGCGACGAAGGGCGGTGAGGTAGGCCCCGGTATTTAAGGCTTTGCCGATATCTTCACCAAGGGTGCGGATGTAGGTGCCACTAGAGACATGTGTGCGAATCACGAGATCTGGATAATGGTAGCCTAGGATTTCGATGGCGTAAATTTCGACGGTGCGGGTTGGCATCTCTACGGTTTCACCACGACGGGCAAGTTGATAGGCGCGCTGGCCGTTGATTTTGACGGCAGAAAAACTCGGAACAGTTTGCTGAATCTGGCCGATAAATTTTTCAATCACCTTCTCAATTTCGGCGCGATCCGGGAGATTTTCTCTTGGAGTTTCAGGTACAAAATCAGTGATTTCACCTTCGGGATCACCTGTAGTGCTAACCTTACCGAGATGGATTGTGGCTTCATACCACTTATCGAGCTTAAGAAATTGATTGGAGAGCTTGGTTGCCTTGTTGGCGAGCAAAATCAGAAGACCAGTAGCAAAGGGGTCGAGAGTGCCGGTATGGCCGACTTTAACCTTCTTGCCAGCTTTTTTAGAAAGCACACGACGAACGCGAGCGACCACACCAAAGGAGCTGAGGCCATCTGGTTTATCAATCAAAATGATGTCGCTTGGGCTGATTTCGGCTTCAATTTTAGCCATTTTTTCATGGTTAACTACTGAATTTGCGGTTTTGGGATTATTTTTTGTCATTTCCTACCATCATAGTGGATTTTTCTGCAATGTCAAAACTAGTAGCTGCCTGGGATATGAAAAGCAGATGGATCGGCCTTGACTGGATTGGCGGCCGGATCGGCTGGGGCCTGCGGCTGAGCTGGCTGTGGGGTTGGCTGTGGGATAGCCTGTGGGGTAGGCATAACTGGTGGCATGAATGGAGGCGCGGCCTGATCGATAATTACTGGGGCTGGAGCTGGCGGCAGGAATGATTCGGGCTGGAGAAAATCCGGGATTGGCGTACTGGTGGCTGGTGGAGTGGCCTGAATGTAGCTATCCATTGGCTGCTGTGACTGAATTGGCTCTGGGGCAGGCTGAGCTGGAACCTGCATTTGTGGTTGAGCTGGCTGGACTGGCTGAGGAGCAGGCTGTGGGATAGGCTGTGGAGCCGGCTGTGATGGATCCTCAGGAAGAACCGGCATAGCTGGAGTTTGGTACTCTGGAACCACATTTGAGTATTCAGGATTTGGGTAGGCCTGATTTTGTGGCATTTGTGGCAAGGCAGGCGCGGAAAGCGTTGCAAGATTTTGGCCCTGCTGGTAATTTGTAACCGGTTGCTGACCAACAGCAAGCGGATAATTTGGCGTAGTATTTTGATTAAGAGACTGATTGATGTAGTTGGATTGATTGATCATTCCCTGATAACCGATTGGATTCTGGATTGGAGAAGGCTCAGCGAGGGCTTCATCCATAAGACGACTCATGTCTTCACCGGAATCTATGACCGGTTCGGCGATAGTGTGACCATAAATTTCAGGATTTGAAGCTGGTTGAGGGCGGAAGGCTGGCTGAACTGGCTGAGGAGCAGACTGAACTGGCTGAGGAGCAGGCTGGACAAATTGAGGGGTCGGCTGATATTCGACCTGCATTTGAGGCATTGGCTGAATCTGTTCTGGTTGAGGTTGCACAGGTTGAGGTTGTATAGGTTGATATTGTACTGGCTGCGGTTGTGTTGATTGATATTGCATCGGCTGCGGTTGAATATACTGAGGCTGCGCTGGGGCTGCTGGAATAGTTGGATTTTCTGGTGCGACAGGGATATTTGGAGCAGGAGAATTTTCTGGCGCGACTGGAATATTTTCTGGTGCGACAGGAATAGTTGGAGTCACCACTGGTACTTCTGGGGCTGTTGGGATATTTTCTGGTACCGCTGGGATATTTGGAGCTATAGGCTCAACAGGGGCAACTGGAGTAACATTTGGTACTGCTGGAGACTCTGCGCTCAGCATTGAGTCGGTGAGGCGAGCTAAGTCGTCCATTACGTTTGAGGCGGCAACCATAGGGTTTCCCGGGAGTGAGCTACCTGAGGTGGGGGCCTGAGACTGGGAAGCCTGATTCTGCTCAAACATACGTTCAAGTTCTTGTTCCGGAGTAAGTTGCGGAGCTTCGATGGAGTCCTGTGAGACGGCTGAAACTTCTGGTGTGGCTGCTGTGGCTACAGGGGATTCCTGAGCAACTGGAGCCTCTTGTGCTTTTGGGGCTGCTGGAGCTGCTGGTGTTTCATTCGTGGTTGGGGATTGGGTAGCAAAAGGGTTTTCGGCAACTGCAGCTGGAGCCTCAGCTTTTAAGATATTGGAGGAAATTAGCTGCTGGTCGGCGCCAGCTTCCATGAGTTTTGAGGCGACCGCCATAGTGGTTGGCTTGGTGCGATTATTCGAAAAGCGTTCGGTGGCAGAAAGAATACCAGTGAGCAAGGCAGTGGCAACCTCTTGTGGAGTGTTGTCAATTTCAAGCTCACCAAGTAAGTCATAGACCATTTCACAAACGGAAGATTTTGATGGATCACTCCATTCAAGATCCGCAAAGCGACCCGGCACGCTGGAGGTAATATTAATCGCCATAGCATCATGCATGATACGTCCATATTCAGAAAGGGCGGAATCAATTTCACTACCGGAATTAACGTTGAAGACAATCACGAGGTCAACATTATAGTCACTATAGGAATATTCCAAATCTTCTTTTTTGATTTGACCCTTGTATGGAGTAATAAGGATTTTGACATAATCACCTTCAACCTGATAGATAAGATGGTCGGCCTTCGACTTATTGAGTGCGATGATAAAATCTTGCAAGCCACTAATGTCTTTTTGGAAGGTTTCTTCAGGGCGTAAAAATTCAAGCGCATTTGGCGTTTGCCCGGAATAGATAGCAGTAACGTGCTTCTTTTGCTGGTCTAGAACAAAGGCTAGGGCGATGGCAGCGGAAATCTCATCAACATTAGGGTCTTTGGAGAGGGCGATCAGAATATTGGTGGCATGCTGGATTTTATCGGCAACCTTTGAGACGGCGTCTTCTGGATTCAGACCAAAATCAGAGCCACCGCCCGGATGTGGTGCCTTCATGGCAGCATCTACCGTGCTTGAAGCAGGTGTTTTTGGTTGATTATTTTGCATTCCAGAATCCATTTTTTGTGTTGACCTATTTTATATAAATTTAGCATAAGAGTTTTGTTTTGACAAGCTGACATGGAAGGGGTGGGCTACTTTTTTAAAGCTGACGCGGAAGGAGGGGCACTTATATTAGTATCGTGGTGCAAGTTCGCGCTGATAAACGACTTCCGCAATACCCGAGCGTTGAGCCTGTCCCATACCCCAGTAGTAGGCGTCTGAACGAAGGTTGAAGATTTCACCTGGTGCGACTGAGCCATCATTGGCCGTGAAGTAATAGGTATCGCCTGGAAGATGCCTGAAGGAGGTGCCAAGTTCACGAGAGCCTGCGTTGTCACGAGTTGCAATACCGCCACCATGGTTGGCGCCGCCGGTACGTCTTAAGGTGAGACTCTTGGCAAAGACAGGACCATTAAAGACGAGAGTTTTCGAGCAGACGAGAGCTGAAGGTTCGGCATAGGTTGAACAGGTATTGAGATTGTTTGGTGCATTATCTTCATCGAGAATGAGCCAGGCGTCAATACGAGTCACCTGATCTGACACATTAATTTGTTTGGCAAAGATGAGGATTTGAGGGAGCTTAGTGATGGAGTTTGTGGCAATATCAGCATAATTATTCTGTATGGTGGAAGAGGCGCCTTCACAGTAATATCCAGAGGTGGCATAGCAGATATTTTGATCGATATTGAGGGTACCGTCGACATAAAGAACGAGGGTGTTATTTTTTGAGTCGTCGGCGGAAAGAGTTTTATAGAGACTATTTTTCATCACACCAAGTGTACTGGCGGCGTTTGGATTATAGTCCGGAAGACTAATTTGCGAGAGATTGACATCACCTTTGATATAAGCATTCTGTAAGCCAGTGTCGTGCGTGGTGATTTTGAGGCGACTAATTTTTTCAATATTATCACGGTATCTTGCCTTGAGACGGGCTAAGAGACTTGATGGGAGACCTGGTACACCAGAGTAACCAGTGCGACCGCGACTTGCGACAGTGAGATTATTGCGACTATCATTAAGATTGGCGCCACCAGTTGGAACATCAAAGCGATAGCCCCTTTCATAACCAAGGGAGGCCCCAGAACCAAAGCCGGAGACATTGCTGCCGGCAATTACGTGATATTCATCCCATGAGCCGAAAATCTTTTCAGTACCATTTGGATAAGGATTGAAGCCACTGCCTGGCACTTTTTTACTGACGGAAGTTTCGATACTACCGTTGGTGTACATACCGCCACCCCAAATTTGGAAGTTTGGTTTCTTGGCGATAGTGATACAAGAGAGATCCGAAACGTTATATTTGCTTTCGTCACCACCGTTCATGGCTGGACCACTGATGTTTTCATCAACTGTATTGGTGGTGCCAACGTGAGAGGAGGCTGGCCAGATTGAGGTGGCAGTACAGTATTTGAAGCCAACATATTCTTCATTGTCCGGGATAGTGCGAGAGAAGGTGCCAGTATTTTTACTTTCACCACTATAGTTACCACTGGCGTTCATTGGGCCATTGATAGTATTAACGAGATTACAGTTGGAAATGCCATAGTACTGACAGACATCTTGAGCAGAGCGTTCGTTGCCAGAGAAGGTGTTTGGAGTGGCATAGATTGGGAGAATCATTTCATAAATGCGGAAAGTTTCTTTGCTGGAGGTGACAGTGGCGTAGGCATTCTTAGCAACTACATCGTTTTGCCTTGGCAGAATATGGTAGGAACCACCAATGTCAACCTGCTCGCCGGCAAAAGCGATATCCTCGGCATCGATGAAGCTAGTGACGTAGGTATTGAAATTATACGGAACATAGACCTTGGATTCAGTTTCTTTGGTGCCGCGATTTTCGGTGGTGAGCGGAAACTCATATGTATAGGT
>ERZ772932.714-NODE-714-length-17341-cov-4.865961_pt1 | contig 17341 bp, 15 predicted proteins | sample MGYA00511684_ERZ772932 | MGnify/ENA primary metagenome ERZ772932 (study PRJEB29015, sample SAMEA2738078) | human oral metagenome | biome: human oral; feature: human-associated habitat; material: saliva | place: China | collected 2210 ...
TTTTGCTATGCGTGTTAATAACGGTAATTTAAGTATAGCAGATTATCTTGAAAAACTTAATAAGATGGGATCTATATGAACGGAGATAAAAAATATCCAAAATTTTTGATAAATGAGGATTTTTTAGTATATGGTAGTGTTTTTATATCAGTATTGTTTGTTCTCATAGTCATTTTTTTTAATAATATTCCAATAACTGATTTTGAAGTATTCATTGATACGTATTTAATAAAAGGGAATGGAGTATACTCTCATATATACTCCTTTCAATCTGAAGTAATTTCAAATTTATCAATGATAATAGCCCCTTTGTTTGCTATTTATACTGTATTGACTTCAAAGTTTACTTATTTATCTGAACGTGAAATGATTGATTCTAATATTACAATAGAGAAAAGTATAATAAAAACCATACAGAGAAAACTAGTCTTCATCATATCATTACTGCTTCTTGTAGCAACATTTATATTTTTGACATACATCGATAGCTGGGATCTTCAAGCTGTAGGAACTAATACATTATTTATTACCGATAATGTTGTATGTTTATTGTTCTTAAATTGTGTATTTTGCATCGGAACGCTTTTCGCTCTTACTTTTCTATTTAGTGTAGTATTACACCCTATAACTTTTTTAAGATATCATTACCAATCTCCTTTTAATTAAAGACAAAGCGGCAAAACCAGCTTTTGAAATGAATCAATATTTTATTGATGATGATTTAAATTTGAATATTTAAGACCAAAATATGATTAACAAAGACACCCAACTTTGCATGTCTCTTTCTGGCAGACCGGGCAATTTTGGCACAACATTCCATAACTATCTGTATCAAAAATTAGGGCTTAATTTTATCTATAAAGCCTTTACCACCACAGATATTGAAAGCGCCGTCAAAGGCATTCGTGCACTTGGTATTCGAGGTTGTGCCGTTTCAATGCCTTTTAAAGAAAGCTGCATGCCATTTTTAGATGAAATCTCCCCTTCTGCACAAGCCATTCAGTCTGTGAATACCATTGTGAATGATCAAGGTTTTCTTCGTGCTTACAACACCGACTATATTGCCATTGTTAAACTTATCAAAGAATATCAATTAGATAAAAAGAGTCGTGTGATTGTACGAGGCAGTGGTGGTATGGCTAAAGCGGTCGTCGCGGCCTTTAAAAACAGCGGATTTGAGCATCTGAAGATTTTTGCTCGAAATGAAAAAACAGGTAAAAATTTAGCCGCACTTTATGGCTATGAATATATCCCATCTTTAGACAATCAATCGGCAGACATTTTAGTCAACGTTACACCAATTGGGATGAAAGGTGGAAAAGAAGAATTTGATCTCGCCTTTCCTGAAAATCTTATTCAACAAGCTCAAACCGCTTTTGATGTGGTAGCGATTCCTACTGAAACACCGTTTATCCAATTTGCTCAACAGCAAGGTAAACAAACCATTTCTGGTGCAGAAGTGATTGTGCTACAAGCTGTTGAACAATTTGAGCTCTACACAGGCATTCGACCTGATGACCAATTAATCGCCGAAGCCGCCGCTTTTGCTCGAAAAAATAGTTAAAAAATAAACCGCACTTCTAAAAAGTGCGGTTCTTTTTATCTGAGTTTTACGCTAACAATTTTCTTGCTGCTTCCACTACGACTGATACTGCTTTGTCTTCCGTATCTTTCATGGTGGCTTCATTTGGAATTTCTTGTTGCGTACGGTTCACAATCACACCTGCCACCATACCAGCTCGTAAGCCAAGAGCGTTACACATGGTGAATAACGTCGCGGATTCCATCTCATAGTTCATCACATTGAGATCTTGCCATTGTTTTAACAAGCCTTGGTAATCACGATACACTTTGCCGCTGTAGGTATCGTAACGTTCTTGACCTGGATAGAACGTATCTGAAGAAGCTGTAATTCCTACAAATGGCTCAATGCCTTTTTCTTTAGCCGCATTGAAAAGTGCGGTAGTACATTCAAAATTTGCTACCGCTGGATATTCAATTGGGGCAAAATGACGGCTTGCACCATCAAGACGAACCGCACCCGTTGTAACAAGAACATCACCCACATTAATGTGTGGTTGAATTGCGCCTGTTGTACCAATACGTAAGAATGTACGCACGCCAAGCTGAGCCAGCTCTTCCACACAGATAGACGTAGAAGGGCCACCAATACCGGTTGAACACACCACCACCGGTTGACCATTTAAATAGCCTAACCAAGAAGTGAACTCACGTGTACTTGCAAGAAACTCAGGGTTATCAAGTTTTTTAGCAATACGTTCGCTACGCGCAGGATCACCTGGCACGATAGCTAATGTTGCACCTTTCAGTTGTGCTTTAGTTAGGTTTAAGTGAAATACATCAGACATAACAATCTCCTTTTTATCATTCTTGCCGCAAAGTGCGGTCAAATTTTCGTTATTTTTTCAATGCCCCTAAGATACCACGCATGATTTGTTTGGTCACTTCATTACGAATATTGCGACCAACTGATTTTGCCACGCTATTCACAATTTGTTCTGTCGGAGAAAGTTTATCCCCGCGTTTTTGTGTTCCAAAAATCATACGGCTTAAGCTACCAAATAAACCGCTTTCTTCCTCTTGCTGCGCTTGTTCAGCTTGTTTTTGTTGCACTGCTGCTAAATCCGCTTGAGCATTTAATACTTCGAAAGCCGACTCATTATCCACATAATCTTTATAGAAGGCATAAAGCTCATCGTCTTTCACCCAAGCTGCTCGCTCTTCTTCAGTAATCGGTGCAAGTTGGCTTTTCGGCGGGTAAACATACGCCACTTCAACTGGCGCAGGCATACCTTTTTCATCTAAGAATGAAATCAATGCTTGGCCCACACCTAAAGTTGAAATGGTTTCAACCACATTGACAGCAGGATTTGAACGGAACGTTTCTGCCGCAGATTTCACTGCTTTTTGATCGCGTGGTGTAAAAGCACGTAATGCGTGTTGAACGCGGTTACCTAATTGGCCTAACACGGTATCCGGTAAATCTAATGGGTTTTGGGTCACAAAATAAATCCCCACACCTTTAGAACGAATCAAGCGAACCACTTGTTCCACTTTGTCCACCAACACACTCGGTGCACCATCAAAGAGTAAGTGTGCTTCATCGAAGAACATCACAAATTTTGGTTTCTCTGGATCGCCGACTTCCGGCAATTGCTCAAATAATTCAGACATCAACCAAAGCAAGAATGCGCTATACATTCTTGGGGAATTAATTAATTTTTCAGAATTTAAAACATTGATCACGCCACGACCATCACGGGTTTGTAACCAATCTTCAAGATTTAATGCTGGCTCACCAAAAAGATTTGTCGCCCCTTCATTTTCAAGGGTCAGTAAAGCACGTTGAATCGCGCCCACACTCGCAGCTGATACGTTGCCATATTCTACTTGGAACGATTTCGCATTCTCTGCCACGAATTTAAGCATGGCACGCAAGTCTTTTAAATCGATGAGTAGCAAGCCTTTATCATCTGCCACACGGAATACAAGGTTTAATAAGCCTTCTTGGGTTGCATTTAAATTTAATAAACGGGAAAGTAATAATGGTCCCATTTCAGAAATCGTGGTGCGAAGCGGAATACCGGTTTCACCGAATACATCCCAAAATGACACAGGATAGCCATTTAAATAACTCTCGCCACCTAAATCAAATTGCTCAATGCGTTCCGCCACTTTGCCACTGAATGCACCCGCTTTGACTAAACCAGACAAATCGCCTTTCACATCCACTAAAAAGACCGGCACACCATCATCACTGAATGCTTCCGCCATTTTACGTAATGTCACGGTTTTCCCCGTTCCTGTCGCCCCAGCGATCAGTCCATGACGGTTTGCCATTTTTGCGGTAATACCAAGAGTTTGACCTTGTTCGGTACGCGCAAGAGAATATTGCATAAAGATTCCTTTGTTTTGTTGGTTTTATTTAAACGAATAATAAGGAAAAAACGAAGTGCGGTCAAAATTTAAGTGATTTTACGGTATAATTTCTCAAAACTAACTCAAAGCAGGAAAAATAGATGTCAAACGCAAAAATTCTTATTATTAAAACAGGATTGATAGAAACCTTAACGTTCCCTGATGGTAGCTCATATGAAAGTGCTATCCGTAAAAAACCGGTACCGATGGTAAACATTCACACGATGGGTGCAGAAGGTAACGATGTAGGCTTAAAAGCCCATCACGGTGGTGTTGATAAAGCCTTATTTTTTATGTCTGATGTATCTTTCCCCGCTTTAAACGAGCTACTTGGTGAAAAGTTTGATTTTCACGGTAGCGCGATTTATGGTGAAAACTTTGTGGTATCAGGCTTACATGAAGATAATGTTTGTGTAGGCGATCGTTACAAAATTGGCTCTACTCTGTTAGAAGTGTCTCAACCACGTAAACCTTGCGAACGTTTATCTCATAATACTCAGAATGAGAATACAAGAGAGGTGATCCGTCAGTCAGGTTGGACAGGTTGGTATGTCCGGGTGATCGAAGAAGGTGAAATTCATCAAGGCGATGAACTCATTTTGCAACATCGACCTTATCCTGAATGGACAATTCGCCGTCTAAATACGCAACTCTCCGCGCCTTCAAGCATTGCAGAACTAGAAGAAGCCTTAGCCATTGAAGAATTAGCGCCTGCGTTTAAACGTTCTATCAATTCACAATTACATCATTTACAACAGGCGGCCAAAAATGTCGGCTAAAACGACCGCACTTTGCCCATGCCAATCTTCACTTTCTTACGAAGATTGCTGCGGACGCTTTCATTCAGGCAATATGTTTCCAGAAACAGCGGAACAACTCATGCGTTCCCGCTATTCAGCGTTTGTGCTCAAAAATATCCCCTATATTGTGCAAAGCACTGTGCCAAGCCAACAAGCGTTATTAGATCAAAAAGCCTTGCAAGATTGGGCTGATGAAACACAATGGCTCGGTTTAGATATTGTCAAAACAGAAACCTTAACCAAAACACAAAGTTCGGTTGAATTTAAGGCGCATTTTCAAGGTAGCGAACAGCTGCAAGTGCATCACGAACATTCTCTTTTTGTAAAAATCGATGGCCGTTGGTATTTTGTTGACCCCACTGTGCCACTCCCAAGTAATAAACAACCTTGTGTTTGTGGTTCAGGGAAGAAATTTAAACATTGTTGCGGAGGCTTGCTCTAATGACCTTAACGTCTTTTCTCGCATTATTTTGGCAGCGTTCTCAAGAAAACAAATTAACGCAAGCTGCCGGTTCACTCACCTACAGCACCATGCTCGCCATTGTGCCATTAATTATGGTGGTGTTTTCGATTTTCTCCGCCTTTCCTGTTTTTAACGAAGTAACCGGTGCATTGAAAGAATTCATCTTCACCAATTTCGCCCCTTCCGCCAGCGATGTTGTGGGGCAATATATTGATGAATTCGTCCATAATTCCAAGCAAATGAGTGCCGTGGGGATTGTGAGTTTGATTTTAGTCGCATTAATGCTCATTAACTCCATCGACCGTACGCTTAATGGCATTTGGCAAGATACCAGTAATCGCCCAATTTTTACGTCATTTGCTATTTATTGGCTCATTTTAACGCTCGGTCCACTTTTAATCGGTACCAGCATTGCCGCAAGTTCCTATGTCAAAGCCATGTTCGAGCAATCGGAAACGCTCTCTTTTGGCTTAAAACTCCTCAGCTTTGTGCCATTTCTTTCTACTTGGTTTATTTTCACGCTCATTTATATGGTCGTGCCAAATAAGAAAGTGAGCATCAAACACTCTGCAGCAGGCGCATTAATTGCCGCGATTTTCTTTACCTTAGGGAAACAGGCCTTTGCTTGGTACATTACGACATTCCCGTCTTACCAATTAATTTACGGTGCCATGGCGACTTTGCCGATCATGTTATTGTGGATTCAAATCAGCTGGACAGTGGTGTTATTCGGCGCACAATTAGCCGCAGTACTTGCAGAAGAGCGGTCAATGGATCAAACAAATTTAGAGGAAGTAAAATGATTGCGTTAATTCAGCGTGTTACGCAGGCTAAAGTGGAAGTTGAAGGTCAAATTGTGGGGCAAATCGGCAAAGGATTATTGGTTTTATTAGGCGTAGAAAAAGAAGATGACCAAGCCAAAGCGGATAAACTCGCTGAGAAAGTCTTAAATTACCGTATTTTCAGCGATGAAAATGACAAAATGAATTTAAACGTGCAGCAAATCGGTGGTGAAGTGCTTGTGGTATCCCAATTTACTTTAGCCGCTGACACGCAAAAAGGCTTACGACCAAGTTTCTCAAAAGGTGCTGCACCAGCATTGGCTAACGAATTGTATGGCTATTTTTCGCAAAAATGTGCAGAAAAAGTCACTGTTGCCAACGGACAATTTGCGGCTGATATGCAAGTGAGCCTCACCAATGATGGCCCAGTTACATTTTGGTTAAATGTCTGAATAAAGAGAAAAATCGCTATTTTTTCAAAGCAAAGGAAACTCTTTCTTTGATCGCATTGTCGTATTAACGCTCAAATGCATATAACAATTTCAAATCCCATCCATAATTGCATTGGTAATCCCCTTATTTTATGGGTAAACTAAGGCGGTTTGATGTGGATCTTCTTAAAGTTTAGCTTGTAATAAAATGAAAAAAATTTCGTTAAAAATAACCGCACTTTTGCTTGGATGGATGAGTTTTTCAGCCCTTGCAGAACAAACCGTAGATATTGAGATCCGCGGAATCAAAGGTGAACGTGCCATTCGCAATACTGATATGAATGTCAAACTCATTGATAAAGGTGAGATGGACGGCTCAGATCGGTATAAACAATTAGTTTCAGATGCTGTCGATAAAGGCCTTCGAGTCTTCGGTTATTATGGTTCTTCAGTCACCTTTGAATTGAAAAAACGCAAAGGTCAACGAGACTTACTCATTGCTAATGTAAAACCCGGTGAACCAAGTAAAATTGCGGGAACAGACGTTGAAATTATAGGCGAAGCGGCAGAAGACGAAAACTTCAAAGCACTCCGTAAAAACTTGCCAAAACAAGGTGAGTTAGTTGAGCATCAAAAATACGATGACTATAAAAGCAGCATTTCAAACCTTGCCCTTGCTCGTGGTTATCTTGACGGAAAATTCCAAATTTCTCGCTTAGAAATCAGCCCTGAAACCCATGAAGCATGGTGGCGTATGCTGTTTGATAGTGGCGTGCGTTATCATTACGGCAACATCACATTCAACCATTCCCAAATTCGCGAAGACTATTTGCAAAATATGCTCAACATTAAATCGGGCGATCCTTATTTAGTCAGCGATTTATCTGAATTAACTAACGATTTTTCTTCTACCAACTGGTTTAGCTCCGTGCTTTTACAGCCTCACGTCCGCGAAGAAGAAAAATTAGTGGATATCGAACTTTTACTTTATCCACGTAAGAAAAACTCAATGGAGCTCGGGGTCGGTTTTGCAACCGATACAGGCCCTCATGTCCAAATTGGTTGGACAAAACCTTGGATTAATAGCCGAGGCCATAGTTTCCGTACAAATCTTTACGTCTCTGCACCAAAACAAAACTTTGAAGCGACCTATAAAATACCATTGTTGAAAAATCCATTAAATTATTATTATGAATTTTCAACCGGTTATGAAAAAGAAAATAAAAATGACACGGACACCAAAACGCTCACTTTTGCTGCATTACGTTATTGGAATAATAAAGAAGGTTGGCAATATTTTGCGGGTCTTCGTGTCCGTTACGACAGCTTTACGCAAGCTGATTTCACCGATAAAACGCTCCTTGTTTATCCAACCGGAGGTTTTAGCCGGACTCGTTTAAAAGGCGGTCAATTCCCAACATGGGGAGATACCCAAAAAATCACGGTTGATTTAGGGAATAAGCTTTGGATGTCAGAAGCCAATTTCTTTAAAATTCAAGCTTCCACAGCGTGGATTCGTACTTATGCAGAAAATCACCGTTTTATTACCCGTGCAGAAATTGGTTATTTAAATACCGCGGATATTCGTAAAATTCCACCTGCATTACGTTTCTTTGCGGGGGGCGATCGCAGTGTGCGAGGTTATGGCTACAAGAAAATCTCACCGAAAAATAAAGATGGAAAATTAGTCGGCGGCTCTCGCTTAGTAACAGGTAGCCTTGAATATCAATATCAAGTTTACCCAAATTGGTGGGGAGCCGTATTTGCGGATACAGGTTTAGCCGCTGATGCTTACAAAGCAAATGAGTTACGCTACGGTGCAGGTTTCGGTGTGCGTTGGGCATCGCCAGTTGGCGCCATCAAATTTGATATTGCGACGCCAATTCGAGATAAAGATAACAGCAAAAACATTCAATTTTACATTGGCTTAGGGGCTGAAATTTAGGGTATGACTATGTCTGAACAAGAAAAACAACCAGATAACCAAACCACACAACCCGTTAAAAAGAAAAAGACCTGCCGTAAAATTTTATGTGTCGGAAGTGCGGTCATTTTTGTCCCTGTTTTAGGCTTAGTCACAGCACTTTCTTTTGATAGTGGGCAACGTGCAATTATTCAACTCGCCGATAAAATGCTCGATAGCTTATCTATTGAGCAAGTCAGCGGTGGCTTACAAGATGGTTTAGTCTTAGAAAATTTACGTTTTCAAACAACCGGCGTAGATGTGGCTCTTCCTAAAACGCGCTTACAACTGAATTTAGCTCGTTTACTTTCGGGTGATATTATTGTTGATGATCTCAGCTTAACGCAGCCGAAAATTGCCATTGATACCAGTGTTATGCCGCCTTCCGAAGAGAAAGAAACAGAAAGTGGTCCAATGGAAAAAATCCATTTACCGGTTTCTGTACAAGTGAAAAATGTCGCGATTACTGACTTTGATATGAAACTCGATCAAAGCAATATTACGTTTTCGTCATTTCAAAGTGCGGTCAGTTTAAACAATGAATCAGGCCTTACTCTTGAGCCCACCACGCTTTCAGATGTGCTTTTCTCAACGGTCTCCCAAACTCAACCGAATCCCCCTCAGTCTGAGCAAAAAGAACCTGCTAAACCCGTTGATTGGGCACAAATTGAGCAAACACTTACACCGGCTTTTTTAGGTAATTTAAATACGGTGAACTTGCCTTTTGATATGCACATTCCAAGTGTTTTGGGTACAAACTGGCAATATCAATCGCTCAATGAAAAAGGCGAAGAAACCCAAAAAATCACTGTGCCTAAAGTAGAATTGCAAGCGGATGCCACCGATCATTTAGTGAAATTACAAAAACTCGACATTGACAGCTCTCTTGGTACACTTTCTAGCCAAGGACAACTCCAGCTCAATGACGATTTTCCGGTTGATCTCACATTAAAATCTGATCTCCAAGCGTTTAAATCAAAAGATAAAACCATTCTGCCTGCCAGCAAAGTTGATCTCAATTTATCGGGTTCCTTGAAAAAAACGACCGCACTTTCGTTAACCACACAAGGCGTACTTGATGCGACCTTAACGGGTGATGTGAAACTGGCTGAAGATAAAATGCCATTAAATCTGCAGTTAAAAGCGAAAAAAGGTCAATACGCTTTTGCAGATAGCCTTGCACCGCTCAAAATTAACGATGTCGATATCAAGCTCACGGGCGATTTATTGAATTATCACGCAGAGGTTGTCGGTGGCGTGGACGGTATGGATCATATCCCTCACACCCATGTTGATTTGAATGCAGACGGTAAACTCTATGAAGTCACCATCAACGAATTAAAACTTGCTGCCCTCGATGGTACGGCACGTTTAACGGGTTCCTCAAACTGGAAAGATGGCGCGCAATGGGATGTGACCGCTGATTTAAACAAAATGAACATTCGCCCTTATGTGCCTGCCATGCCAGCCGTATTATCGGGTAAAGTGAGCTCAAAAGGTTCCGCTGATTCCAATCATTGGAAAGTAGATGTGCCAGCCGTGGATTTAACAGGTAGTCTCTCTTCTCGCCCATTAAGCTTGAAAGGTAGCGTCTTTTTAAGTAATGAAACCTTATTAAACATTCCTGATTTATTGCTGAACTATGGCGATAACCGCATTGCGGCAAAAGGTATATTAGGTGATAAATCAAACCTAGATTTAGATATCAACGCACCAAGCTTACGTGGTCTGTGGCAAGATTTAGCGGGTTCCGTGGTCGGCAAAGCACAAATCTTAGGCAAACTTACTGCGCCAACCATTAATACCGATTTAACGGCACAAGGCTTGCACTTCCAAGGGTTAGACTTATCTAAAGCCGTAATTAAAGGTAATGTTGTGAGTGAACCGCAAGTGAAAGGTGAACTTAACGTCAAAGCGGAAAACTTCCGCTATGGCGACAGCATTAAATTGCATAATATTGATTTGAATGCATCAGGTGATGAAAAACATCATACGCTCACCTTAAAATCAAAAGGTGAACCTGTTGCAGCTGATTTACAAATCACCGGTAATTTTGACCGCACTTCTCAGCAATGGAAAGGTAATTTAAGCCAAGTGAGCCTAAACTCACCTATCGGCGATTTTAAAGTTAATCAAACTATTCCAGTCACTTATGACAATAAAAAAATCCAAGCCACCATTGGTTCACACTGCTGGATTAACCAAGACTTAGATCTGTGTTTCCCTCAACAATTTACGGCAGGGAAAAACGGCGAAGTCCCTTTTGAGCTTAAACGCATTAATTTAGATTTAGTGAATAGATTGATGGGTCAAAATACGCTCAAAGGCCAATTACAAAGCCGAGGTAAAGTGGCATGGTTCAGTGATAAACCGTTACAACTAAATGTAGCGGTAGAAGGTAATAACATTGGTGTGGCACAAAAATTAGACTACCGCACCTTTAAGCTAGATATTCCTAAATTAAGTGTGAATGCCGATATTCAAAATAACAATTTAACCCTGAAATCAGACATTAACGTTCAGAATCAAGGTCGAATTGGCACGGACTTAAAAATTAATGATTTAAGTAAAGGCCGACAATTAGGCGGCACCTTTACCATTGAAGGGTTACGCTTATCCTTAGCGAATCAACTTTTCTCTAGCGGTGAAAGCATGGATGGTGAAGTGGTTTCTCGCTTAAGTTTCGGTGGCAATTTAGAAAAACCATTATTAAACGGTAATTTCGATATTCGCAACGTAAAAACGAAACTGAAAAGCCTGCCTTTTGATGTAACTGATGGTCAAGTGGCAATCCGCTTTAATGGCACCTCTTCAACCTTAAATGGCCATGTTCAAACACCAGATAGTAAACTAAATATTAACGGACAAGCTAATTGGGCCCACATGGATAACTGGACAGCAGAAGTCAGAGCGCAAGCGGATAACTTCAAAGTCGATATTCCGTCTATGGCGAAATTAAAAGTCAGCCCAAATGTGGTTGTCAAAGCCTCACCAAAACTCTTAGATTTGAGTGGTAATGTGGATATTCCATGGGCGAGAATTGCCATTGAAAGCTTACCAGACAATGCTGAACCGGTGAGTGAAGATGAAGTGATTTTAAATGGTCCTAGAAAAAGTAAAGAAGAACTCATCAATCGCCAATTTGCAGCCGAAACTAAATCGGGCATGCAAATTCAATCTGATTTAAAAATTAAAATCGGCGATGATGTGCATTTAAATGCCTATGGTTTAAAAACGAATTTGGATGGTTTACTTTCTGTGAAACAGGATAAAGGCAAATTAGGTTTATTTGGTCAAATTAACCTGAAAAATGGTCGTTATGCTTCTTTTGGACAGGATTTATTAATTCGTAAAGGGCAAATCAGCTTCTCTGGCTTACCTTCACAACCGATGTTAAATATTGAGGCGATTCGTAACCCAGAAGCCATGGAAGACAGTAAAGTGACCGCAGGGGTAAAAGTGATTGGTATGGCATCTAGCCCACAAGTCACGATTTTCTCTGATCCAGCCAAATCTCAAGACCAGGCACTTTCTTATTTATTAACCGGTCGCTCATTAGAAAACAGCGGTGAAGCAGGCTCTAGTGGTTCTGTGGGTGCGGCATTACTTGGCTTAGGTTTAGCGAAAAGTGGTAAAGTCGTCGGCGGTATTGGCGAAGCCTTTGGTATTCAAGACTTAAACTTAGGCACTGCCGGTGTTGGGGATAGCTCCAAAGTACAAGTTAGTGGTAATATTGGTAAACGCTTACAAGTGAAATACGGTGTGGGATTATTTGATGGCTTAGCCGAAGTGACCTTGCGTTACCGCTTAATGCCACAACTTTATTTCCAATCGGTTTCCAGTACAAACCAAGTTTTTGATTTATTGTATCAATTTGAATTTTAGGAAAGGACATGCATAACGACAAGCAACTGGCTCAACTCGCAGAACCTCATCACCGAGGTGAGGCCCGGGAGATTGCCGCCATTGATTTAGGCTCAAACAGCTTCCACATGATTGTGGCGCGGATTATCAATGGCTCGATTCAGGTGCTTTCTCGTTTAAAACAAAAAGTGAGACTTGCCGATGGCTTAGACGAGCACAATGTATTAAGCCAAGAAGCCATTGAGCGCGGTGTAAATTGCCTTGCGCTTTTTGCTGAACGCTTACAAGGCTTTGAGCCGAAAGATGTGAATGTCGTCGGCACTTATACCTTACGAAGAGCGGTCAATAATGACGAATTTTTACGTCAGGCTGCCACTGTCTTTCCTTATCCCATTAATATCATCAGCGGTCAAACTGAAGCCAAAACCATTTATGCGGGTGTTTGCCACACTCAACCCGAAAGCGGACGTAAACTGGTCATCGATATTGGTGGTGGCTCGACAGAAATGATCATCGGTGATGATTTCACCCCCTTAGTGGCGGAAAGTCGTCACATGGGCTGCGTGAGCTTTGCCAAAAAATTCTTCCCGAATGGCGAAATTTCCAAAGAAAACTTCGAGCAAGCTCGCCAAAGTGCGGTCAATAAAATTGAAGATTTAAGCTGGGAATATCGCAAGCTCGGTTGGCAATCGGTGTTAGGTTCATCAGGCACCATCAAAACCGTCTATCAAGTGATTACCGCAACTCTTGATCCGAACGGCATCATCACGGCTGAACGCTTACAAAATTTAATTGAACGAACCTTACAAGCTTCCCATTTTGAAGAGCTCAACATAGCGGGTTTAAACCCTGATCGCATCGATGTCTTTGTACCAGGCTTAGCCATTTTAAGTGCCGTTTTTGACGTTTTTGGCTTAGAAAATATGCGCTATTCTGACGGTGCTTTGCGTGAAGGGGTGATTTACAGCTTAGAAAAAAACTTCCAAGTTTCAGACATCCGTACTCGTACCGCATTAGGGCTTGCCGAACAATTTAACTTAGATTTAGCGCAAGCCGATCGCGTGGCAAATAGTGCGAAAACCTTAATTGACCAATACACCCATTGGCAAAAACCGCATCTTGCTGATGAAATGAAAAATCTGTTGATTTGGGCAGCACGCTTATTAGAAGTCGGTATTGTCATTAATCATCGCAATGTACAAAAACATTCCGCTTATATTCTGCAAAATATGGAATTACCGGGTTTTGATCGCGAGCAGCAACGCTTATTGGTGAATTTAGTTCGTTATCATACGGGTGCATTTAAAAAGAATGATTTACCGATTTTTGCTCGTTATGCAGATGAAGATGTCCTTGTTTTACTGCTTCTTTTACGCATTTCGGTGATTTTAAATAAATCTCGCCAAGCGACAGACAGCACGGACAAAATTAGTCTCAGAATTGACCGCTCTTTGCAGACTTGGGAACTGACTTTTGAGAAACATTATTTGGATAACAATCCGTTAGTGTGGAATGAATTGCGCTTAGAAAGCAATTTACTCAAAGATTTAGAACTCAGTTTGATTTTTAACTGATAGAATAAGGGCTTTCATGCCCTTATTTTTTATCTTGCTCCAACAGCAAGCTATAAATATTGGCGAGATAATAGCTCTGCTCGGCTTCGGGAATATCTTGCGGAATAAAAGAAAGCAAATCGTGGTGAATTTCCAAAACATCGGGGAAAATGACCGCACTTTGCATTTCATCATAAAAAGGTTGATGGAGCGGAGAAACGCAACCGCCTCGTTTTAATCTGGCAAGGCTGTTGGCAATATGCAATAAGAGTGTGATGACAGTCGGAATGGACACATCAATGCGCCAATGATGCTCTAGGCGACTTTGCAAAGTCAGAATAATATCAATAACGTCCTGATCAATCTGACCGCGAATTTTCCAACGGGTTAATTGTTTGAGTAACGACATAACATTCCTTTTTAAGATAGGATAACTTTACCGCTATTTCATAAAATTACCAGTGCACAGATCACAAAATTGAAACAAAGTGAAAAAATTTACGAACTAGGAAAGCAATAAATGATAGATAACAGACTTTTTGAAAAATATGATGGCTTGATTTTTGATATGGATGGCACCTTAATCGACACCATGCCAGTGCATGCACGCGCATGGAACCTAGTAGGGGAACAATTCGGTTATCGTTTTAACAGCCAAATTATGTATGATTTAGGTGGCGCAACCGTGAGCACTATCGCCTCCGCCATTATGCAAGATGCCGGTATGCCACAAGAACGTTTAAATGAAGTCATACAAGCGAAACGCAAACTTTCCTATGAATTGATTCCAACAGAATCAAAATTACTCCCGACCTTTGACGTGGTGCGTCATTACTATCAACAAAAGCCAATTGCGCTCGGCTCAGGTTCAAATCGCCAAATTATTGATATGTTGATGCAAAAATTAGATATCAAACATTACTTTAATGCCATTGTGAGTGCTGATGATGTGAAAGAGCACAAACCGCATCCCGAGACCTTTTTACGCTGTGCAGAACTGGCAAAAGCCGAACCATCACGTTGTATCGTCTTTGAAGATGCCGATCTCGGCGTAAAAGCGGGATTAAGTGCAGGAATGGATGTGTTTGATGTCAGAACGCGCGAGATTATTAGAGCCTAATGTGGGACATTTTCTCTTTCAGCTTTTGGGCTGATTTTTGGCAAACCCATGGCTTATGGCTGATGTTTTTCAGCGCTTTCTTAAGTGCCACCATTTTGCCAGGTAATTCAGAAATTGTGTTTGTCTCCCTTGCTGTGCCAAAAGTATTGGTCGGTTCATTATTAAGTGCGGATATTTTTTGGCTTGTTTTTCTGGCAACCGCAGGCAATACGCTAGGCAGCCTTACCACTTACTGGATTGGTCGATGGTTTCCGAAAATTGACAGCAAAAATGACCGCACTTTATGGGCGATAAACAAAATACAACGCTATGGTGCCATCACTTTATTATTGAGCTGGTTGCCTATTATCGGGGATGTGTTTTGTGCGGTAGCCGGTTGGCTTCGATTGAATTGGCTAAGTTGTTTGATTTTTATGACGATTGGAAAAGGACTGCGTTATATTGCCTTGCTCTTTTTCAGTTTACCTTTCGTGTCATAGCCGAGAATAGCCTTTGTGCATAACCTGGTTGTGGGCTAGAATAAAGACGAATTAATATTCAATAGATAAAAAAACGCCCCTTATCAAGTAAGGGGCAAATAACCTAAGGAACCAATTTTATTAAAACAACTGCAAGTTGCTTGTTCTATAAGACCGACGCTAAAAAGAAAAGTTCAAAGAAATTGTAAAAAAATGTAAAAAAATTTACAAAAACTTGCAATTAATTTACAAACCACTGATTTTCAAGGAAATAAATATGCCATTACTCGACAGTTTTAAAGTGGATCACACCCGTATGAACGCACCTGCCGTGCGTGTTGCCAAAACGATGCGTACCCCAAAGGGCGATGACATCACTGTTTTTGATCTTCGTTTTTGCATTCCAAACAAAGAAATTCTCCCACCAAAAGGGATTCACACCCTTGAGCATTTATTTGCGGGCTTCATGCGTGACCATTTAAACAATGACAATGTAGAAATCATCGATATTTCCCCAATGGGCTGTCGCACAGGTTTTTACATGTCATTAATTGGCACACCAAACGAGCAACAAGTGGCTGATGCATGGTTAGCTTCCATGAAAGATATTTTAACCGTGCAAGATCAAAACCAAATTCCTGAATTGAATGAATACCAATGCGGAACTTACACCGAGCATTCTTTAGAAGAAGCACATGAAATTGCTAAAAATGTGATTGCTCGCGGTGTGGGGATTAATAAAAATGACGATTTAGCACTTGATGAATCTTTCTTAAAATAAGGACACAACATGACAACCCTAGGTACAGCATTAACCCCGAATGCTATTAAAGTGATGATGCTTGGCTCTGGTGAACTGGGCAAAGAGGTGGTGATTGAATTACAACGTTTAGGCGTGGAAGTGATTGCCGTCGATCGTTATGAAAACGCCCCAGCACAACAAGTGGCACATCGTGCTTATACGATTTCCATGCTAGATGGTGCAGCCCTCAAAGCCTTAGTGGAAAAAGAGCGCCCAGATTACATTGTGCCGGAAGTGGAAGCCATCGCGACTGATACGCTAGTGGAATTAGAACAAGCGGGTTTTAATGTTGTGCCTACCGCCAAAGCCACCAAGCTTACAATGAATCGCGAAGGTATTCGCCGTTTAGCGGCTGAAGAGCTTAAATTGCCAACCTCACCTTATCAATTTGTCGATAACTTTGCTGACTTCCAAAGTGCGGTTGAAAAAATCGGTATTCCTTGCGTGGTGAAACCAATTATGTCTTCTTCTGGCCACGGTCAAAGTATTTTGAAATCCAAAGACGACTTACAAAAAGCCTGGGATTACGCTCAACAAGGTGGTCGCGCAGGCGCAGGACGCGTGATTGTAGAAGGGTTTGTTAAATTCGATTATGAAATCACCTTGCTCACCGTTCGCCACATCAACGGCACCAGCTTCTTAGCGCCAATCGGCCATCGTCAAGAAGATGGCGACTATCGCGAATCTTGGCAGCCACAAGCCATGTCTGATGCAGCCTTGAAAAAAGCACAAGACGTCGCAGAGAAAATTACCACTGCATTAGGTGGTCGTGGCATTTTCGGGGTGGAAATGTTTGTATGTGGTGATGAGGTTATCTTCAATGAAGTCTCCCCTCGCCCACATGATACCGGCATGGTCACGCTAATTTCTCAAGAATTATCCGAATTCACCTTACACGCCCGTGCGATTTTAGGCTTACCGATTCCAGAAATCACCCTCATTAGCCCATCGGCTTCCAAAGCCATTGTGGTAGAAGGCCAATCGAAAAACGTGCAATTTGGCAATATCGCCGAAGTATTGGCTGAACCCCACACCAATATTCGCATTTTCGGCAAAGGCGAAGTCAATGGCCATCGCCGTTTAGGTGTCTTACTCGCTCGTGATATTTCCGTAGAAAAAGCATTGGAAAAAGTAGAACGTGCTTACGCGAAGTTGGATGTGAAATT
>ERZ772932.715-NODE-715-length-17331-cov-10.901424_pt1 | contig 17331 bp, 14 predicted proteins | sample MGYA00511684_ERZ772932 | MGnify/ENA primary metagenome ERZ772932 (study PRJEB29015, sample SAMEA2738078) | human oral metagenome | biome: human oral; feature: human-associated habitat; material: saliva | place: China | collected 2210 ...
GGAACCAGGTGGGCGGTGCTAGCTACGAGTTCCTCAAGACCATCGGCCCCGGCGTGGGTGGCCTGGTGACGGGCGTCTGGCTGCTGGGCGGCACGCTCGGCGGTTACGTCATCCGTAAGCCCGGCGCCGCATTCTTTGTCGAGCTGATGGCCGCGACCGTCTCCATGGCCCTGGGCTCCCAGTGGGCCGTCGAGACCATCTACTCGGGCCTCGCGCAGGGCCTCGGCGCAGAGGTCGTCTTCGCCCTGGTCGCCTACCGCCGTTTCAACGCGACGATCGTGGGCGCTGCGGGTGCCGTGTCCTTCGCGTTCGAGTGGGTTCTTGAGCTCTTCCTCTCCGGTCACCTCGCGAAGGGCGCGCTCTACAACGCGATCTACCTCGTGTGCGGCATGGCGTCGGGCATCGTCCTGGCGGGCATCCTCGCCTGGGCGCTGACGAATGCGCTCGCAAAGACGGGCGCCCTGGATCGCTTCGCCTCCGGCCGTGGAGCGCGCGAGCTTGTCTGATTTCCGATCCATGGACGAGGTCCACTCCGCCTCCTCGCGTCCCGTTTCCTCCCTGGACGGCCGGGTGCCGCTGGGTGAGGGGGCGGGCGCGCGCGTGTGCGCGCGCGGCTGGGGATGGCGTCACGCCGGGCGTAAGAACGCCGCGCTGTCGGACGTTGATCTCGATATCGCGCCGGGCGAGCGCGTGCTGGTGTTGGGCCCGTCCGGGTCGGGCAAGTCGACGCTCATGGGCGGCTTGGCCGGCCTGCTGGGCGGCGCCGAGGAGGGCGAGGCCACCGGCACGCTCACCGTCGACGGTGTCGCCCCGGCTGATGCTAGGGGCCGCGTCGGCCTGCTCATGCAGGACCCCGAGGCCCAGGTGGTCCTCGCTCGCGTGGGCGACGACGTGGCCTTCGGCATGGAGAACTTGGGGGTTGCCCGCGAGGAGATCTGGCCTCGCGTGGAGAATTCGCTCGAGGCCGTGGGCCTGAGCGTCCCCTTGAATCATTCGACGACGGAGCTGTCGGGAGGGCAGAAGCAGCGCCTGGCTCTGGCGTCGATCCTCGCGATGGGCCCGGGTCTGCTGCTCCTGGATGAGCCCACCGCGAACCTGGACCCGAGTGGCGTCGCCGAGGTGCGCGCCGCCGTCGAAAAGGTCGTCGAGCGCACGGGCGCGACCATGGTCGTTGTCGAGCACCGTGTCGACGTGTGGGCCTCCCTCGTGGATCGCGTCATCGTGGTCGCGGACGGCGCGATCGCCGCCGATGGCCCCCTCGACGAGGTCCTCGCACAGCAGGGCGACGCCATGCGTGAGCGCGGCATCTGGCTTCCCGGCGACGACGTCGCCGCCGAGGTCGGCCCCGCCCCCGAGGTCCCCCCGGCCTCGTCCGAAGCAGCCCCGATCGCCCGCGTCTCCAACCTGACGATCGGCTACGACGCGTCCGCCCCCGTGCGCAGCGGCATCGACCTGACGATCGAGCGTGGCGTCTCCACCTGCATCGTTGGCGCTAACGGCGCCGGAAAATCGACCTTTGCGCTCACCCTCGCGGGCCTCCTACCGCCCCTGGAGGGCGCCGTTGAGGTTGAGACCTCCGACGGTACGGCTGGCGACCCGCACGAGTGGAGCAGCAAGCAACTCCTGGGCCGCATGTCTATGGTCTTCCAGGAGCCCGAATACCAGTTCCTGGCCGCCACCGTCGCCGAGGAACTCGCAATCGGTCCGCGCGCCGCCGGCATGACCGACGAGGAGATCGCCCCCCTCGTCGACGAACACCTCGAGGCCTTGGGCCTGACCAAACTCGCGCGCGCCAACCCCATGACCCTGTCGGGTGGCGAGAAGCGTCGCCTGTCGGTGGCGACCGCGCTCATCAGCGCCCCTGAGCTGCTCATCCTCGACGAGCCGACTTTCGGCCAGGACCGCGGCACGTGGCTCGGCCTCGTGCGCCTCCTGCGCGCCGCCCTCGATCGCGGCGTCACCCTGGTGTCGATCACGCACGACCCCGCGTTCGTGGCCGCGATGGGCCAGCGCGTCGTCGACCTCGGGCAGGTCGGGACACGCGGCGCGACCCCTGCCGATCCCACGGACGAGGCCAAGGCCGCCCCCGCCGCGAACGCTCACGATCGCGGCTCGAAGCCCGGCGCCCGGGGCCTCCTCGCCCACACGAATCCCGTCGCCCGCGTGCTCGCCCTCCTGGTCGCAACGACCCCGCTGCTGATCACGATCGACCCGGTGAGTGCGGGCGTGGCCCTCGCCCTCGAGCTCGCGCTCATGCCCCTGTCGGGCGTGTCGGCGCGCAGCTTCTTCCTGAAGGCGACGCCGCTGCTGCTGGCCGCGCCGCTCGGCGCGCTGTCGATGCTGCTCTACGCCTCACCGGGTGGAAACGTCTACTGGCAGTTCGGGCCGGCTGCGATTTCGGACCACTCGATGTGGCTGGCGCTGGGTATCGGCCTGCGCATGTGCGCGATCGTCATGCCGGCGATCGCCCTGCTCGACCGCATCGATCCGACCGACATGGGCGACGGCCTCGCGCAGATCCTGCACCTGCCCGCCCGTCCCGTTCTGGCTGCGCTCGCGGGCGCGCGCATGACGTCGCTGATGGCGGCCGACTGGAAGGCCCTCGAGCGAGCGCGGCGTGCACGAGGCGTGGGCGACGCCTCGCGTATTCGTTCCTTCCTGCGTGGTTCCTTCTCGCTGCTGGTCTTCGCGCTGCGTCGCTCCGGCAAGCTGGCCACCACCATGGAGGCCAGGGGCTTTGGCGCGGCAGGTAAGCGAACGTGGGCGCGCGTGTCGCGCCTGCGCGCCGCTGATGCCGTCCTCATGGTTGTCGCCATCGCACTGCCCGCGATCGCGCTGGCCGCGAGCATCTGGGCGGGTACCTTTGCCCTGGTGGGCCGATGAGAGGCCTGACCTGGGAAGACGCGAGCGGGGGAGCGGGCCTGCGGGTCACCGTTCCCGTCACGATGACCCCCGATGAGGCCGCCCGCGAGCTCGCCCCCCGCCTGAGTGCCCTGGCGGGGGAGCGGGCCCCGGCCTCGTCCGACGGCGGACCCGTGCGAGCACAGAGCGCCGTTCCGGTCGTGACGATCGACGGCTACTCCGGCTCCGGGAAGTCCACGCTGGCCGCCGCGATCGCTCGGCTCGTGAACGGGTGGCAGGTGCTGCACCTCGACGACTGGTACCCCGGCTGGGATGGCCTCGAGGCCGGAGCCGGCATCGCGCGTCGAATCGCCGCCGACCTGCGGGCAGGACGTGCCTCCTCCTACGAGGCCTGGGATTGGGAGAATGGCGCAACCGGGGCGACGACTCGCGTCCCCCTCGCTCCAACCATCATCGAGGGCTGCGGTGCCATCGAGGCCGTGGCCGACCTGGCCGTGTGGATCGCAGACCCCGGCGAGGACGAGCGCCGACACCGCGCGCTCGCGCGCGACGGGCAGACCTACGCGCCGCATTGGCAGCGGTGGGCCGACCAGGATCTGGGGCGGCCGGTAAAATAGGCATATGCTGCCGCCACATCCTGAACCGCCGCTGTGGGCGTGGCTCCTCTTCGGGGCCTTCGAGTTCGCGATCCGCGTCGTCGCGCTGGGGGTCGTACCCAAGCACAGGCGCGCGTCCACGTCGACCGCGTGGCTGCTGCTGATCTTCCTGTGGCCGCTCCTGGGTGTGCCGCTCTACTTCATCTTCGGATCCTGGTGGGCGATGGGCCGACGCCTCGACGACGATCCCGAGGCCAGTCAGCTGGTGGAGGACATCGTGGCCGGCTCGACCGCGCCCGAACCTGAGTCCTACGAGGTGCCCACGGGACCCGATGGCCTGCCTTTTGGCTCCGACGATGACACGGCCTCGATCATGCGTCTGGCGGGCAACCTGAGCGGATTTCCAGCCTCGGCGGGACGGGTCGGTCGCCTCTACAACGACACGGCCGAGACCTTCCGAGCCATGGCGGCCAGCATCGATACGGCCACGCACCACGTGAACGCCCTGTACTACCAGACCTCGTGGGATGAGTACACGGCCCCCTTCTACGAGGCCCTCGAGCGCGCCGTCGCCCGCGGCGTCACCGTGCGCCTCCTGGTCGACCACCACGGCATGCGCACGATCCCAGGTCACAAGAACTTCCGTCGCCGCCTGAATGCCATGGGGATCGAGTGGCACGAGATGCTGCCCTTCGCGCCGCTGCGCGGGCAGATTCGCCGCCCCGACCTGCGCAACCACCGCAAGATTCTGGTCGTCGATGGACGCGAAGCCTACGTCGGCTCCCACAACCTCGTGGCTCCCGACTATGACACTCCCTCGTACACGAAGGCCGGCATGCTCTACGACGACACGAGCGTGTCCGTCACGGGCCCGATCGTCGCCCAGATCCAGGCGGTCTTCGCCGTCGACTGGTACTACGCGTGCAAGGAGATCCTCACCCCCGCGGTCCTCACTCCGCCCGCCGCGGAGGTTGCGCCAGAGCGCGAGGGGGAGCAGGCCTCGGCGATGCAGATCATCCCGTCCGGACCCGCATTCAAGGGCGAGCCGAACCTGCGCGCGTTCATCCACATGATCTCCTCGGCGCGCACGCACGTGTCGATCACGAGCCCGTACTTCATCCCGGACGAGGCCCTCATGACCGCGCTGACGAACGCCGCGCTGTCGGGTGTCGAGGTCGAGCTCTTCGTCTCCGAGCAGTTCGATCAGTTCCTGGTCGGTCACGCGCAGCGCTCCTACTACGGGCCGCTCCTGAAGGCGGGCGTGCGCATCCACCTGTACCACAAGCCGCGGATGCTCCACTCGAAGTACATGATCGTCGACGGGAGTCTGTGTTTTATAGGCTCTTCCAACATGGACGTGCGCTCCTTCGGCCTCAACTATGAGATCGTGCTCGTCGCCGACAGCTCGCGCCTGGTTGAGATGCTGCACGGCAATGACGACCGCACGCGCGAGAAGTCTCGCGAGCTCACCTATGAGGAGTGGCGCGCCCTGCCGTGGCACGTCCACTACATCGACAACGTGTGTCGACTGTGGAGCTCGCTCCTGTGAGCATCCCCGACAACGAGGCCGTGGCCGGGCCCGCTGACACCACTCCTTTGTCTTCTCAGAACACGGATCGTGTCACGTTGCCGAACACGGTGTCCGCTTCGCTCGACGTCAACCCCTTCGTCGGTGAGGGCGGCGCCTACGACTCCGTGCGCCCCGCCTATCCGCACGAGGCCGTGGCCGCGTTGATCGATGCCGCACGTCGCGCGCGTGGTGCCAGTGAGACGGATCGGGGTGGCCCTCTGCGTGCCGCCGACATCGGCGCGGGCACCGGCAAGATGAGTGAGCTCCTGGCCCGCGGCGGCCTCCTCGTGGACGCGGTCGAACCCTCCGAGGCGATGCGCGCCCAGGCCTCGTCTGTCGAAGGCGTGACGTGGCACGACGGCGTCGCGGAAGAGACGGGGTTACCGAACGGCATGTATGACATCGTCGTGTTTGCCCAGTCCTGGCATTGGGTGGACGAGGCGCGTGCGGGCCTCGAAGCCGCCCGTGTCCTAGCGCCCGGCGGTGCGCTCGCGATCGTGTGGAACCAGATGGCCGTGTCGATCCCCTGGGTGCACCGCCTGACGCGCATCATGCGCTCGGGCGACGTGCACCGCCCCGACAGGCCGCCTACGCCCGGTGGCAACTTTGCGCCGATGACCCTCACTCAGGTCGCGTGGGAGGACCGTATGACCCCCGAGGAGATCCTCACCCTGGGTACGACCCGCTCCTCGTATATCCGTTCGTCGGAGGCGGGGAGGGCGCGCATGCAGGAGAACCTGCGCTGGTACCTGTACGACCACCTCGGGTATGCGCCGGGGGAGCTGGTCACCATCCCGTACGCGACGCTCGTGTGGCTCACTCACCTGTGAGAGGCGTGTGAGCCGAGCGCATACGTCAGTGAATGGGCTCCAGGAACCGGTCCGACGATCCCTCGGGCATGGGGAGCGGCCGCTGGCGTGCGGTGCGCAGAGCGGGGTCGAGGACGGCCAGGACCGGATCCCAGGTGTGCAGCGGATGGGCGATCGTGAAGCCCGCGGACTGGCTGTTCAGAACGATTTCCTCGTAGACCTGGATCGTCACGCCGTTGTACTCGTGAGCGACGTGCTGGAGGAAGTAGGAGTTCGGGAGGTAGGTGACCTCCTGGAGGTTAAAGTTGGGAGCCCCCTGAAGGATCGGGGTGAGATCGCGCCCGTTTGCGCCGACGACGATGGCGACCTCCGGCCGCGCCAAGTTGTTCGTCGCAATCTCGAGGCTGTGCGACGTCGCCGTGAGCGCCGGCGAGCCGACGACCCGTACGCGATCCACCGCGCGATCGACGTAGCCGCGGAAGGTGATCTGCGGCTTGGGGGGCAGCTTGTTCAGAACCTCGAGGAGTCCGCGGGTCTTGTCGGAATAGTTCTCAGTCATCGGTTTTCCTGGCTTGTTGGGGGCGCGTTGTGGGTCCGTTGCGCCATTGTCTGAACCGGCCTCGATGGTGACGAAGTCGATGGTGATGTGCCCACGGTAACCGATTGTGCTCCGGTGGGCGACACCGAACTATCGCGGCGGTGTGTGGCCGTCGGGGCGAGGCGAAGGAAGTGGCCGCGTTGATCGACGCCGCGCGGAGCGGGCGGGGCCGCTGCGTGAGTCAGCGGAAGGAAATCTCTTTCTCGGTCTTGTTATCGAACCATCGCCGACGTCCGTCAGGTTCGACGACGAGTTGAATGTCGGAGCCGATCGGCAGGTCGTAGATGCCGATGCAGGCGGGCTCAAGGTTGCACAGCTCGTTGAAGTCAACGACGGTCATGTTTTTTGGATCATCCAGGTACTCGGCGGTGTCGCGGTCGGATAGCACGCGCCAGCCGGAGTCCTGAGGGGCGAAGGGTTCCTCGCGGGTCAGCCACTTGATGTTGCCGGTCCGTTCAATAATCTTCCGCGAGACGATGGCGGCACCGGCGCCTTGAATGTAAGTGGGGCGCATTATTGCTCCTGTCAGTGGGTGTCATCCTGCGCGCGCAGGTAGGCGTCGATGCGGTCTGCGAGGACTTGCCGGTCCTCGAATGCGCGGACGAGTTCATGGAAGGGCTTTCCCCCGTCAATGACGGTCGTAAAACCCGGGTCGGGGGACGCGAAGACGACGTCGTAGATGGGCGTGAGGTCCTCGTCGGAGTAGCGGTGGAGGGGGAGTAGGTACTGGAGGGGGAGGCGCCTGCGATCGTCGAGGCAGTTGAAGGTCTCCCCGTGGTCGACCAGGACCTGTGCGATGGCGGCATCGCGGACGGGGTCGTGGTTGAGGCTTCCTAGCAGGATGTGCAGGAGCGACGCGCCATCACCGGACTTGTGGGCGAACGACGGATTGCGCTCAAGTAGGAAGTTGACGATCTTGTATCGCTCATCCGCTTTGCTGTTTCCGAGAGCGTAACTGAACAGGGAGCGCCCCCGGTTCGCGCGCGCCTCGTCCCCCTCAGAGTAGAGGGCGGCAAACTCATCGAATGTCTTCATGTTTGCCGTGAGAAAGATGTTCATTTGTCGAGGCCTTCGTACTTGTGGCTGCGGTTCGTGGCTCTTCCGAGTTGAGTGTGGGCGACTGGGTGTTGCCGCCACCCGTGAGCGCACTCCTGGTGCCCAACCCCGCCCACAACACCTACACCCTCAAATGCGAAAAGCCCCTTAAGATGATGCATCTTAATATCTTCCGCTATTTCTCATTACTTCTCGAAGGGGATGCGCGGCATGCCGAAGAGGGCCTGGCAGACTTCCTTAGTGCTTTCGATGTGGGCGATCTCGAAGAGGCGCTCGGGTGAGTGCTTCATGAACCAGGGTAGATTTGCGGCAGCACGTGTTGATATGTTTGCGACGATGCCCGTAGGTGACCCCTCGTAGAGGAGTTCCCCTGTTTTGAGATCTTGCGACCAGCCTGGAGCGGGAGAGAGCCATCTGAATGCAATGCCGATATCCTCCAGGTGCAGGCTAAGGCGAAGGAAGTCAAACAATTCTATCACGAGCCATTGTTTGATTATAGTTAGGTCCTTCGCGCGAACTGCGCCTCGTGGATTATATGATCGTTCACTAATTCCGCTGAAGTAAAAGTCATTCTCATGCCATATGTGTATAAGGATTTGGGGATCTGCTCCGTTGAAAATAATGTGTTCTTCGGACAGTTCAGATACTTCCCTATTTGCAGTGGAAACGACTGTTTGAATGAAGCTGTCATTCCTTAGTAGGGTACTTCTGGTAGTCATATGTAATGATTCCTCTCTTTTCCCAATCCTCCAATGGGATCTCCACGAGTTTTCCTGTAAGTTTGTCTGGCTCCCAAATCTGTAGCTGTATCGCACCTCCTGGTTGCCCGAATGCGGGCGCAACTGTCCCATGCGTAGCTATACACCCTTCGGGGAGCTTACCTGTGAGGTGAGCGCGCATGTCGGGTGAGCCGAGAGAGTAGGGGGCATAAAGTCCGCGTTCGGCGAGAGAAGGGACGCTCCCGTCCTTATGTAAAGCTGCCGCGTACAAGCCACCCGGATCGCCGAGTCTGCATAATCCTGAACCGTAAGAATCTATGAATGGTTGAGTTGATGCGTACTCGTGGTAGTTTTCGTCTAGTAGTGCTCCATTCTTACGATATCCCTCGACGTCATAGGGCCAGAGCGGGCCTCCTTTACCGTTCGGATTTTTATATGCCTCGATATACTGCTCTAGCGAGCGATGGGTGCCATCAGGATTGTATCCGAGTGCCGTTTGGGGGTTTACGACATCATCCAGTCCTGTTCGTCCGCTATCCCATCTCCATCTATTCTTGTAACTCGTACCCGGACGGTATCCGCTCCAGGCTTCCAGCGCTTGTTCAAGCTGACGGCGTGTCTTGACCGGCGTTGTAAACGGGTCGACTCCCTCAGGGAACGGTTCTGTCTGATCGATGGATGGGTCCGGTGGTGTGTCAATGTCAGGGTCCGGGTGGCTGTGAGGATCCGAATCTGGGTCGTAAGAGGAATCATGCTTGCCGTCTTGCGAATGATCGTGTAAATCCTCGTACTCTTTGTTCTTGTCGGAGTCGTCGTCGGTGTCGTCCTTATCGGACTTGTCGTCGGTGTCGTCCTTGTCGGACTTGTCGTCGGTGTCGTCCTTGTCGGACTTGTCGTCACCGTCCTTATCGGACTTGTGCGTGTCGGCCTCGTCCTCGCCGTCCTTGGGGTGCTCCTCGCCGTCGTGGTGTGCGGCGTCGTGTTCCTTGTGGGACTTGTCCGATGTGGGCTTGTCTGCCTCGGTCTTGTCGCCGTGGCGCGTCGAGTCAGCAGCGTCGTCGGTCTTGCCGTTGGTGGAGTGGTCCTTCGCCTTGGGGTCAGCGTCCGCGTGCTCACCGGAATCCTTGTCGGACTTGGCGTCGGCGTCCTTATCGGACTTGTGCGTGTCGGCCTCGTCCTTGGTGGACTTGGTGTCGGAGTCCTTGTCGGACTTGTGTGTGTCGGCCTCGTCCTTGGGGGACTTGGAGTCGCCGTCGTGGTGTGCGGCGTCGTGTTCCTTGTGGGACTTGTCCGATGTGGGCTTGTCTGCCTCGGTCTTGTCGCCGTGGCGTGCCGAGTCAGCAGCGTCGTCGGCCTTGCCGTTGGCGGAGTGGTCCTTCGCCGTCGGGTCAGCGTCCGCGTGCTCGCCGGCCGCCGAGTGGTGGGAATGTGAAGACTCGTTGCCATTGAACAGGTTGTGATGCGGGTTCTTATCCCCGTCGCCATCAGGGGTCGTCGTGTGGCTGGATGCGTCAGATTCAGATGAACCGTACTTCTCCCGGTACTTGTTGCCCGTGGAGCCATCAGTTGATCCATCCGCCTCGTGAGTGGGTGTGGTGGGATCGGCCGCATGGGGCTTGCCGTCGGCGATATCCGCTCCGGCGTGAGGTGCCTGGGTAGTATCGCTCAGGCTATGAGTGGTCGGGGCTTCGCTCTTCGGGGGTGCTGGGCTGGGAGGCTCGCTGTTCGGGGCTCCGCCGCCTGTGTTGGTAGCAGCGTGTGATGACGATGCGCCGGAGTGACCGTTACTGCCCTGTCCAGCCTGGTGGAAACCGCCATGGTCGGCACCCGAGTCGGGGCCTGCGGGGGAGGGTGTGTGCGTATTACCTGCTGCGGGGTGAGAACCCTGTGCAGGCGTCGATAAGCCGCCGTGGGATGAGGAGCTGGATGTGCCCGAGCTGGGGATGTGCGGGCTGTTGTCCGGGGCACCGGAGAGCGGAGGATGACCGGTATGACCGGCTTCTTTAAGACGCCGGAGGCGTTCGGCTGCGTTCTCAGCAATATCCGACAAACTGGTCACTGCGTGAACGCCAATACGCTTAATCTTCCTGAACGCTAACTTGCTAAGGTGAGCAATGTCTTCGATGTCGGAAATATGCGTAAGCTCTTTAAACAGGGCCCGCCCAATGCGAGCAGCTTTCGAAGCGCGTGTTGCGCCCTTCGAACCTGCACTTGCGCCGGTTCCTGCGCCCGCCGTAGCAATCGTGATGAGAATGTCGGGAATTTCGTGCCCGAATGCGCGTCCGGGATCATCGATCAGTGTGTCGTAATCAAAAAGGCCTTTGGCGAGTCCCTCGAAGAATGCTTCGGGGTTCTCGGACAGCACTGTGGTTAAACCCACAAACGTCTCGGCAGGTAGTTCAACCCATTTTGCGTGTAACTCATCGAAAGTCATATGGCCGCATATAAAACGACCAAAATCGTACAGGGCGGCATACCCGCCGAGGGTCCAGGTAAGTTTGATCAAGTCAATGGTGGCTTCAACAAAGCCGTCATATACCGACTTGAGTGTTCGCGTGGCGGCATCCATCCACGTGCGCTCAGGGAGCTTCGAAATGCCCGAGTTGAGAGCGTTAATCAGGAGAGTTCCGGATTCGTTGACCTGATTGACCAGAGTCTGGAAGTCATCTTCCGCTGCCGCCATCGTCGAACGGCCAGGCCCCTCGTCACAGGAGGCATCAAACATGGGCGTGCCGCCCTCGGCAGCTGCTCGGCTGCGCGCATCAGCCTTGTTGTTCTGTGCCTGCTCTACGGCGTTGCGGCCTTGCTCCCATCGTGAGCGGATCTCGTCGCACTGGCTCTGTGCCGATAGGAGCGTCGATGCATAAGACTGATATGCCGTAGACGCATCCGAAAAGGCAATCTGTGCGTCCAACCAGCCCTTGATCTGTAGGTTGAATTTGTAGCGGAAGTGATTCGCGGTGCGGCCTTGCCAGCCGTCAGAAGTCAAGGAAGACAGACCTGCGTGAATGTCCGCGAACTCGTTCGCGCGATCCATCATTACCGCGGCGCGCGTGGAAATGCCGCCGGGATCTCCGCCGATCCTAAATACTGGTGCGCCTTGTGCAACAACACCCACGTCAGATCATGCCCCCGAACCGACGACGGGGGTCAGCCCCAACGCGTGTGCTGCTCGTTCAACCGTATCCATGTGCTCTTTCGACTTCTCCACGTATTCCGCGTACGCGCCGAGTGCGCCGCCGACAGCGCTGCCGGCGGCTCGGATGTCTTCTCGTAGATCGGCGAGGCCTTTTTCCCACGTGTCTTGGAACGCGTTGGTCGGGTCCCAAACGTCTGGGTTTTCGAGCATTCCTGAGTTCGGGACCCAGTCCTCGACATCGTATTCCTTCATCTTCTCTTCGAAGGAGTTCAAGGATTCCACGAGTGCAGCCATGGCCTCAAGATCAACTTTGAATTCAGTCATGGCGCTCCCTTAGCTATCAATGCATGCAAACGCTTTAGCTTCTGCGTGTGTGCCAGCGTCCCGAATTTGTTCCATAGCGTGAGAGGCAGATGTTAGCAATGCCGCCAGCTCTTCTCCGCGTTCTTCAAGTCTCTTTATGGCAGCATCGCACGCTGTCCGCGATTCGCCTGTCCAATCACCTACTGCGCTCGTGATGCTATCTCGAACATCGGGAATGAATGCGCGAACCAATGCTGCTTTTTGGTCAAAAACCTCGGTCAATGTTGTAGCAGAAGCATCATTGAAAGATAGTAATGAATTACTGCTCATTCTTCTCCTCCATTAGCATCCTGCCCTTCCATGGCTTGTAAAGCCTTGTAGAGGCTGCCTTCCGATGGATCGCCTCCGCCCGCAGCATCTTGGCTTGCCGCTTAGGAGAGCGATTGCATAATTTCTTCCTCGCAGGCAGCAAAGCCGTACTCAACGCCAACAAGCGCGTCAGCTAGACTGGCCAAGTCGTTAAAGAGGACCTCGAGGGAATCACTCCACGTGTCGAGAGCGTTAATGAGGGGTTCCAAAAAAGGCCCGTTGAGATCGGCTGTAGCTGCGGTGATCTCATCTCCCAACGGAGCAATCGCCTGCGAAAAAGGGTCAGCGACAGGTTCGATGCTCTGGGCAGCCTCAATCAGCTTACCCGGAGTGAAATCAACATCTGCGCTCATGGTCACAACCTACAAATCCACTGACCACGTGTCAAGCGGCACAGGGGAGCTTAGTGCTCGATGTGCTCGTGGCTCGCATGCTCGGGGCATTCGAGCTGGAACGTGGAGTGCTCGATGGGGAAGTGGTGGCACGCGCATTCGCCGAGCTCGTGGACGATGCGGTCGCGCGTGGGGCCGTCGGCCTCGTGCCGCTCCTGAACGGGCAGGCCACGCCTGGCACAATGGGGGCCATGGCTGTGTCGTTTCTGGGAGTGATCGCCGCCCTCGCCATGTACGCGGTGAGCGTGGCGCCGTCGCTGATGGCGCGCTCGTGGGCGTGGCACGCGGTCGCCTCGGGCGTCCTCGTGTCCTGCGGGTACGTCGCGGGTGTCGTCATCCAGAATGTGGGTGCTCGCGTCATCGCCATGACCGGCCTGACGATCCGCGCATCCGAGCCCGTTGAGATCGGCTTCCGCGTCTGCATCGCCGCCCTCTTTGCTATCTGGTGGTTCTACGCGGTCATCCAGTCCTACCGCCGGGCCCGCGTCGCCGCCAGGCTCGTGAACATGCCGGGGGAGACCTTCGGCGAGTACCTCCTGGGTACGGCCGGCACGGTCGTCATCGCCTGGTGCCTCATCCTGATCGTCGAGGCCTTGAACCGTATGGGACGCATGCTGATCGGCGTGCTCGGCGGCTACATGCCGCGCCCGGCGGCGGTCGTCGTGGGTGTCGTGATCCTGGCCGTCATCGTCTTCTTCCTGACCTCCAACGTGATCCTGCGCGGTGGGATTGGCTTCTTCCGTCACCACGCTGAGCAGATGAACACGCGCACCGCGCGCGGCATCTACAAGCCGTTCGTGCCCGAGCGCTCCGCATCCCCGGCCTCGCCCGTCACCTGGGAATCCGTCGGCGGGCAGGGGCGCGTCTTCCTGGGGCGTGGCCCCTCGCGCCTCGACATCGCCCAGGTCACCGGCGGCGAGGCCATGGAGCCGATCCGCGTCTACTCCGGTATGCCCACGGGTGGGGTGGGCATCAAGCAGGCCGCGGCGACGGTGGTGGCCGAGCTGCGCCGTACTGGCGCCTTCGATCGAGCCGTCATCCTCATCGCCGCGTCGACCGGCTCCGGCTGGGTCGACGAGTGGCAGGTCCAGCCCCTCGAGTTCCTGACGCGCGGAAACTGCGCCACGGCCTCGCTCCAGTACTCCTACGTGCCCTCGGCCCTCAACTGGCTGACCGGCCTCGAGCCGGCGCAGGAAGCCTCGGCCGCGCTCTTCCGAGCGGTGCGGGCCGAGCTCGACACGATGGACGAGGCCGACCGACCCGCGCTCTTCGTCTGCGGCGAATCCCTGGGGGCTTTCGCCTCGCAGTCGGTCTTCTCCTCGGTCGAGGAAGCGCTCTCCCAGGTGGACGGGGCCCTGTGGGTGGGGACCCCCGCCTTCACGCCGATGCACGCCGAGCTGACGAGCGCCCGCCACAAGGGCAGCCCCGAGGTTGCCCCCGTCGTCTACAACGGTCGGCGCGTGCGCTTCGTCAATGAGCCATCCGACCTGCGCACAGACCTGTATGGGCGCGAGCTGGGCCCGTGGGGTTTTCCGCGCTTCGTCTACGCCCAGCACGCCTCCGATCCGGTCGTGTGGTGGAACCGGAAAATGCTTTGGATGCAGCCCGATTGGCTGCGCGAGCGGGCGGGCCGCGACGTGTCTCCTTTCGTCGAGTTCACGCGCTTCGTCACCTTCATTCAGGTGCTCGCCGACCTGCCTGTCGCGGGCACCGCTCCCGGCGGCCACGGCCATACCTACAACGAGGAGCTGATCCCCCTGTGGCGGGCGATCCTCGGCTTCGATCGCCTCTTCGACGAGGCCCCGACTCACCCGCGCCTGGCCGCCCTGGATGGTGAGTGGGTGGACGAGGAGATGGTCGAGCGCATCGGCATCGTCGTGCGGGCGAACCTGGAGTTGTCGGACCGACAGTAAGGTCCCTGCGGCGCGCCGTGACATGTTTGTCAAGGTCATGGACCTGTCGCGTGTCTGTTTGTGTCAGTCCGCGACGATATTTACCGTGTCAAATGAATTCTGCATTATCTAGAAGTTCAGTCTTTTAAACGGGTTGTCAGTGAACATGTGTGCTTTTGTTGCCGAACATATGTTCATTGGTCAGGGGATGTGTTGAAATCCTGCTGACAAGAAGGTTTGAGATCTCCTTATTTCACCTCGCAACGCCTTGTAGCTACTGGATGGTAAGTCAGTAAAGCATTGCTAGGTATCTGGTTGCGCAGTATCGTGCGAATTGCGAGCAGATAACCTAACCGCGCGGTATAGCTCGCCTAAATCAACATTGGAGTGAGCATGTCATACACATTTCACAGGGCGTGGATAGCGGCCCTGGCGACCGGCGCGATGGCAGTGTCCGGCGTCGCCTTCGGCGCTCCCGCCCTGGCAGCAACCCCCGCGCCCGACGCGTACGGACCAATGATCTCCGACCTCGCCACCACCAGTGAGGGTGTGGGCGGTCAGGTTACCTTCGCCGTCACCGACAACCCGGGCCTGTCCAGCATCGACCTGCGCGACCCTGCGACCGACGCGATCTTCTATCGCCGCGTCGTCGACTTCCCCGGCAACGTCACCGCTGACGGCATCCACCACTACACGTTCACCATCAAGTTCTCCGATATCCAGGCCGCCTGGGCCAAGGCCGGCCACACCGAGGCGCTTCCCGCGACGGTCAAGCTCGTCGCTTGGGGCAGTGACGGCATGCCGTCCAAGCGCGCGGCTGTTGCCATCGAGCCGGTGGCGATGACTTCCCTCGACTTCGGTATCGAGTCAGGAAAACTTGGTCTGTACGTTGGCCAGCAGACGAACATTGGCGTCACGCACATGCCGGAAAATGCCAACATGACGAAGGTCAATTGGTCCGGCGATGACATTGACGTCCTGAATGTCGATGAGATGTCAGGCCTCGTGACTGCCCAGAAGGAAGGCTGCTCGGACGTGAGGGCTGTCGCCGACTACCTGGATCCGATGGTCTTCGACCCGGTGATGGCCAGCGTCCAAGTCTGCGTCAGCGAGCTGGGTGAGGACGAGATTGCCGTCAACCACCTCCGCGTGGACATGGAGGAGGGTGAGACTGTTACCCTCAAGCCGTTGCTTCCCAAGAAGTTCAAGGACGCCACCCTGACCTGGAGCCTGGAGTATGACGGCGCGGTCATCCTGAAGGTGGCCGAGGACGGCAAGAGCGCGACGATCACCGGTGGCAACGTTGTCGATTGGGATCAGGTGAACCTGACCGCCACCCTTCCCGATGGAACCTCGGCAACGGCGACGACGATCGCCGTTGTGAAGTCTGTGAAACAGGACGCGAAGGCACCTGCCCCGTGGGTTGATCCGCAGCCGGAGCCTGACCCCGCGCCGACGGTCGATCCTGCGCCTCAGCCAGAGCCGGAGCCTGCTCCGACGGTTGACCCACAGCCTCAGCCGGAGCCGCAGCCCGCGCCTGACCCGCAGCCTGCACCTGACCCGCAGCCTGCACCTGACCCGCAGCCTGCTCCGGATCCTCAGCCCGCGCCTGAACCCCAGCCCGCCCCCGCCCCGATGGGTGCCTGGATGCTGGACTCGTTCGGCTGGTGGTACCGCAACGCTGACGGCACCTACCCGACGAACGCCTCGATGATGGTCGACGGACGCACCTACCGCTTCGATGGACGCGGCTACATGCGCACCGGGTGGGTCATGGATGGTGGCGCCTGGTACTACCACGACGCCTCTGGCGCTCAGCTCACCGGCTGGCAGATGGTCCGCGGCTCCTGGTACTACCTGGGTGACAACGGCCTGATGCGTACCGGCTGGGTCATGGTCGACGGCGTCTGGTACTACCTGCATGGCTCCGGCGCGATGGCCACCGGCTGGATCAACCTGGGTGGCACGTGGTACTACCTGCACGGCTCGGGCGCGATGACCACCGGCTGGCAGATGATCGGCGGCTCCTGGTACTTCCTCGGCTCAGACGGTGCCATGCGTACCGGTTGGGTGAAGGATGGTGGCACCTGGTACTACCTGCACGGCTCGGGCGCGATGGCCACCGGCTGGCTCAACCTGGGCGGCGCCTGGTACTACCTGTCTCCCTCGGGGGCCATGGTGACCGGCACGCAGATGATCAACGGCCGCATGTACTCCTTCGATGCCTCGGGTGTGTGGATGCCGTGATCTGACATCCGCCTGCCACCAGGCAATACGCCGGGCCCGGGAACGCAGTCATGCGCTCCCGGGCCCGGTCGTGTTAGACACTTCAGCTGCGCTTAACGTATCGATAAGCAAGATGGTGATTGTCAGGTGGGCCACGTGAGGTATGTTGTTCGGAGACGGCTGGTACACCGACGTACCGGGTGCCACTGGCACTCCGTCCCCAACATATCGGAGAAGGCTTATGTCAACGAAGAAACCGGCTGCCCTCCTCGCGTTCGTCGGCGCGTGCGCGCTCGCGGTGACTGGGCCGGCCGCCCTGGCCTCGCCCGTGCCCCCTGGTCCGTCCGGCGTCCGTGATGGCGCTGCGGCCTCCCTGCCCGTGGGCGATATCGACACGGCGCTGACCTCGAAGAGCGGACAGTCTGCGCCCTCCTCGACCGACGCGGAGGCGGACCCGGCGCGCGTCGTCGGCGTCATCGTCCAGCTCGAGGATGGCGCGTCCCGCGAGGGTGCGATCAGTGAGATCAACGAGGCCGTGTCCGCCCTCTATCCGGGAACGCAGGCCCAGGTGGAGCACGAGTACGGCAACGTCATGTCGGGCTTCGCCCTCAAGGCACCCGTCGGTGCGCTCGACGCAATCCGCCGTGCCCCGGGCGTACACGCCGCGTTCCTCGAGCGTGAGGGTCGCGTCAGTGATGTGGCCACGCCCGATGCCGAGGGTGGCATCGAGTCCACGCAGACCGGCGGGCAGGACCCCGCCAACCTGAGCGCCCATCTCATGATGCACATCGACCAGGTCG
>ERZ772932.718-NODE-718-length-17279-cov-9.370994_pt1 | contig 17279 bp, 13 predicted proteins | sample MGYA00511684_ERZ772932 | MGnify/ENA primary metagenome ERZ772932 (study PRJEB29015, sample SAMEA2738078) | human oral metagenome | biome: human oral; feature: human-associated habitat; material: saliva | place: China | collected 2210 ...
ACTCGCGACATCCACCTTGGCAAGGTGGTGCTCTACCAACTGAGCTACAACCGCATGTTTTCGCTTTGAACTTTTCAGTTCGTCGCAACAACAGGTACTACTATACGAGTCTTTACTGGGGCACGCAAACCAAATTCTTGCCACACTCCCCCAAATGGAACCAGATTCACCCCAATAAAAGATACTGACTAGTAATTTTATAGGAAATATCCATCACAAAAAATATTCTCAAATTTATGAAAAATCCCCTTATCCGCCGGGTTTCTTCAGACTTTTCGGTCGTCTGATTCCCGCTGGATAAGGGGATTCTCTAGAGCTTAGTCGCTGCTACCGCCGGAGTCGCCTCCACCGGAATCGCCGCCTCCGCCGAAGTCCGAGCTGCTGTAGTCGGAGCTACTGTAGCTGCTGGAGCTTCCGGCGTCGAAGTCGCCCGCGTCCGGGTCGGGGCCCGGGTCCACGAAGTCGTCGTCCTCCTCTCCTTCGTCCGAAGAGCCAGAAGAATCCGAAGAGTCCGAGGAATCCACGACAGACGATGAGCTACTCACGTCGCCGCCGCGAGCAGCGTTCTGCATGGCGCGTGCCTCCAGGAATGCGGTCACGTAGGCGAGTACCGCGCCGGCAATAATGATGATGACCATCCACACGGAGCGGTCAAAGCCGGCGATGTAGGCGAACAGCCAGATAATGCAGGCGTTGGTGAGCGCCATGAGGGTGCCCTTCAGCAACGCCTGCCCCATGATCGACTGCTTCATGGTTAGCTCAGTTCAGCGGCGAGCTTGCGCAGGCGTGCGAGAGAGGATTCCTTGCCCAGGATTTCCATGGATTCGAACAGCGGCGGGGAGATGCGCTCACCGGACACTGCGATACGCACGGGGCCGAATGCGAGGCGCGGCTTGATTTCCAGGCCGTCGACGATTGCGGCGCGCAGGGCTGCCTCAATGTTGGCTGCGGTGAAGTCCTCGAGGGGCTCCAGAGCCTCGATAGCGGCGGCGAGGACCTGCGGTGCGGATTCCTTGAGCTGCTTGCGTGCATCGTCTGCGGTGCTGATTTCTTCGTCAGCCTTGAAGAGGAATGCGAGCAGGCCGGGTGCTTCGCCAAGCAGCTGCATGCGCTCCTGAACGAGGGGGGCTGCTTCGGTGAGGATCTGCTCTTCACGCTCGGTGAGGGTCTCACCGAGTACGCCTGCAGCCTGCAGGTACGGGATGAGGCGGTCGCGGAAGTCCTTGGGGTCGAGCGCACGGATGTGGTCGCCGTTGATGGACTCTGCCTTCTTCACGTCGAAGCGTGCGGGGTTGGCGACAACGTCGTGTACGTCGAAGTGCTCGACGAGCTCGTCGATGCTGAAGACGTCCTGGTCTGCGGAGAGGGACCAGCCCAGCAGGGACAGGTAGTTCAGCAGGCCTTCCTTGATGAAGCCGGAGTCGCGCAGCAGGAAGAGGTTCGACTCGGGGTCGCGCTTGGAGAGCTTCTTGTTGCCCTGGCCCATGACGTAGGGCAGGTGGCCGAATTCGGGGATGAAGCTGGTCACGCCGGTGTCGATGAGCGCGCGGTAGAGCGCGATCTGGCGCGGGGTGGAGGAGAGCAGGTCTTCGCCGCGTAGCACGTGGGTGATGCCCATGAGTGCGTCGTCGACGGGGTTCACGAAGGTGTACAGCGGGTCGCCGTTGGAGCGGACGACCACGTAGTCGGGTACGGTGCCTGCCTTGAAGGTGATTTCACCGCGAACGAGGTCGTTGAAGGTGATGTCTTCGTCGGGCATGCGCAGACGCCAGACGGGCTTGCGGCCTTCTGCGCGGTAGGCTTCCTTCTGCTCTTCGGTGAGGTTGCGGTCGTAGTTGTCGTAGCCGAGCTGCGGGTCCTGACCGGCTGCCTTGCGGCGTTCCTTCACCTCGTCGGGGGTGGAGAAGTCTTCGTACACGTAGCCGCCTTCAACGAGCTTTGCGAAGACCTCGTTGTAGATGCCTGCGGTCTTACGCTCGGACTGACGGTAGGGTTCGTGGGGGCCGCCGACGCCGACGCCTTCGTCCCAGTTGATGCCGAGCCAGTGCAGGGATTCGAGCACCTGGTTGAACGACTCTTCGGAGTCGCGTGCCGCGTCGGTGTCTTCGATGCGGAAGATCAGCTTGCCGCCGGTGTGGCGTGCGTACGCCCAGTTGAAGAGGGCGGTGCGGACCATGCCCACGTGCGGGGTGCCGGTGGGCGAGGGGCAGAAGCGGACGCGGGTGTCTGCGGGGCTGTTGAGTACGGGACCGTGGTATTCGGTCATGATGTCTCCTTGACGGTGTGTTTCAGGATATACGTTACGTTTTGGGGCGCGGGCGGCTTAGTCGCGCACGCGGGTGACGAGGGAGCCGATGCCTTCGACTTCGACCTCTACTTCGTTGCCGTCGCGCAGTACGCTGATGCCGGCGGGGGTGCCGGTGAGCAGTACGTCGCCGGGCAGCAGGGTGAAGATTTCGGAGGCTGCGGCAACCTGTTCGGCTACGGAGTAGTGCATTTCGGAGGTGTTGCCTTCCTGCACGACGTCGCCGTCAACCCAGGTGGTGATGTTCAGCGAGTCGGTGTCCAGGTCGGTTTCGATCCAGGGGCCGAGCGGGGTGGAGCCGTCGAAGCCCTTGGCGCGGGTCCACTGGCGGTCTTCGAGCAGGTCGCGGGCGGTGAGGTCGTTGGCTACGGTGTAGCCGAAGATGACTTCGTGCACGCGCTCAAGAGGCACGGACTTGGCGATACGACCGATAATGACGGCGAGTTCACCTTCTGCGCTGACGGCTTCGGAGTACTCGGGCAGGGTCACGGGGTCGCCGGGGCCGATGACGGTGGTGTTGGGCTTGAGGAAGAACTGCGGGGAGGCGGGCGCCTCGGTTCCTGCCCAGTTTGCGATCGCTCCAATCACCTTGGAGCGGGGGATGATCGGGGCGAGCAGGCGCACCTGGTCGATGGGGTAGGTGGTGCCGGTCGGTTCGATGCCCGAGTAGAAGGGGTCGCCGGCGAGTACGCGCAGGGTTTCTTCGCCTGCGTCGCCTTCTACCAGCCCGAAGTGGAGCTCATTATTTACGGTAAATCGTGCAATACGCATACTTTCTAGGGTACCAGCCTTCGAGGGTTGGGGCGGCGGGATAGGTTTCAGCAGGGAAGGGCGGCGGGGTGCGCCTCCCCTCCCCTATCCTCGCGCTATCAACGCCGCGCGCACTATTCACCCGGCACAGCGTTCACCCCGCACAACATTGACCGGGCACAGCGAATCCCCGCGGGCTGCTCACCGCGCGACGTGCGGGTCGGGCGGGGCATCCTGCGGGGATTTCGCGGGCTACGTTAGATTCACGTTTTAGATGAGGCGGGTCATCCAGCCGTGGCGGTCCTCAACGGTGCCCAGCTGAATACCGACGAGCTCTTCACGCAGGCTCTTCGAGATTTCGCCGAAGTGCTCGGTGGGTGCCGGGATTTCGAAGTCTTCAGCCTTGAGCTTGCCGATGGGTGCGACCACTGCTGCGGTGCCGCAGGCGAAGATTTCGGTGATGTCGCCGTTTGCCACGCCTTCACGCCACTCGGTGAGGGTGATGGCGCGCTCTTCGACGGTCATGCCGCGGTCCTTGGCGAGCTGAATCAGCGAGGAACGGGTCACGCCTTCGAGGATGGTGCCGGTCAGTTCGGGGGTAACGATCTTGTTTTCCTTGCCGAAGATGAAGAACACGTTCATGCCGCCGAGCTCTTCAATGGCGTCGCCGCGGTGCGGGTCCTTGAAGATGACCTGCTTGCAGCCGTGCTTTTCGCCTTCGATCTGGGCGATCATGGACGCTGCGTAGTTACCGCCGCACTTTGCTGCACCGGTGCCGCCTTCGCCTGCGCGGGCGTAGGTGGTGGAGAGCCAGATGTCCACGGGTTCGGGGGTGCCGAAGTAGTTACCTGCGGGCGAGCCGATGACGTGGTACTGCACGTGGCGTGCGGGGCGAACGCCCAGGAACGCCTCGGTTGCGATCATGAAGGGGCGGAAGTAGAAGGCTTCACCGTCGCCGGTGGGTACCCACTGTTCGTCCATCTTCACGAGTTCGCGCAGGGATTCGATGAAGGTCTCTGCGGGCAGTTCGGGCAGGGAGAGACGGTGTGCAGAGTTCGCGAAACGTGCCGCGTTCTTTTCGGGGCGGAAGGTCCATACGGAGCCGTCGGCGTGGCGGTAGCCCTTGACGCCTTCGAAGATTTCCTGGCCGTAGTGGAAGACGGATGCTGCGGGGTCGAGGACGAGCGGGCCGTAGGGGTGAACTCGTGCGTCGTACCAGGTGCCGCCGGTCTTGTAGTCGCCTTCCCAGTCGATGGTGACCATGTGGTCGCTGAAGTAGTCGCCGAATCCGGGGTTTGCGAGGATTTCGGCGCGGCGTTCGGCGGTGGCGGGTGACTGGTTTGCTTCGTGGCTGAATTCGATGGCCATCGTTCTGCGTTCCTCTTCGTCTAGTTGCCTCTGTGGGCGTTCTTTGAGTGGCGGTTCTCGCGGCGGGGCGAGGGACCGGTGTGTGCCGCCGGGCGCGTTGTCGTGCGGGGCAGATGGTGCATCTAGCGGTCTGTGCTAGTCGGATGCATCAAAGCTAGTGGTGGATGGTGTCCACCGCCGAGGTGCCGGGCGGGTGTGCCTGACCTGTTTTAGAGTACCGGAAAGATGCGTTTGCCGCATGCGCACCTTTTCTCTCATTCAGGATGTGAACAGGGGCTGCGCGGTGAAGGTATGGGTGAAGCCCGGAAGGTGCGTTCCTTCCGGGCTTCACGGGTGTTTTGCGTTCAGCTGCTACGGCAGATGAGTTCTAGTCGAGCAAGTTTTAGCCGCGTGGGTTTTAACCGAGGCGTGCGAGCACGTCCGCACCGACCTGATCGGTTCCGCGCACGCTGGCACCGTTTTCGCGCATATCTGCCTCGACAGCGTCCTCAATGCGGGCTGCGGCGGCATCGTGGCCGAGGTGGCGCAGCAGCATCGCGCCGGCGAGGATTGCGGCGGTGGGGTTTGCCTTGTTCTGGCGGGCGATGTCCGGTGCGGAGCCGTGTACGGGCTCGAACATGGAGGGGAACTCGCCGACGGCGTTGATGTTGCCGCTTGCCGCATAACCGATACCGCCGGTCACTGCACCGGCAAGGTCGGTGATGATGTCACCGAAGAGGTTGTCGGTGACAATCACGTCGAAGCGGGCGGGGTCGGTGACCATGAAGATAGTGGTCGCATCAATGTGCAGGTAGTCGGTCTCGACCTCGGGGAATTCAGCCGCGATTTCGGTGAAGTAGCGGTTGTAGAGGCGACCTGCGTGGGTGAGCACGTTGGTCTTGTGCACGAGGGTGACCTTCTTACGGCGGGTGGAAGCCAGCTCGAAGGCGTAGCGCACCAGGCGCTCCACACCGTGTGCGGTATTGAGGGAAACTTCGGTGGCGATTTCGTGCGGGGTGCCGCCGCGGATGACGCCGCCGTTGCCGATGTAGGGGCCTTCGGTGCCTTCACGCACGACGACGAAGTCGATGTTGCCGGGGTTGGCGAGCGGGGAGACTGCGCCGGGGTACAGGCGGGAGGGGCGCAGGTTGATGTAGTGGTCGAAGGCGAAGCGCAGCTTCAGGAGCATTTCGCGTTCGATGAGGCCGGAGGGAATCTTGCCGCTGCGAGGGTCTGCACCGATAGCGCCGAAGAGGATCGCGTCGTGCTGCTTGAGGGCGTCCATGGTGGAGTCGGGCAGGGTTTCACCGGTTTCCAGCCAATGCTCGGCGCCGAGCTTGTAGTGGGTGGGGGTTACGGTGATGTTTTCGAGCTCGCAGGCGCGGGTGAGGATGCGCTGGGCTTCGGTAATGATTTCGGGGCCGATGCCGTCGCCGGGGATGACGGCGAGGTCGATGCTACGTGCTTCAGTCATGCCTCTACCGTAATACGGCGCCGCGGGTGGGCGGTAGAGCGTGCGGGCGGGTTCTCAGACTCTGGGCTAGACAGGCTCTGGGTTAGGTGCAGCTCCTACCCGGCTACTCCCCTACCCTTCTGGTTCGACCCGGCGCCCCTGGATTCTGGGGTGTTCGGCTCCCACGGGTTAAAACAATATTCCCCGGCTGAATCATCAGCCGGGGAATATCGTTATGAGTTCTCACTCAAAGTGAGAGCCCTAAAGGCCTATGCAATTACGCGGTGCGCTTGCAGAGGAAGACCTTGACGTAGCCGTTGCCACGTGTACCACGAACGACCTTAGCAGCGTTGCCTGAGGACTCGATGGAGCCACGGGAAACACCGGGAGCAACGTAGGAGCCACCAGCGCCACCGCCGCCACCGAACTGTGCGAAGCCAACGTTCTGGCGCAGACCGTTGGGGTTGTTGTTCCACTTCTGGGTCAGAACGATTGCGGAGGAGGAGGTAGAAGCACCGGAGCCACCGCCACCGTAGCCTGCGCCACCACCTGCGGAGATGACGGACTCGTAGCCGTTGAAGTTGAAGCCGATGGATTCGTACTCGAGAGCGTAGCCCTTACCGTTCTTGGTGCCCTCTTCCTTCTTGGTACGATCGTTGTTGTCAATCAGGTAGGAGTAGGAGCCCACGCCGTCGCCACCGTTACCCTTGAAGCCGTCGCCACCCTGGTTACCGGACTTGGAGGAAGCGTAGATTTCCTGGTTGTTAGCGGAGGAGTAACCCAGAACGCCGTTGGGGGACTTGCCGGAGGGCAGGTCGGTCTTGGAACCGCCGTTACCACCGATACCTGCGGAGCCACCCTCACCTGCGTTAACAGTGGTGGTGACGGAGGTGTCAGCAGCGTAGGTCAGTGCACCCTGCTTACCTGCGGAACCTTCAGCACCCTCAGCGGAGCCACCGGTGGAACCGATGACGGGGTAAGCGTTGCGCTTTGCGCCGGAGGGCCACAGGCGACCTGCGTCAACTGCGCCAGCCGCGGCGTACTGCTCGTTGTTGTTAGCGCCACCGGAGTTCACGAAGCCAGCGCCACCGCCGCCACCTGCGACTGCAACGGGGGTACCGTTGATCACGAGAGCGGAGGAGCCACCACCGGATGCGGAGTAGATGATGCGCTTCAGGCTGGAGTCCTTCGGCCAAATAGCGTTGACGCGCTGCATAACGCTTGCGGGGATGGGGGTGGGCAGGTTGGAGGAACCGCCGTTACCGTAGCCCTCGCCACCCTCTGCGGGAGTCAGGGGGTTGTTACCGATACCACCGGCACCAGCCACGAGCTGAACGGTCTGGCCGGGCTTGACCTCGATGCTACCGGTGACCTTAGCGCCGGAACCTGCTGCGATATCGTCGTAGTTGGTACCACCAGCGCCGCCGACGACCTCGAACTTGATCTTGTCGACCAGCTGGGGAACGACGAAGGACTGAGTGCCCTTAGCACCTGCGTCGGTACCGGAGATGATGTAGTCGGGGGTGGTCTCGCTTGCGTACTCGCACTCGGTGGAGGAAGCGAAAGCGGGAACTGCAGCAGATGCTGCAACAACCGGAGCAGCCCATGCTGCGCCAGCGACAACCTTGCGGCGAGAAATGTTAGTAGACATGTATGTCCTTCGAGAGTGATGTCATTTTGAGGAATAAAAGTTATCACCCGCCGTCGTGTGCGGCGAAGAACGTCACCTGATGAGATTCGAGTGAGTGAAGTAGGCTTGCGCCTAACCTCTTGGTGATAACGACATAATGCTGTAACCGGTCCCCTACATAGGGACTTTGCGTTTCAGAGCGCTTGGTGTTCGCTCCGTGAGGTCTTAGCTCATGGTCGCAGAATTTCGGTACGGCTAAAACTATACCCACCAAGAACCTATCCCGCAATGGTTCCAAAAATGGTTTGATGAGGGGGTTTCCCCTAAACTCTCCGCATTGGTTGAAGGTTTTTCAACCAAAATAGGTTACTTAAGGGAGTTACAGGTCTCTTAAACCCGAATTGGAAGCCCATATAACCCCAAACTCTCAAGTTACAGTTGAAGAAATATTTTTCAAAAAAAGTAACTAAGGTCACTAAAAATAGCTATTTTCGGCGTGTCATACTCACCCAAGCACACACCCTCACACACAAACCCACAAAATATTCCTGCATGTGAGCACCCTAAAAGCACTTCCAGGCCCCGCCCCACCACCCCGATACACTGGAAACATGCCCCTCAAGCACGCCGAACCCCAGCAGAACCCACAGCACAGCACAGAGACAGCCAAACCCGGCTACGCCGTAACGAAAACCCGCGGCACCTCAGAAAGCAACGACCTGCCCGCCGACGCCATCACCGCCTCCAGCCGCGTGCAAAGCTACCTCAGAGACAAACGCAGCTGGATGAACGTCCTCGTCGTCGCGCACATGCAGTTCTTCTGCTGCGTGCTCTCCGTTGCCTTCATCAACGGCTACGGCTGGATCCCGGTCATCTCTGCACTCTGTAGCACCACCGCGCTCTACTTCCGCTACCGCTTCCCCTACGGCAGCATCTACGTGGTCATCGCGGCACTCTGCCTCACCCTCGTGTCCCCCTTCCCCGATTCACTCGCCCTCACCTGCTACCCGCCGGTCAGCCTCGCCGCCTACCACACCGGCAGGCACTGGACCCGCCGCGCCCGCTTCCGCTCCCTCATCCTCGGCTGGGTCGGCGCACTCGCCGTCACCGTGCAGGCATCACTCTCACTCCTCTACCACTGGGACGACATACCCGCCCGCATCTTCATCTCCCTAATGCTCGGCGTGCTCTGCGGATCCATCTTCACCGTCTTCTGGTTCCTCGGCGATTCCCGCCGCATGCGCGAACTGCGCAGCGAAGAGTTCGAAGAACGCGCCCGCCGCCTCGAATACGAGCAGGAACAGGAACGCCGCCTCGCCGCACAGGACGAACGCACCCGCATCGCCCGCGAAATGCACGATATTGTGGCGCACTCGCTCTCCAGCATTATTTCTCAGGCGGACGGGGCACGCTACGCCGCCGCGAGCGCCCGCACCGCACGCGCACAGCAAACGCAACAGGCGGAGCAGGCTGAGCAGTCCGGGCAGGCTCAACAGCAGAGCGAACCGGATATTGCCGAGCAGACCCTCGAACTCATCGCAGAGACGGCACGTGACTCGCTCACGCAGATGCGTTCCCTACTCGGGCTACTCCGCACGGACGAGGCAACCGCCTACGCGCCCGTACCCACCCTCAGCGACGTGCCCGCCCTCGTGGAGCAGAGCCGACGCGCCGGACTCCCCGTCACCTTCACCGGAATCACCGGCACCATGGCACGCACCCTGCCGCAGGGTGCCGAGCTGGCGGCGTACCGCACCGTGCAGGAGGCGCTCACCAACGCGCTCAAGCACTCCCCCGGCGCGGCAACCACCGTCACCATTCACTGGGGCGAGGACGGTCTGCACTTGCGGGTTCAGAACGGCCCGGTTTCCGCTGTTTCCCCTGCCTCGACCTCAGCCTCGAATCAGCGCGCCAGCAGCCCGGTACCCGGTAGCGGTAACGGTCTGCGCGGCATGAGCGAGCGCATCGCCCTCTACCACGGCACCCTCACCTACGGTCTGCAACCTGACGGCGGCTGGCTCGTTGAGGCGACGCTCCCCTACCGCGACCTCTAATACCTCTATACCCTGTTCGCTCCTCTTATACCCCCACTGTGACCTAGGATTGAAACCATGTACTCTTCCGCACCGCAGAACACCCAGCCGATCCGTGTGATGCTCGTCGACGACCAGCGCCTGGTGCGCGGCGGCCTGAGCATGCTCGTCAACTCCCAGCCGGACCTGCAGGTCGTCATGGAAGCTGATGACGGACTGGCGGCTATTGACGTTTTTGACCGTATGGTCTCTGAGGGGCAGGCGCCGCAGGTCATCCTCATGGATGTGCGCATGCCGCACTGCGACGGCCTGGAGGCGGCGCGCCGCATCCTGGAGCGTGACGCTCAGCGTGCGGAAAGTGATTGTAGGGGAAGTGATTGTGAGGCGGATGAGCGGGTGCGCATTATTATGCTCACCACCTTCGATATTGATGAGTACGTGTATTCGGCGGTGCGTGCCGGTGCGAGTGGTTTCTTGTTGAAGGACACTCCGCCGGAGCAGCTGCTGGAGGCGATTCGTACGGTGCATCGTGGCGATGCGGTGATTGCGCCGTCTGCGACTCGCCGTCTATTGGAACAGATGATTCCGGTGCTGGACTCCCCCGCTCCTGCGGCTCCTGCTACTCCTGTTGCCGGGTCTGTGCAGGCTACTCCCCCGGGTGCGGGTTCGGAGCTTCCTAAGGCGACGTTTATTCCGGCTAAGCCTGCGAGCCCGGTTGATTCTTCTTATCAGAGCGAGCCTGTTGCGGATTATCCGCATCGTGAGTTGATTGAGCAGTTGTCGCCGCGTGAGTTTGAGGTGTTAGGTCTGATTGCGCGCGGCTTGTCGAATGCGGAGATTACGCGGGAGTTGGTGTTGTCGGAGGCGACGGTGAAGACGCATGTGTCGCATGTGTTGGCGAAGTTGGGTGCGCGTGATCGTGTGCAGGCGGTCATTATGGCGTATGAGGCGGGTATCGCCCACTAGCGCCCCCCTTATATAAGGACACAACAGCATAAAGAGCACAGCAAACTAGAGGACACAGTGAAGCCCCGGCGGGCGCCTCCTAATCGGGGCACCCTCCGGGGCTTTTTAGTTAGGTGGTTTCTTGTACCTCATCGATGATTCGTTCAAAGTCGCTCATCAGCTCAGGCAACTTATTCCGGGCGACGTCCCATAGGACAGCAAAATCAACACTCACATAGCTGTGAGAAATGATGTTACGAATAGCAATGAGGTACTGCCACTCAGCCCGTTCATACCGTTCATAATCTTCTGGGTATTTTGAACGAATTCTATTGAGGGTTTCACCAATGATCTGAAAGCGCATACAGAGCGCGTCCTGAACCACTCCGTTTGAGTCGTCTATCAGGTCTTCATATCGCTCGGGTGTAAAAGCGTAGATACGCTGGGCTGACTCAAGAATCAGGGAGAAGTCGTCAAGTGAGCTTTTCATAGCGGCAGCTCCACCATGTCCGGTTCTGCTTCCGCATAGATGCGGGGACGCAACTGGGTAGCCATATCAACGCTACGGCCGGTCAGCTGTTCAATGCGGTGCTGAGCATCCACCATCTGCATGAACTCGTCAAAAGGGGCTACACCCGGCATCTGCACCAGAAAATCCAGGTCGCTGGTTTCGGTCAGCTCACCGCGGGCGGCGCTGCCGAAGAGTCGGGCACGGCGCACACCAGCGTCACGGAGGATCTGAAGAACCTCCGCTTCATGGGGTAGCGTGTACCCGCGACGTAGATTGGGGTGGCTAGTGCTCATACACCCATCATACGCGCAAAGCCAGGCTAGAGGTCAGCTCCAAGAATCTGAGAGCCCAGTAGATTAGAGGGCGCAGCAAACTAGAGGACACAGTAAAACCCCGGCGGGCGCCTCCTAATCGGGGCACCCTCCGGGGCGTTACTTTCTCACGCTGAGTATCCGAAACTACGCCGAATACTGTGACTATGCCGGGTTAGCCGCGCATACCCTCAACCGGGGACATGCGAGCCGAACGAGCCGCCGGCAGAGCCGAAGCGAGCATCGCGGCGAGCACACCCACAATCAGGATGATCACGTACCAGACGTACGGCAGGTCAAGCACCAGCGGGGCGGAAGCACTCATGGAAGACATAATAATCTGCGCCGAGAGGCTACCAATCACCGCACCGGAAACCATACCGAGCACCACTGCGGCGAGCGTAATCAGAATCGCCTCAATGGAAATCATGCGGCGCAGCTGCTTGCGGGACAGGCCCAGCGAGCGGAGCATCGCGTTCTCACGGCGGCGTTCGTTGACCGACAGAGTCATCGTGTTCGCCACACCAATAATCGAGATGACCACTGCGAGCATGAGCATCACCAGAGTGAAGGTCAGCATAACGGTTAGCAGCTGGTCGTAGGTCTGGCGTTCCTGCAAACCACCGGTGAAGGAGCTGTCCGGGCTGGCTCGGTTCAGGTCAGCCTGCAGGGTCACGTTCTCGCTACTGGTCAGCGGGGATGCCGCACGCACCAGAACGAAGGTGTCGTTACCGCGTGCCTGGCTGGTGACGGTCAGGTGAGCTGCCTTCGTCTGAGCTTCCTGATCACCGCTCGCAATTGCTTCTTCCATGCGCTTCTGGGCTTCCTCAGCGGCGGGGTTGGCAACTGCCTGCGGGTTCTTGGAGTCCTGCAGCTTGGCGGCGGTGGCAGGGTTGACAATCAGCAGGGTCTGCTTGGTTTCAGACTTGACGGGCTTGAGTTCCAGTTCGCCGAGCGGGCCGTGCGCCTTCAGGCGGCTGGACTCATTCAATCCAGCGGACTTCCAGAGGCCCTGCGGCACGAGCACGGTGTCGTCGGCAAGGTTCGAGTTTTCGCCCGGCAGGATTGCCTTCAAATCGGAGGAGCTCAATGCCACCAGGTCGGAATTCTGGTTGGCGGTCTGTCCCTCGTACTCGACGGTGTAGTCAACCACACCGGCTGCGTAACCGACGGCGGATGCCTGAACGTTCTTAATGCCCTTGACCTTGGAGGCGATACCTTCCGCCTTGGTCACGGTGGAGGCTGCCTCGGACTGGTCATACGAGCTGTACTTCGCCTGCGCAGAAATCGGGTACTGCTGGTCCAGAGCCTTGGTCAGCGAGGCGCTCAGCACCGAGTAACCGGTCAGCACAGTCGACACGACCAGGGTGCCAACGAGCACGGCGCGGCCGGTGGAGACGGTGCGCTTGGGCGAACGCAGCGCGTTGGCGAGCGCGAGCTTACCGGTCTGGGTGCGGGTGACCGCGCCGAGGGCGCGTACCAGCGGGGGTAGCACTAGCGAGGTGATGAGGAAGACTGCAATACCGAGCAGCAGTGCGGCCCCCATCATGAAGAGGATGGCCTTATTGCCGGCACCCTCGCCGGAACCCTGGTTCTGAGCCAGCATAACCAGGCCGATACCTGCGGCACCAAAGACCAGACCCAGGATCGGGCCGACCTTGCCGGGCTTGCGCACCTCAAGGTTGGTGTGCTCGCTCATCGCGCTAATCGGCGAGATGCGCAGTGCGCTTCGTGCCGGGGAGAGCGAGGCCAGCACCGTGACGATGGTGCAGATCAGGGTACTGATAATCACCGGGGTGATTGAGTACGAGATCATGATGGTCGTAACCGCGCTTCCCACCAGCATGCCGACCGGGAAGGTCAGCAGTGCACCGATGAGGGAGAACACCACGCCCACGGTAATGGATTCGACGAGTAGCATCCGCACGAGGGAGCCGCCGCGGGCACCGAGGGTGCGCAGCAGGGCGAGCTCACGGATGCGCTGGCCGACCAGCACCGCGAAGGTGTTGGAGATGACGAAGGAGGAAACCAGCAGAGCCAGTGCCGCGAAGGCACCCAGGACCACGCTAATGGAGGTGAAGACCGTGGAGATACTCTTCTGGTAGTCTTCCAGCAGCTTCTGACCGGTCATGACGCGCGGGTCGTTCTTGGTGTCGCCGCTACTGAGGGAATCCTGCAGGGTCTTGAGCTTGGCGTCGGTTACGCCATCCTTGAACTTGAGGTAGATGAGGTTCGCGCCAGCCATACTGCGGTAGCCTGCCGCGGAGCTCTTGTTGTCTGCCTCGGCTGCTTTCAGGGTGGCTTCGCCGAGGGCGGTGCCGCCAATGAAGACGGCATGGTTGGTGGTGGAACCCTCAAAACCGGGGTCGAAGAGACCGACGACGGTGTATTCGGCGGTCTTATCAGTGCCGGGAGCGCTGACGGACTCTACAACGTCGGTGCTGGTAACCTTGCCGTTCAGCGAGAGGTTGTGCTTCTTCGCGAAGTAGGTGGAGACCATGATTTCACGGTCGCTACTGGGGATTTTGCCCTGCACCTTGTACGGGAAGAGGCTCGAGTCGGCGGGCAGCTGGTTGTACTGCACCTGGGCTTTCTGGTCGCCGGTGCCGATCGTACCCGCAACGGCGTACTGCACCCAGTAGCCGGAGAGCAGGTCGCTCTGTTCCACCTTCTTGATCTGGTCACGGGTCAGGTAGATCGCGCTGCTGTCTTTACCGTCGCTGGTTGTAGCGGCGGAGGCGACGACCGCCTCGGCGCGGGAGAGCACGTCACTGACGGAGGAGTTGACGGTCGCCTGCAGCGAGTTGGTGAGCATCATGATGGCTGCGATAAAGAAGGACGAAATCGCGATGCCTATACCCGTGAGGATGTATTTTCCTTTGGAGGCGCGCAGGTTGGAGCGCGCCACCGTGTTCAGTGTGGTTGCCACGGCTTATCGACCTTCCAGCTGTGCCATTGCGCCGAGGACGGCGTCGTAGGTGGGTTCGATCATTTCGCCGGCGACCATGCCGTCCTTGATGAAGACCACGCGGTCTGCGTAGGAGGCGGCGTTTGCGTCGTGGGTGACCATGAGGATGGTCTGTGCGTGGTCGGTTGCGGCGGCACGCAGCAGGCGCAGCACCTCGGCGCCGGAGTTGGAGTCGAGGTTACCGGTCGGTTCGTCGGCGAAGACCACTTCGGGGCGCGCAAGCAGGGCGCGCACGATGGCGACGCGCTGCTGCTGACCGCCGGAGAGCTGTTCGGGGCGGTGGTCGAGGCGGGTTTCCAGGCCGAGGGTCTTGACCAGGTAGTCGCGCCACTGCGGGTCGGGCTTCTTACCGGCAAGGCCCAGGGGCAGGTCAATGTTCTGGCCTGCGGTGAGGGTGGGCACCAGGTTGAACGCCTGGAAAATAAAGCCGATGTGTTCACGGCGGAACTCGGTGAGGGCGTTGTCCTTCAGGCCGAAGAGCTCCACGCCGCCGATACGGATGGAGGTTGCCGGGTTCGGGTCGGGGGTGTCCAGGGTTGCGATGGTCTGCATCAGCGTGGACTTGCCGGAGCCGGAGGGGCCCATAATGGCGGTGAACTTACCCTGCTCAAAGTCGACGGAGACGTTGTTGAGGGCGTGGACGGTGGCTTCACCCATGCCGTAGGTTTTGGAAAGGTTTCGTGCGGAGACGGCAGGCTGTGCCGTCTGGGCGTGAGGAGTTGTCGTAGTCATAGTTCAATTATTTCACGCAGTATGGCGCTGACTACAGGGTTTTTCTCATCCTCCAGGTTGATTTTGGCGGGTGTTCACCGGGCCTTTGCTTACGGATGCAGGGGTTCCCACTAATTCCGCGGGCTGAGATGAGCCTGTGGGCGGCTGGGCGGGGCGCTGACCTCATCCTTAAGGATGAGTGGCGGCTCAATCAGCGTTCTCTCTCTTTTTCTCTCCCCCCCCCCGCTTCTCTGCCTCGCGCCTACACCTATATATGCATGCGAAAACCCCCGGCTCATACCCCCATTTGGGGTAGGGAAGCCAGGGGCTTTCTCACGCTATCCGTTACAGCGCTATCCGCTGACGCTCAGGTAGCTGTTATGCCTTGGGTGCTTCGTAGCGGGGGAACACCGGTGCGGGTGCGGGCAGTTCGGTGCCGGGCACGAGTGCGGTGCCGAGGGCTGCGAACTGGCGTGCGTCGCCTTCGGGTACGCCGAGCAGGGTCAGCAGCTTGGCGGTTGAGTCGGGCATGACGGGCTGCAGCAGCAGGGCGACCTGGCGTACGACCTCGAGGGTCACATACAGCACGGTGTTCATGCGGTCGAGTTCGCCGTTCTTGCGCAGGGTCCAGGGTTCCTGCTCTGCGAAGTAGGCGTTGGTGTCTGCGAGGACGGTCCAGATGCGGTCGAGTGCGCGGTGGAATGCCTGCTCGTCGAAGTCTGCACGGACCGGCTCGTAGAGGGCTGCCGCCTCGTCGAGGATCTTGCGGTCGGCTTCGGTGAATTCGCCGTGGGTGGGCACGGCTCCGCCGCAGTTCTTGGCGACCATGGACAGGGAACGCTGGGCGAGGTTGCCGAGGTTGTTTGCCAGGTCGGAGTTGATGCGGTTGATGATGGACTCTTCGGAGTAGGAGCCGTCCTGACCGAAGGACACCTCACGCATGAGGAAGAAGCGCACCGCGTCCAGGCCGAATGCATCAACCAGGTTTGCGGGGTCGACGACGTTACCAACGGACTTGGACATCTTCTCGCCGTTGACGAGCAGGAAGCCGTGGCCGAAGACGCGCTTGGGCAGTTCGATTCCGGCGGACCACAGGAATGCGGGCCAGTAGATGGAGTGGAATCGGGTGATGTCCTTGCCGATGAGGTGCAGGTCGGCGGGCCAGTACTTGGTGAACAGTTCGTTGTCGGTGTCGGGGTAGCCGACGCCGGTGAGGTAGTTGGTGAGGGCGTCAACCCACACGTACATGACGTGCTTGTCGTTGCCGGGTACGGGTACGCCCCAGTCGAAGGTGGTGCGGGAGATGGACAGGTCGTTGAGGCCGCCCTTGACGAAGGAGATCAGTTCGTTGCGGCGCGATTCGGGGTAGACGTAGCCTTCGTTGGCGTAGAGTTCGAGGAGCTTGTCGCCGTACTTGGAGAGGCGGAAGAAGTAGGATTCTTCTTCAGTCCATTCGACTTCAGTGCCGGTGACGATGGCGTAGCGCTGGCCGTCGCGTACTTCGGTTTCGTCTTCTGCGTAGTAGGCTTCGTCGCGTACGGAGTACCAGCCGGCGTACTTGTCGAGGTAGATGTCGCCGTTCTCTTCCATGCGCTTCCAGATGGCCTGGGATGCGACGTAGTGGTCGGGGTCGGTGGTGCGGATGAAGCGGTCGTAGCTGATGTTCAGCGCGTCGTTCATTGCTTTGAAGCGTGCGGAGTTCTCATCGGCGAGTTCCTTAGCGGTCTTACCGAGCTTTTCGGCGGTGGTCTGCATCTTCTGGCCGTGCTCGTCGGTGCCGGTCATGAAGCGCACGTCGAAGCCGTCGAGGCGCTTGAAGCGGGCTAGCACGTCGGCTGCGATGGTTTCGTAGGCGTGGCCGATGTGCGGGTTGCCATTGGGGTAGGAGATGGCGGTGGTGATGTAGAACGGAGTTGCAGTCATAACTTTCAGTTTACCGCAGTATTAGGCGAGGCTCTCACCGGGGTTACACTCTGAAATGCGGTGACTCGTTGTTTGCGGGTGGAGGCTGCCACCAGGCAACACACTAAACCGCGACAGCCCTCCACGCACCAGTTCGCTAGGCACGGGGCGCACACCCAAACCACGAACCGCCCCGGCGGGATTAGCTCGAGGTTCGGCACCCTCCTCGTTCCTACAGGGGCACCCGCCCTCGCTTCGCTTCGGGCACCCTGATGTCGCTACAGAGGCCACCGAAACCTCCACGCACCCGCCTAACCGGTGCAGCTACGTTTTCCGGAAGCGCCCTCAGGGTGTCACACGGACGCTCTCCGCAGCGAAGCAAGGAAAGAGCGGAGCGTCCGGGTGACGGGTGC